>Ga0307372_10004107_pt1 | contig 22725 bp, 16 predicted proteins | sample OX1MG_FD_202533 | JGI IMG/M metagenome (GOLD analysis project Ga0307372, IMG submission 202533) | Soil microbial communities from Risofladan, Vaasa, Finland - OX-1 | ecosystem: Environmental > Terrestrial > Soil > Coastal area > Acid sulfate soil | place: Finland: Risofladan, Vaasa | collected...
CGCTCTTCTTTATCAAGGTCGGTCTCGGACTCACCTTCGGCGCGGTCTTCTTCGTCGTCATGTGGGGCAATTTGCTCCTCACTGATCGTTTCGGCGCCCGAGACCTTTCCTTTGATCCCGAAGACGAGGTGGTGCGTCGCTTTCAAAACGCGGTGCGGCCCTTCGCGAAACGGATCTACGCGGGAATTGCCCTCGTGATGGCCTTCGTGGCCGGGCTGAACGCTACGAGTGAGTGGCAGCGCTACTTGCTCTTTGCCCACGCGCAGAAATTTGGAACGACGGACCCGCTTTTCCACAAGGACCTGGGTTTTTACGTCTTCACCCTGCCGTTCTTGAACTACGTGGTGACGTGGTTTCTGGTGACCCTGATCGTGACGCTGATCGTGAGCACGATCTTTCACTATCTCAACGGTGGTATTCGAGCGGCGCGTGGGGCTCCGCGCGTCGCGCCGAGAGTTCGCGCCCACCTCTCGCTGATCGGTGCGGGCATCGCTCTGGCGAAGGCGGCCGGCTACCTGCTCGCGAAGTGGGAACTCGTCAATTCGGGGAACGGTTACGTCCAAGGAGCGAGCTACACCGACGTGCACGCGCGCATGCCGGCGCTCACGATTCTCTTTGTTCTCTCGCTCGCCTCGGCGGGCATCTTGCTGGCGAATCTGCGTACGCGCGGCTGGTCCTTGCCGGTGGTGGCCGTTGGTCTCTGGGCCTTCGTGGCCCTCGTAATCGGCGTGTTGTATCCGACGATTCTTCAAGCCCTCAAGGTCAGCCCCAACCAAGAGACGCTTGAGTCGCCCTACATCCAGCGAAACATTGCCGCCACCCGAGCGGCGTACGGACTGGACAAGGTGCAGTACAGCTCCTACGACGGAGCGACGTCGATCTCCAACGCCCAGGTCAAGGCCGACAAGGCAACGCTGAACAACATCCGCGTCTGGGACCCTTCCGCGCAGATCGCCCTGGCCACGGTCACGCGGCGCGAATCCATCCGCTCGTACTACACCTTCACGTCGCTCGCCGTTGATCGCTACTTCGTGAATGGAAAAATGACCCCCGTCTTGATCGGAGCGCGTCAGCTCAATACGGCCAATCTCCCCTCCCAGTCGTGGTTGAACAATCACTTGCAGTACACGCACGGCAACGGCGTTGCCGTCCTGGCCGCCAATGGCGGGAACAACACCACGGGCAACCCCAACTTCGTGGTGGGCAATGTTCCGCCCCAGTCGACCGAAGGCATGCCGACGTTGACCCAGCCGGCGATCTACTTCGGCATTAATGACCCTGGCTGGGTGGTGGCGAACACCAAGCAGCCCGAACTCGACTACCAAGTCAACACCGGCGCGAACGCGGGCACGCCGGTCGAAACGCACTACGCCAGCACCGGCGGCGTGCAAGTCGGCAATGCCCTGCGCCGATTCGCGCTGGCGCTGCGCTTGGGTGACTTCAACTTCTTGATCTCCAACGAGATCACCTCCAAGAGTCGGGTGCTCTTTGTCCGTGACGTGCGCACGATGGTCCAAAAGGTCGCGCCATTCCTCACCTTCGACGCCCAGCCCTACGCGGTAATCGCCAACGGCGAAGTGAACTACGTCCTTGACGGCTACACCACCTCGGACCAGTATCCCTACAGCGAGAACGCCTTGAACATCACGTCGACGACCGGGGGACTGCCCTACAGCTTCAACTACGTGCGCAACGCCGTCAAGGTCGTGGTCAATGCCTACTCCGGCCAGATGACCTTTTACGCCCAAGATCCCAACGACCCCATCTTGAAGGCGTACCGGGCGGCCTTCCCGGCGATGTTTCACCCGCTGAGCGCTATGCCCTCGACCATTCGAGAGCACCTGCGCTACCCGAGCGACCTCTTCGCGGTCCAGGCCGCCACGCTCGGGCGCTACCACATCAACTCGGCCAGCAGTTTCTACACCGCTTCGGACCGCTGGGCCGTTTCGCCGACCACGGGCGCGGGCAACCCCACCCAAGCGCTCGCGCACAATCTCGTCACCGACGCCGCCGGCAACGTCGTCTCTTCATCCCTGGCGCCGATGAATCCCCTGCTTCAAGTGGGTTCGCTCCCGGGCGCGAACTTTCAAGAACTCCTCGAATCCATCGCCTACGTGCCGGCGGGCAACTCCGCGACGGTCCAGGGCTTGACGGCCTTCATGATGGCCACGAGTAACCCCGGTGACTACGGCCAGATCCACGTCTACGAGACGCCGCGCGCGTCGACAGTGATCAGCCCGGTCCAGGCCGATTCCGAAATGCAACAGAGCCTCCAGGTCTCGTCCACGATCACGCTCCTCGACCAGCACGGCTCTACGGTGCTCTTGGGCAATAACGTCATGGTGCCCCTCGACCAGGCGCTGCTCTACATCCGTCCGCTCTACGTGACGAGCGCCTCGAACCCGCTACCACAGCTCAAGTACGTCATCGCGGTCTTTAACCAGGACGTCTCGATCGAGCCGACGCTGAACCAAGCCCTCGCCTCGGTGCTCGGCGCCAATATCGGCTCCTCGGGCGGCGGTTCGGGCGGCGGCACCGGCGGCTCCTCGGGCGGCGGCGGCACGACCGGCGGCGGGGGAACCTCGAATAGTTCGGTCGCGAACTATCTGCAAAAGGCGAGCGATGATTACAGCGCCGCGCAAAAGGCGCTCAAGGCCGGCGACCTCGCGACGTACCAACAGGACATCGACGCCATGAATCAAGCCATTCAGGCGGCGCAGAGGTTACTCGCGAAGGGCTAAGCACGTTCGTTCGAGGCGCTGAAATCGCCGTGTTGCGTGCGTCGAGCGGCGATTGAATTCAGAATCAACATGAACACGAAGCGATTCATCTATGAGTTCGCAGCTCGCGCCGCTCTCAGCGCGGGCGAGGATCGCCTGAGGTAGACACGTTCATTCTCGTCCGTCGCCGCGGATGGAAGCATCCACGTGGCGCAGCGGATTAAGCAGTCCGGCCGGATCAAAGACCTGCTTAATTCGTCGCTGCAGATCGATGATCACCGGATCGGTGAGGGCTAGGTACGGCGCTTGCTTATCCATACCGAGACCGTGTTCCCCCGAAATCGCGCCACCCATGGCGACGCCGACGCGAAAGAGTTCTAGCAACAGCGTCTCGCGCGCCGCGGCGTCGGGTTGAAAGACCGAGAGGTGAACGTTGCCGTCGCCCACGTGGCCGCAACCCGCCACGAACGCGCCGTGGCTCGCGGCCAGCGTACTGACGCTTTCGAGGTAAGTCGCCACCGCGGAGCGCGGCACCACGACGTCAATGATCTCGTCGGCGCCCGAGGCTTTGGCGGTCCAAAAAAGGCGCTCACGCGCTCGGATCAGTTGGGCCGCGCTCGGGCCACTCAGGACGTAGACCTCGAGCGCGCCCGCCGCGTCGAGCGCCGCGGCGGCGGCGGTGAGATCGAGTTCGAGTTGTTCGGGCGTGCGCGTTTCGAGAACGACGACCAGGTACGCGAAGGCGGTCTCGGCAATGGCGGGGTCAATGCCGAGCACGAGTTCGGCGCCCTTAATGAGAGAGGCCATCGTCAAAAAATCGATGTATTCGAGGACCGACGGCTCGAGGCCGAGCGTGATGAGTTGCGGTACCACCGACGTGACTTCGCCTAGCGAAGGAAATGGCACGAGCAGGGTCGCCGAATTACTCCAGCGCGGTGAAAGCCGAAGGGTCACCTCGGTCACCAAAGCGAGCGTTCCTTCACTCCCGATCAAGAGTTGCGTGAGGTCATAGCCCGAGGAGGACTTCACGACCGGACCGCCGGTTCGCACGAGCGTGCCGTCCATCAAGACCAGTTCGAGGCCCAGCACGTGGTGGCGCGTCACGCCGTGTCGCACCGCGCGCATACCGCCGGCGTTGGTGGCCACGTTGCCGCCCAGCGAAGCCGAAAGTTCGCCGGGATAGACGGGGTAGTGCAGTCCCGTTTCGGCGAGAAAATCGTCGAGTTCGCGAAGAGTCACGCCAGGTTGGACGACGCACACGTGATCGTCGACGTCGAGTCGAAGGACGTCCTTCATCTGGTCAAAGGCGACCACGATTCCTTCATTCAGCGGCGTGGCTCCCCCGGAAAGCCCCGTACCTGAGCCCCGCGGCGTCACCGCCACCTGGTGGGCGCTCGCCCAACGCAGTACCGCTTGTACTTCGCTGGTGCTTCGAGGACGTACGACCGCCAAGGGATCGCATTGGCGCTCGTGGAGGGACTCGTCGTGGAGGTCATCGAGTGAATGGTGACCCCGAAAGGTGGCGCGACCTTCGACGAGGCGAGCTAACTCTTCGAAGTCCGTCGCGTCCATCCTCGCCACAGGATAACTCCCTGGTCCACCGCGAGGGCGAAAGCGGTGCCTAATGAACGAAGCCCCCTCGAAACGAGGGGGCTTCGTTCATTGAACGGAGTTTTACTTCACGTGGTACTTCGCGACCAACGTCTTGCCGGCGAAGTGAATCTTCATCGAGTACGTACCCTTCTTGGCCTTAGTCGGAGCGGTGACTATGAGGATCAATGCGCTCTTCAGGGACTTCTTAACCGTTATCTTCGTGCCCGCCGGAGCGCTCACCGACGGGTGCAGGGTGAAGTTCGAGCCCGAAACCGTGATCGTCGAGGGCTTGCCGGGTAGGCAGAGACCAGCGACCTTCTTAATCACGGGTGCCTTCGCGGGAGCGGCCGCGACGCTCAGCGTGTAGGTGAACGTGCCGGTGTCGCCACTGGCGTCGCTCGTCGTGCCGGTGGCGCTGTAGGTGCCCGCCGCGAGCGCGCCACTCGTCGTGACCGCGCCACTTGACGAGACCGCGAGACTCGGCGCCCCCGTGCTCTGGGTGTAGGTCACGGTGCCGGTGTTGCCGCTGGTCACCAACTGATCCGTGAAGCCAACGGACGCGGCGGCCCCGACCGCGCCAGCGTCGGGAAGGTTTTGGGTAACGATTCCCGCGGCGACGGTGAAGCTAAACGAGGCGTCGACCCAGCTGGTGCCCTTGGGCGGCGTGCCACAAGGAGGCGTGGTGCTGGCGTCGTTACTGGCCTCAGGCGTCACGTTGAGTTCGCAAAGATAGACGCTGTACGCGCCCGCCGCGGCGGTGGCCGGCACACTCAAGGTGCCGCCGAGCACTGGCGCGACGAGCGTCTTGCCGTCGTAGCAGTTGTTCGAAATCGTGACGTTGCTCGCGGTCGCGGTGGTCGCGACGCCCGAGGCGGCGATCCACACGGCGTGCAGGTACGACGTGGGAACGTTCCCATTCCCGCCTCCCGAGGCGCACGTCGAGGGAGCAACGCCTGGAGTGGTGCCCGCGAGAGTGGCCTGGATCGAGGCGAGCGCGTTGCCCCACCAGTGCCCTGCGGCGCCCGGAGCGTCACTGAGATTGATCAACGAGTTGGCCGACCCCGTGCTCTGCAATGCCGCGACACTCGGTGCGGCAGGTGCGGCCTGCGAGGCGTAGGTCATCAAGTAAGCCGCCCCCGCCACGGGTGCCTGTTGAGCGTTCGCGACCGCGATCGCACAGCCGTAGAGTCCAGCATTGATCTGGGCGGTAGAGGGTGCGCACAGCGCGTTGGAGTCAGCTGCTGAAAAGGTGGCGGGAATGACGAACGTCGCGACCGTGCAGCTGGTTCCAGACGGACAGCCAGTGTCCGTGGTCGAGTTGGCGAAGATCGCCGCCGCCGGGATATCAACTTCGTTTGACTGGAGCACACCAATCGTGCCGATGGTCGCGAGCAGCGATGCTTCCACGGCGAAGGCGGCACCCGAGGACTGGTCGCAGTCAATGGTCAGTGAGGTGGACCCCCCGCTCACCCCAAGGATCAGGATGGAGGATCCGGAATTCACCACGACTCCCGAGCCCGAAGCGACGCTGACGTTGCATGGCGCCGTGGCCGTGTGGGGAGTCAACGTGGTCGCCGAGGCGACACTAGGGGCCACCGCGAGACCCAACACGACGGCCGAGGCCGCCAAGGAAGATCGACAAAAGGCGCGCAGTCGATTGATCGCCCTGGCGCGACGCTCGACCGGCGGTGCGGACTTTGTCATTGTTGGACTCCTATCGAAGGCATTTGGTGATTCCGACACGCGCAACGCGCACGAAGCCGATGCTATTCCTTCGGGGTTCCTGGAAGCACGCGGGTCATCGCCGAACGTCACTGTCTTCCTTGAGAGTCCCTGATGGAGGCGCGTACGCGATAGTTCCTGTTCAATAGCAATATCAGTGTTCGACTTGGCGAGATCTCGGGCCGAGTTGCACTGGATACATTGCACACTGCGAATGCTGGCTCCGCTTATTTTGGCCGGGCTTGAGCGCCGAGAGCGTCTTGAGCGCCAACGTCGTCGACCGTGAGTTTTCGACTCAATTGAAAGTCCTTCGAGGTGCCTGATAGAATTGTTCACACCCAACGCGGGGTGGAGCAGTCTGGTAGCTCGTCGGGCTCATAACCCGAAGGTCGCAAGTTCAAATCTTGCCCCCGCCACCAAGTAGTAAAGAATCGAAGTCGAAGGCCCAGGCCAAGCCTGGGCCTTCGACTTGTCCGGGGTGCCGCCGGGGCGCGGATGCGTCAAGTTGTGTCAATCAACCGCTGCGCATCTGTAGGTGCTGCACACCCCCGCCATTTCACCCCACTTATCCTTTCAGACCGTGCACGAGACCCGTGCAGGGGGCTTCAATCAGGACCTCTCGATTTCCTTAAAAATCTCGAGTGGCAGTTTCGAAGGCGCTCCGCACTTTACGCTGGGCTGGAATCAAGTCGATTCAAGAGCTCGGGCCGACGTCTTGTTCGGCGTCAACTTCTGCTGAACTCGTCGTCGCATCAGTCACGTGCCCCGTCCCGGCTGAAGGGTTCTCGCCTGCGCCACGCGGTACCGCTGCCGTGGGGAGGGCTTTGTCGACGAGGACCGCCGCGATGGCGGCGGCGGTGGCGAGGGTCTCGGTATTGAGGACTCGGCTGCGGGCCGAGGCGCCGTCCAGTAGCAACGCCAGTTGTTCGCCGAGCACTTCGGGGTTGGTGGCGCCAGCCTCTCGGGCGGTATCGGTGAACCGCGCGGCAAAGGCCTTTTTGTAGTCGCGGGCGTAAACGCGTGCCGGGTGCCTCGGGTCGGGGATTTCGACGGCCGCTGCGATGAAAGGGCATAGAGGCGAGTGAATGTCGAAGGCGGCGAGGAGTCGTTCGCGGGGCGCGAGGTCGGCGCGGTCGAACACTTCGGGCAGGATGTCAGGATCGAATCGGCGTAGGCATTCAGCGATCAGCTCGTCTTTGTCGGAGAAGTGCTGGTAGAGCGTGCGCTTGGACACCTCCGCCGCCGCGCAGAGCCGGTCCACGCCAGTGCCGTTGATGCCTTGATCGCGGAAGAGTTGTTGTGAAGCGCTGAGAATGCGCTCTCGTGCACCCCTCCCACGGCGCAGGCCTCGCGGTCCCTTCTCCAACTCCGTCATGCGACCAGGGTACCTCGGTTGGGTAACGTCCGGTGTACATAGTTGCATTCTTCGCGACTTTCTGTTACATTAAACACACAGAACGGTGTACATAACATCGACAAGGCGAGGGAATGGAGTAATTATGGGGAAACTCGATGGCAAGGTCGCGGTGATTACAGGCGCGACAAGCGGCATGGCGCTGGCCGGAGCCAAATTGTTCGTTGACGAAGGAGCCCACGTTTTCATCTCAGGCCGACAAAAGGACGCGCTGGACGAAGCGGTCAAGATGATCGGCCGGAACGTGACCGGCGTGCAAGCCGATTCTGCTGACCTCGCCGATCTGGACCGACTCTTCGAGATCGTCAAGCAGGAAAAAGGCGCGGTCGACGTGTTGTGGGCAAGCGCGGGCGTGGGCGAACAGGGTGGGCTCGGCGAGATCACAGAGGAGCAATTCGACGCCGCCTTCTCGCTGAACGCGCGTGGCGCGCTGTTCACGGTCCAGAAGGCGCTGCCGCTGTTCAACGATGGAGGCTCAATCTTCATGACTGGGTCGAACGCTTCGCTCAGGGGTTACCCCAATTGGAGTGTGTACGCAGGGAGCAAGGCCGTGCTGCCCGCCTTCGCACGGGTGTGGGTGGCCGAGCTGAGGGACAGGAAGATCCGGGTCAATGTGCTGACCCCCGGCCAGGTCGCAACGCCGATGATGGGGGCGGTGATGTCCGCGGAGATGAAGGCGGTGTTCGAATCCGTGATCCCGCGGCGAGAGATGGGCCGCCCTGAGGAAATCGCGTCGGTCGCGTTGTTCCTCGCTTCGGACGACTCAAGCTACGTCAATGGCATGGAGCTGGTTGTCGATGGCGGCACCACTGTGATCTGAGTCCCGCAACGAGATCGTCAACTCACTGATGTGACATTTAGGCGTATGCGAACCCGCGACACGCCAAGCCACTACACGAACCAAACCTCGATCGCCAACCCTCATCCAACTACAGCAAAGGAATACACAACATGACCACCATCACCATTATCGGCTCGGGCAACATGGCCTCCGCCATCGGTACCCGAGCGGCGAAGCACGGCCACACCATCGAGTTCATGAGCCGCGACACCGCGAAGGCCCAGGCACTGGCTGACCAGATCGGCAGCCAAGCCACCGTCGGCAAGTTCGGCGCACCTCCACTAGGTGAGATCGTCATCCTCGCCGTCCTGTACACCGGCGTGCTTGAAGTGATCACGAAGTACGGCGATGCACTGGCGGGCAAGATTCTCGTTGACATCAGTAACCCTTTCAACGCCAACGCCAGCGGACTCGTGACAACCGCTGGCGATTCGGCGTCCAAGCAGATCGCCGCCGCCACCCCCGAGGACACTCACGTCGTGAAAGCATTCAATACAATTTTCCGCGACGTCCTTGCCCAGGACAAGCCCGTGGACATATTCTTCGCCGGCGAAAACGCCGAGGCGAAGGCACGCGTGGCGGGGTTTCTGGAAAGTTTGGACGTTCGGCCCCTAGACGTAGGTGGGATCGAGATGACGTCAGTCCTTGAATGGGTCGGCATCCTCTTGGTGGGCGTGGCCAGCAACGGTGCCGGCTTCGACATCGCCTTGGGGGCCAAAACGCTCTAGACAATTTCTCGAGACGCTTACTGTCCGCCGTTGTATTCATGGACTGGCGCGAGCCGGCAGACGGCAAGCGTGACGCTCTGACCGGCCTGCCACGCGAGTTCGCCGATTCGATTAGCGCCCCCCGGAATGCCTCAAATCTTCGGGTCACGAGCCGATCGATGACTATGCCGCGCTCAGTACCGTCATCAAGGGCTACGAGTCGGTCGCCATCGATACCTGTCATAGCGGTTCGCTACGTTGCCCGAGATGAAGTCTTCGATGATTGTGGAGAGAACAGTCGTAGCGGTTGATTGGCAGGGGGTGTGCAACACCCTGTTCATGGTGGGTGTGCAGGGGATAGGACCAGGTCTTTTGCAGGGGACCGAGGTCGCTGAACCGATGCAACAGGAGTTCCCCCGCCACCAGGAGAAGTACGGATCAGAGCCGGTGCGAGAGCACCGGCTCTTCTGTTAGAGGTGCGGTGATGGTTTCGTCGTAGGTCATTGCGATGCACGTAACTGCGCGAGCTGACCTTCGATCGTTGAGATCATCTCCTCCGGGACGCCCTCAGTTTCGTCGCGGGACGCAGCGATGGCAGCAGGAGCCCTCTCTAAGAGGTCGACGACGACCTCTGTCGCACGGTCACGCGACATTCCCCATCGCACCGCCTCATTCACGATTCGCTCAACCGTCAGACGATTCGTACGGTGGATGTTGTCGATGTACATCGCCAACCGGTCGTCGCCGTAGTACCGCGTGCACATGAGGTCGTAGAAGGGTGTCAGCGTCAGTGCTCCGTCTTCTGTATGCAATAACGAGAAGTTCTTGGCGTGCGCGTCTCCATTGCCGATGAGCGCGTTGACAGTGACCGCTTGAAGAAGTCGCTCCAAGGAGTCCGGCGCAGCGACATCCCTGAGGATGCCGGCGATGCGCAGAAGCGAGGGCCCCCCGTCCTCTTCGTACTTTGTTTCCGGCGCCACGCCGGTTGCCTGGCAGAAGTCTTCTTGGTGAATGCGCCGTACGGTGCCGTCTGTTGCAACAACTCGGTCGTAACGCTCGACGACTATCAGTTTTCGCCCTCCGATGTCTGTCGTCTCGACAGATGCAACAATTAGTCCGAGATGCTTGGCGGCGCGCATACAGAACGCCTCATTCTCGACGGTGTCGGGGAACGCCGCGATCTCCGGCTTGAGAATGTGTGTCGATGGCGTCCCGTCGACCGGTCGTCCCCAGGAGCCGTCTGGCATGCGGGTCAGGACCAACTTCTCCTGCACGCCCGCCAGGGAGATTCGAACTCGCCCCCCGACGCCGAGCGGGGCGCTCTTGAGATCTCTAACAAGAACTTCGATTTCGTCCGGGCTGAGCGGCTCCGCCGTGGTCGTCGTTGGTGCTGGAGGTGCTGGATCCTCTGTTGGCTGGATCACAACCGCGCCAGCGCAATCCCTACCAAGGGCGCGGATCAACCCGTACGTGTCGCGCTCTGGGATGTGGACGTCTCGGGCGATTGATTTGCGTGATTCGCCTTCGGGCAGCAAGCCGTCCAGGAACGGGCGAACGATCCCTTGCGTGTACCGGCGTGAGCTGACGGGCAACGAGAGAGATAAGAGCGGGGTGCCCAATGGGTACCTCCTCAGTGCCTCCTCCGTGTACGTCAATCGAAGCCGGTCCCGCTCGCGGTCGATGACGGCCACTCGCTCGCCATTGAGCCAGACAGCGAGTTCGTTCACCACTACCAATCCGCCTTGTCCAGCATCATGCGAACTCCAAGTTGGCGCAGTACACCGAATAGCCGTTTCACTTGCTCGGTTTCCTTGCCGCTTTCCATCTCGGACAGGTAACTACGCTGAATCCCTGTCTTCTCAGCCAACTGGGCTTGAGTCAGTCCAGCCTCCGTCCGGTAGTGACGGACGGCGTCGCCCAGGGAGGCAGGCGTATAGATCCGGAAAGGGCCCCGGGCCGGATTGGGTTGGTGTTCTGTCGGCATAATCAGACATTGTAGCAAAGATAGAATATCCCGACAAGTGCTTATTGTTGGAATATCCCTGCAACTTCACGATGCCAAGATATTCCGACACGGTAGATCGGGATGGAGGACCTCAACAACCTGGGCGATGGCGGAATCCCGAACGGCTCGCCGTTCGCACGGCTGGGGACCCACCAGACCAGCGGAGTACAGATCAAGGCATGGAGCCAACGATTGAGCGAGGGTCTCTCCTTGACCGTCCATCCTTGGAAATCCCAGGCGGAGTATCGGCAAAATAAATTTCCCGAAAATTACCCGAAGACAGGGTGTTATCCCACAAAAATCCCACAAACGTGGCCGAATCGTGTCGGCCAGTTGTCGCAGGTCAGGAGCGGTCAGCACTGCAAAGTACCTGGTTGAACGCTGATTCCAGACGACGGTGGAGGACCCCGTAAAACCGTGTGGACGAACGACATCGGTCTCATATCCCGAAGGTCGCAAGTTCAAATCTTGCCCCGCCACCAAGGGGCGTGCACGACTGCGTGCGCGCCAACGCAGAAAAGGCCCGGTTCAGTATTTCTGAACAGGGCTTTTGCTTTTAGGACTCTTCGTGGCGACCCACTAATTTCATGCTCAGACGAAGAGCGTCTGCGCGAGTACTTCGCGGCCATGCGAACGGAATGCAACTAATCGAATCCATTCGGTCGCAGGCCTTATCCAGTCGACACCGGCAGACCTGGGAAGTTGTCTTCGAGTGATGCCAGGACGTGATCCGCGTCGGCCGTCAAGAGGTCGCTCACCGAGAAATGGCCACTGGCGACCGCGACGGACACCGCCCCGGACGCCTTGGCTGCTGCCACGTCGTGGGGAGTATCTCCTACTACGTAGACGCAATTCAGGTCGAGATCTCCGTGGAGTTTTGATGCCTTCGCAATGGCGATCCGCGTCAGTTCAGTTCGATCCGGTGAATCCGAGCCGTAAGCGCCGAAGATGAAGTATCGGTTGAGGTTGGCCGGTCGAAGTTTGATTCGCGCGGCGCCTTCCATGGCGCCCGAGACCAGGCCAAGGGTCACACCCGCTTCTTGGAGTCGAATGAGCGTGGTCTCTGCTCCGGCGAGGGGCCGATAGCCCGATGAGACGTCAATGTCGTCAGCCAGATGCAAGAGGTACCGTGCGTAGAGTCGAGCGAGTTCGTCGTCGCTCGGATCGCGGCCAAGAACCGCGCGAAAGGTTGCTCGAGCCACTTGTGGGTCGGTTTCTCCCGCACCGGAGTGCTCGCCAATGTCAGCCGCAATACCGTACTGCGCGTCGAACGCGGCCGACCAACTTCTCGCCCCGGATCCGCCAGTGTGCACGAGTGTTTCGTCCACGTCGAACAGCACCACGACGGGAGCGACCGGCCTCGGTGGCGAGCTCAACGGCAACCTCGCGCCACCGTTTCGTCGTGAACGCCGGAGTCAACTCGCAACGCCGATTCCACGTAAGTGTCGCTGACCCGCGAACTGCGCCCCGCCACACTCGCGATTTTCTTAGTTTCGTGCGAGTCCATCAGGGGAACTAAGTCGTAGAGGGCAACGCCACAGTCCCTCTCCGGCGATTCCGCCAGCTTTAAATCTGTCTTCATGGTGGACGCCTGTCATTTGGGAAATCAGCCAACGTGTCATTCGAGGGCGAGCGTTAGGTCGACCTATGTCGTGACTCTTTGGAAGGGGCAGTCGCCGCTCGGGCTACTGCCCATACGCGACGGCACTTCCAGTGTAAGTGCCGTTGGAGGCTACGAACCTAAGTGGCGTGTCTCGGACCTGCGTTCTTGAATTTGATCAGAAAGCTCTCGCGACGTCACCGAACGTGTTTTTTTGCCGCCGGCACCTCCAAGGTTCTGATCTTCGATGTTTTCCTCTGCGACTAACCGAGGTTGGAGAGGAACTCGACACCAAGTTGAGCAAGACGTCCGCCTTCTGGGTCCGCCGAATGGAGCTCTGGAATCAGGGCCTCGAGCCCAAGCACTAATGCCGCGCGGGGCACTCCGCGTGATTGGAGCACGTTGTCGAGCCACGCGAGAAACTCGGTGAAGATCGACGTCTCGTCCACGTACTCAGACGCGGCCATGAACAGGACAATGTAGCGAAGGTCTTCAAGCGTACGGTCCCTTTGCCTCGGGGTGTAACGCGAGATTGGGGAGAAGAGCGTTGAAAGCCGGGCGTGCGCTGCTTGGGCAATGTCCATGCTCTGAGACTCGAACGCGGCGACGCGCGTATCGAGTGAGACGGGTGCGAGGTCCACCTCGTCGGGCGACTCGCGCCACCGTGCGAGTGTCGCTAGAACATCGTTCAGGTCTTTGGCGACCGCGTTCGAGCCGAGGCGACTCGCGCGCTGCGGCGAGTTGGCCACCGCGCGGCCCCCTACGAGGAGGGGAACACCGACGTCGTGCGCCACGTTCGCCAGTGACACCACTCCCGAGAAGAAGATGGGCAAATTGCAGGTCACGATCAGGGCGTCGGGGCGATAACGCTCAATGAAACGAGCGACCTCACCGCTTGGTGTCGACGCACCAAGAAAGGAGACCGTCACGCCCGCGGCTCGAAGCTGCTCGGAGAACATGTGACTCGCGATCGAGTGCCAGTCGCCCTCGGCACAGGCGACGACGACACGACCGAGGTTTGGCTCATCCGGTCTGCTCGGCGACAAGGCGTACAGCGCCGTTTCAGTGACACCCGTCGCGACGTGCTCGTCCGCCACCGAAATCTCATCTCGTTGCCACTGGTCACCGACTTCACGTTGCGAGCGAGCGAGTACGTCGGTAATAATCCGTTCCTGCGGTGCCCCCGAGTCGAGGAGGTCAACCGCGAAGCGCACTGCTTCGGAGGTGCGCCCGGTGAGGGCGCGTTCGTGGAACTGGTCCATCTGATCATTCAACGTATTCGGGCTCAACGTGAGACCGCTCGGTACCGGTAAAACTCGACCGGCTTGGGCCGATCGTCGCCTTTGGGAATACGGTCGTGGGAGCTTCGATGGTCCGCGGACCTCATGTAGTCCTGAAACTCCTTGGCAGTCGTCCACCACGACACCATCGAGTACTGCGTTGGACGTTTCGTATCGGCCCACACTTCGAGCGCGACGAACCCTGGCCATTTATCGACTGCGCCGAGCCGCTCTTGAAATGCCTGGTCGAACTGGTCCTGGCGTCCTTCGGGAATTTCGAGTCGGCTTTAGGCGACGAATTCAGCGGCGGTTCGATTTCCTCGAACCGAGCGAAGCAAGGGGAGCGAGTCGGGTCGTGTCGGCGAAGTTGCCCACATCCACTGATCGCGCCCCGCGCTCTTCGCGCGGTACATGGCGGCGTCACTCTCACCGAGCGCCGCGGCGACGTTGGTCCCGACGAGCGCGATACCCGCGCTAAAAGTGATCTCGTAGGGGCGAATTCGTAGCCACAACTTGCGAAGCCTTTCGAGGAGGGGCTCCGCCTCGGAGTCCGTGGGCAGCACGACGACGAACTCCTCGCCGCCATAGCGACCCGCGAAGTCTCGTCCGCGCAAGGTCGAAAGGATCGCTCGCCCGAACGTGCGAAGGACTTGGTCGCCCGCCTGGTGACCGAGCGAGTCGTTGATGGTCTTGAAATGGTCGAGATCGATGAGCAACACGCTCTCGCCTGGGAGAAGTCGGCCGAGCGCGCGCCCGGTCATTCGGCGATTGCTCAGTTGCGTGAGGCTGTCTAGGGACGCGTGTTCCTGGTGTCTTTCAATCTCGGACCGAAGTTGCAGCATTCGGCGAACGTCAACGACGAACAAGGGCAGGTACTGCTCCAACAACATTCGTGCGACGCTGCGCTCAGACGCGCTGGGCAGCATCGGCGTACCCGTGCCAAACGAGAGGTCGATGGGCATTGTGGAGGAAGTGGATTCATCAGCGCTGACGACGTTGCCACCGAAATTTTCGACCAGGCTAATTGCGAGGTCGCGAGCGTCTTCGGGGGAATGAATCCACATCAACTCTCTCATCGCGTCGAAAAGATTTTGAGGAACGGAGTCATCTCCCGGTGACACTTTCGAGATCGCGGTATCGACGTCGCCTTCCATGCGTTGCCCCCGTCTAGGGAAGAGGTCCTCCCTACTTGATGGTACGGCACATTTCTCATTGGTGGCCGGGCCCAAAATTCCTCCTGATGGTGCTACTCGTGCCAGCATGGTTCGAGCGAGAAACAAGGCCTTTTTCTGAGCGATTGCCGAACTTGGATACCCGGAACGTCCTGGCCGTTTGGCCCTGGGGCTCTCTCGCCTTGCGAAGCGATTGGGCCACGTTCAAAACGCAGAATCAGTTGCGGGCAGTTTCAACATCGAAGAGCGGTACCTCGCGACCCCGTCCGCCTCCGACATCAAAGTTACGTGGCGCACTTGATGAACACTGAAGTTAGTCGCAAAGGGATCTCTGGTGACTCCGTCGTGATCGCACGTTGAATGAGTGATTCTCGCTTCGTTCAAGTCAAATTCGTCACGTCTTCGCACGTTGGCTTGGGTGCCTCTGAGTGCTCGTCTTGGCGCGACGCGCCAGACGCCGTATCGTCGTGTTGGCGTTATTGACATTTTTTTCGCGACGCTGTCGGCGCATTATTTCCGGTCCGCTGTCTCCGGAAACAGTGATTCTGCGCGGCGCCCCACCTGCCAATCGCGTCATTCGGCCCCGTTCATTTTTCGAAGGCTCTCAATTGGCGCTCTCTTTGAGCCGTAAGAACAGGGTGACGAACTGTGCGACGAACCGGACCCTCGCCGCACGAGTACACGCGCTCGTTCCCGGAGGATGGTCATGGATAAGCAGGGCTTCGCCATTGTGATCGTTACCCGTCCGGGTTACGTACATAGTGAGGCGTTTCGAGAAATCGCCGAGACAATCTATTTCGGACTGGCAGCAAGTGGTGAGGACGTTATCTGGTCCGACACTGCCTTCGTTCCCGGCCGAATGCCCATCGTGTTTGGGGCCAATCTCGTGGCGCGTTCCGCGGAACTTCCAGCGAACGCGATCATCTTTAACCTCGAACAGACCGACAAGTCATCGACATGGCTGGTGGAGCCTTATTTGACACTTCTGCGAACACACCAGGTGTGGGACTACTCGAAGCGCAACGTCGAGGTCTTTCGGTCCCAAGGCATTAGCGATGTTCGCCTCGTGCCCGTGGGTTACGTGCCCGAACTCGAGCGGATAGTTGACGCTCCAAAGGACATTGACGTCCTATTTTACGGCTCGATGAATTCACGACGTCAGCTGGTGATCGAGCAACTTCGCTCGGCGGGAGTCAAGGTAGAGACGGTCTTTGGTGTCTACGGTGGCGAACGTGACGCGATGATTGCTCGGTCGCGCGTCGTTTTGAACGTGCACTTTTACGAATCGAAGATCTTCGAAATTGTGCGCGTGTCGTATCTTCTGGCCAACGGTGTCTGCGTTCTCTCCGAAGACGGTGATGACCCGATGGAAGAGGACTTCCGTGACGCGGTCGCTTTCTCACCGTACGACGGCCTGGTCGAGCGTTGTCTCGAACTGCTAGCCAACGACGCCGTACGCGAAGAATACGGACGAAGGGGCCGCGAGTTTATGCGTGATCGGCCCCAAGAGAAGTACCTGCGACCAGTTATCTCTGCGCAGTCATCGACGTCGTACTTCAACGCGCCTCATCCGACCATTCTCAACGTCGGCAGCGGCAAAACGTGGAAGGCTGAGTGCATCAATCTCTCCGTCTCCGACGAGGGCGATCCGGACGTCATCTTTGATCTGAACGAGGAGCTCCCCGAGTCGGGCATCTCTTGTTCGACGCAACGATTCGGCGACGTGAAGTTCGTCGATGACGTTTTCGACATCATCGACTGCAATGACGTTCTCGAACGCTTGACCCAGCTTGCGAACGCCATGACGACGTGTCTACGAATCTTGAAGCCGGGTGGAGTAATCAACATCAACGTCCCCTACGACCTCTCGTGGGGCGCGTGGCAGGACCCAAAGCACGTGCGAGCCTTCAATGAGCGAAGCTGGCTTTCCTACACCGATTGGTCCTGGTCGATGGGGTGGGATACGTGGAAGTTTGAACTCAAGTCCCTCACCTACATGCTCAGTCCGATCGGTCAACAGTTGGTGGCCCAAGGCGCGGACCAAGATGTTGTGGTGCGCACGCCGCGGGCGGTCGATTCGATGCGCGTCGAACTGGTCAAGCGCGCGCTCACCGAGGCCGAGCGACTCGAGTACCACCATCAACGCGCACAGCGCCTAGCGAGGTGATTTTCGCGAAACATCGAAGTTTAAGGCGACCATTTTCGCCCGTCGCCGCAACGATTCACGCGAGTGAAGTCGAGGCGTACGCAGAGTTCTCGTGCGAAACGCTGTGCGGTGGCCATGAGCGAATCATGAAAACCGCACGAATCGAAAGCGCCACCTCAGCCAAGTCTTTGAATTCGGCCGGAGGAGAGCCAGCACTAGGTGCTGAGTTACCGAGTGACTTCAGACACGTCGCGGAAACGTTTGACGTCACCCCATGGCACGATCGGCGTCGGCGCGAAACTCGACGCGGGTCATCGCTCTGGAGGGTCGAAGGGTTGGACCTTGCCTCCGCCAGGCGAAAATCCAGGCCGCCAAACCGAACAATTGTTACGGTGAACCGAGGTTACGCCGCACCATCTGAACTAATCGCAGGCGGCTCCGGCGACTCCGGCGGCATCTCTAGTCGCGTTTTCGGCAGCGCCGAAGGGTGGTAGTCGCGGAGGAAGGCCACTAAATGCTCGCGCACCGCGCATCGAAGATCCCACGCTTGACCCGAGGTTGCCGCGGAGACCAACGCCCGTAGTTGCACCGTGTGTTCGGTGGCCTCGACGACCTGCAGGGTCACGACGCGGTGGTCCCAGAGTGGATTGGTCTCCACGAACGCGAGGAGTTCCTTTCGTACTTCGGCCACGGGCACCGTGTAGTCGCAAAACAGCATTACCGTGCCCAGAATCTCAGAACTTGATCGGGTCCAGTTCTCGAAGGGCGTCGTCACGAAATACGATACCGGCAGCACGAGTCGGCGTTGGTCCCAAATCGCGACGACGACGTAAGTCAGCGTGATCTCTTCGATGGTTCCCCAGTCTCCGTTGACGACGACGACGTCATCGATGCGCAAGGCGTCGGAGAACGCAATCTGGACACCGGCGATGAGATTTCCGATGGTTGACTGGCCGGCGATGCCGAGCACGAGTCCCAGCACACCGGCCGAGGCCAGAACGCTAGTGGCGATGGAACGACCCTGGGAAAAGGACGTCAGCGCGGCGAGACCGGCGACGACGACGATGATGACCGCGATGACTCTTCGCATCACGCGCAACTGCGTTTGCACCCGGCGGGCTCTGGCGTTGTCGCTCACCGTGACGTCGAAACGACTCTCGGTCAAGTCGACCAGGACCCCCGACACCACGATGGCAATCCACGCCACCGAGAAGATAATGGCGATATTGGCCACCTCTTGGAAGTTTGTTCGTTGTTGCGGCTGGGCGAAGCGCACGCACGCCGCACCTACGGTGGAAACGACGAGCGCGCGAATCGATCGCTTCGCGCGGCGCAGCAGTCGTAGGAAACGATTCGATGGGGAACGCCGAATGGCCATGCGCGTCAGGAAGAACAGCGCCTCGAGCGCCACGAGGGCGCCCACGATGAGGACGAGCACCGTTCCCCAGGCGCCGAAGGGCGGGGTGTGTTTACTCAGTGCGATCATCAGAGTTCCAGGTGACGTTTCTTGGCAACTGACAAAGTCTCCCCGCAGATACGTGGACGTCGGTACCAATACGTCACGAGGCTACCGCACGAGTTTCGCCTCTCCGCGCCCAGAGGGTCCCCACAAGGTGCGCGCTTGAGGCGGAGTGTTCTCACGAGTGGTGGTGCGAAACGCCACCAGCGACTCTGGAGCGTTAGAAAGAGTTCGTCGTCCGTGCGCTGAACGCCTACCTCCATGGCTCTTTCGCCATTCGCGCGCCAATCCGCTTTCGCGACAAGGAACTTAAACGAACCACACCGTTTGAATTGAATCCGCGCTGCTCACGTCATCGCGAACGTGGGCTTGCGTGGGATCACGTCTCGTGCGCTAACGGTGTCAATCGCGCGAGCTCATGGCGACAGGAGTGACGCGCGACGTCGCCCCAGCGTGACTCGAGGGCGTCACTTCGCACGCGGTACCTCGCCGACGCTCGCCGACCCCAAAATCCTCTCGAGCGCCATAGAGATTGTTGGGCCACGCGCAAAGGACGTTTATACTTGGCTTAACAGTGTTGGTTCTGGGGTGGTATGAACCAGCGTCTCACAGACGAATGCTCGCACGCGCGGTATGCCCACGGGCATTTGCCCAGCGGGGTTTGCTTGCCCGGTGAGATTCGCCCGTAAGTTCGACTGAGTGGTTGATCAGCGGCGTTGAATTGGCGTGACCGGCGCCCAGTGGTGAGAGTGGTGACACGAATGACGAATACTGATTCTCTGTCCGTGAACACGATTCGAGGACTCTGCATGGACATGGTTCAGCAAGCAGATTCTGGACACCCCGGGACGCCGATGGACATTGCGCCCCTGGCGTACACCCTCTGGCAACGATTCTTGCGATTTGATCCCTCGGAACCGATTTGGCCCAACCGGGACCGCTTCGTGCTCTCCGAAGGACACGCCTCCGCACTCCTCTGGTCGTTGTTGCACCTCAGTCGAACGCTCTCGGTGGAACGTGACTACGAAGTACTCGGCGAACCAGCGGTGACTCTTGAGGATATAAAGACCTTTCGCGAGCTTGGCTCGCACTGTCCCGGCCACCCGGAGTATCGCTGGACGAGCGGCGTCGAGGCGACGACGGGTCCACTCGGTCAAGGTGTCGCCATGTCGGTCGGCATGGCGATGGCGCAGCGTTGGCTTGCGGCGCGATACAACCGTGACGGCTTCGCATTGTTCGACTTCAACGTGTACGCCCTCGCCGGGGATGGATGCATGATGGAGGGAGTCGCCTCCGAAGCGGCGTCACTCGCCGCGCACCAGCGGCTCTCGAACCTCTGTTGGATTTACGACTGCAATCGCGTGACCATCGAGGGGCACATCGACCTCACCTTCACCGAAGACGTGGCGGCGCGCTTCCTCGCCTACGGCTGGAACGTCGTGACGGTGGCCGACGCCAACGACGTCGAACTCATTGGTCGCGCGTTCCACAGCTTCGTCGCGGAGAGCGAGCGCCCGACGCTGATCTTGGTGCACAGCCACATCGGCTACGGCTCGCCGGTCGAGGACACGCGTGAAGCGCACGGTGAACCCTTCGGCGTCGAGGGCGTCAAATTGACGAAGCGGTTCTTCGGACTGCCCGAAGACAAGCAGTTCTACGTTCCCGATGAGGTCTATGAGTGCTTTGAAAAAGGCGTGGGTGCTCGTGGACTTGAGGCACGCACAACCTGGGAGGCGCTGTTTGCTTCGTATCGCGAGGTCTATCCGGCGCTCGCCGACGAAGTGGAACGCATCGAGCGTCGTGACCTGCCCGACCACTGGGACGCCTCGCTGCCGGTCTTTCCGGCCGACGCGAAGGGGCTGGCGAGCCGGGTCTCATCGGGACAGACGCTCAACGTTCTGGCCCAGTCGGTCCCGTGGCTGCTCGGCGGTGCTTCTGATCTCTCACCCTCGACGATGACGCGTCTGCTCTTCGAGGGGGCCGGGGACCTCCAGTCGGACTCGCCGGGTGGGCGAAACATCCACTTTGGCGTTCGTGAGCACGCCGCCGCCGCCGTGACCAACGGCATGTCTCTGGTCAAGCTTCGATCCTTCTGGTCAGGATTCTTCATCTTCTCGGACTACGCGCGTCCCGCGATTCGCCTCTCGGCGTTGATGGAAATACCGGCCCTGTACGTCTTCACGCACGACTCCATCGGCGTGGGCCAAGACGGGCCGACGCACCAGCCCGTCGAGCAGTTGGCGTCGTTTCGCGCGATGCCCGGAATACTGGTGTTTCGCCCCGCCGACGCCAACGAAGTCGTTGAAACGTGGCGGATCGTTCTCGCGCTGAAGAGGGAGCCCGCGATGTTGGTCTTGACGCGCCAAGCCCTGCCCACTCTTGATCGAACGACGATGGCCCCGGCGTCGATGGTGGAACGCGGGGCCTACGTGCTGAGCGACGTCGAGAACGGTCGACCCGATCTCTTGCTCCTCGCCACGGGTTCTGAAGTGCACCTGGCGCTCGCGGCCCGTGACGAACTCGCCGCTAAGGGCATCGGGGCTCGCGTGGTGAGCATGCCGTGTTGGGAGCTCTTTGAGCGTCAGCCTCGCGAGTACCGCGACGCGGTGCTGCCCCCAAGCGTCGTGGCCCGCGTCGCGGTCGAGCAGGCGTCGAGTTTTGGTTGGGATCGCTACGTCGGCGAGCGCGGTGCGGTGGTGGGAATGCACACCTTTGGCGCCTCGGCGCCGCTGAAAGAGTTACAGACGAAGTTCGGCTTCACCGCCGCCAGCGTCACGCACGTGGCGCTCGAGACACTTGCCGCAATTGGAGGAGAATCATGAAACCAACCGAGAAGCTCCACGACCTGGGCCAGAGCCTGTGGCTGGACAACATCACCCGCGGACTACTCGATGGCGGCGACATCGAGCGTTACATCGACACCCATAGTGTGAGCGGACTGACGTCGAATCCCTCGATTTTTGACGCCGCCATCGCGACCGGGGACTACGACGAGTCGATTCGAAGCGCCTCGGGCAAAGGTCTCTCGAACGAGGAGATCTTCTACGGTCTGGCGATTGCCGATCTGCAACGCGCCGCGGACCTCTTCGCTCCGATCCACGAGCGCACCAACGGAGTCGACGGCTGGGTCTCGCTCGAGGTCTCGCCACTACTGGCCTACGACACTGAAAAGACGGTCGAGGCGGCCAAGTCGCTGTACGCGCGTGCCCAGCGCGACAACCTGTTCATCAAGATTCCCGGAACCCCCCAGGGTCTGGCGGCCATTGAGGAGTGCATTGCCTCGGCGGTACCCGTCAACGTCACGTTGCTCTTTGACGCCAATCAGTATCGCGCCGCCGCCGACGCGTACCTGCGAGGGATTGAACGGCGCGTCGCTTCGGGCCTCGATCCGAACGTGGGCTGCGTGGCGTCGATATTTGTTTCACGTTGGGACGTGGCCGTGGCGACGTCGGTGCCCAAGGAGCTCAAGAATCAGATTGGCCTGGCCGTGAGCCAAGAGACGTACCGCGCCTATCGCGACGTCATGGAGTCCGAGCGCTTCCAACGTCTCGCGAACTTCGGCGCTCGGGCGCAGCGACTGCTGTGGGCGAGCACCAAGACCAAGGACCCCGCGGCGTCGGACACGCTCTACGTCGTGGGCCTCGCCGCACCCTTCACGATCAACACCATGCCCAACCAGACTCTGGACGCGTTCTTTGACCACGGCGAGTTGGGAGGAGCCCTCGCGCGCGACGGCGGTGACTGCGATGCCGCGCTCCAGCGCTTCGCCAAGGCCGGCATTGACCAGAAAGCGCTCGCGCTCAAACTCCAAGATGAGGGCGCCGCGTCCTTTGCCACGTCGTGGAGCGATCTTCTCGCGAGGATCGACTCCCAACTGTCCGCGGCTGACGAGACCCGATGACGCCGGCAACATCGTCACGACAGCGCGCGGCCTGGGACGCCTTGGCGGCGCACTACGAGGAGATCGCGACGCGGCACTTGCGCGAACTGTTCGCCGAAGACCCCAAGCGCGGACTTCGATTGAGAGCCGAGGCCGAAGGGCTCTACCTCGACTACTCCAAGAACC
>Ga0307372_10004109_pt1 | contig 22724 bp, 21 predicted proteins | sample OX1MG_FD_202533 | JGI IMG/M metagenome (GOLD analysis project Ga0307372, IMG submission 202533) | Soil microbial communities from Risofladan, Vaasa, Finland - OX-1 | ecosystem: Environmental > Terrestrial > Soil > Coastal area > Acid sulfate soil | place: Finland: Risofladan, Vaasa | collected...
TCGATCGGTCCGGCAGGACCCGGCTCTCGATGCCGGGTAGCTCGAGCAGGAGAGCGCCGGCTGCTCGCAGCGGGTCGTGCCCGAGTCCTTGCACTGCGACGATCACCGACTTGGTGGCCACGACGGTAGCGATCTCGTGTGGCTCGAAGAGCATCTTGTAGTTGTTCGTGATCAGGCCGTTCCACCCGAGCTGCCGGAGCGCGATCGCCTCGGGCAGGAACTCGGCGATGCGCTGGATCAGCGACGTGGGAAAGTTCTGGTCGAACGCCAGTCGCAGGGCCGGCGCCACCGTTCACGCCGCGACTGCTGAGCCCGCAAGCTGACGTTCGAGGTCGAGCGCCTCGCCGACGACACCTCGTTCGAGGTCGTAGAGAGCCCCGATCTTGTCAGCCGACATCCCGCGGCCCGCCAGCGCGGCGAGGGTCAACGTGGTCAGCCGGGAGCCGACGATATGCGGCTCGCCCGCCACCCGGGCCGGGATGATCCGCACATGGGGCCTCGGAGCGACCAGATCGGGGCCGTCCGCCCCGACGTGGGTGAACGGGCCGAGAAGCTCCAGAACGTCCCGACTCGGCATCCGCAACTGGCCGCGCAGGTCGACGACCTCTTCATCGGTCCGGATATGGATCTTGCCGGCACGGTCGACCACGAGCGGCGAGCGGCCGATCGCTTCGGGGCTCCAGATGTCTAGACCCCGACGGTCCAATTCCGACAGTGCCCGGCGCACCTCTCGCATCGGGCTCGCCGGCAGCGTGTCGACGCTGACGTCCTTCGGGTGGCGCAGCCAGGAAACGATCCGGAGGGCCATCAGGTCGGCGTAGGACCACAGTTTCTCGCGGACCGGCGACACCGAGGGCGTCACCACCTCGGTGCGGGCCCAGTAGTACAGGGTGCTCTTCGGCACCCCGGACAGCGCCGCCGCACGGGCGGCCTCGTAGCAGCCCTCGCTGGCGGCGACCACGAACCGCGGCGCTGAACGTTCCACGTCGCGAGTATGCCGCACCGCACCGTCAGGATCGGTCCACGCGGCCGCGCGGCGCGTATCAGGGATACCGGGGTGTGGAAACAGTCTGGGGCGGTGCCGGTCGAACGGCGAGTAGCGGAACCGGGGCGGTGGTTGGCCGGGATGCGAGCCTGACGGTCGCGGCGTCGACCGCTGCTGACTGCTGGCTGCGCCGCCAGCGAGCAACGTGTCTTCGGGGGCGATGTCGGGTCCTAACGATCCACTCGCAGCCGTTGGCCCAGCCACCCGTCTTGCGTTGGGACTCCCGACCTCTGCGTTGCCGGCCCCGCCTCGGCTGTTCAGGCCGCGGTGAAGTGAGTGGTGAAGTCAGGGGCTGCGGCTGGCCCCGGATCGACTTCACCAAATTTTCACCGCGCCCGGCTAGTCGATCTTTGGTGATGTCTGCGGTGAACTCGCCGCGGACGCTGCCGTACATGGACACGACCGGCGCAGGCACACGGTGATCTCGATCGGACTGCTCGGGTCCGGACCCGACGCCGCCGACTACTACCTGGATCGGCAGGCGGGCTGCGAGCTCGACTACTACCTCGGCCACGGTGAGCGCACGGGCGTCTGGCTGGGTCGTGGGGCTGCCGCCCTTGGCCTGGCCGGGACGCTCGACGATGCCGGGGAGGGGAGGCTGCGAGGGCTGCTGGCCGGGGTCGGGCCAGACGGCGACCGCCTGGTTCCGGAGCTGCGCCGGTCCGATCCACGGACCCGCCTTCCCGCGCGCCCGCTGCTGACGGCAATCCAACAGCGCGCCGGCGCCGGGCAGCCGATCGCCCGGGCGCTCGCCGCAGCCGGGCTCGAGGCTGCCTTCGAGCAGCTGTCCAGATCAGGCCGGCGAACCCGGCTCGACGTCGGGCTGGTCGGTCGGTTGGCGTCGGCCGCCGGCATCGAGGCGGGAAAGCTGTATCGCACGCGCACCGGAACCGACCGCTACGCCCGGGCGCTCGCCAAGGCCGGCGGGACGGTGGACGCACGGCGTGCCGGGCTCGACGTCACGATCTCGGCGCCGAAGAGCGTCTCCGCGCTCTACGCGCTGGGCTCCCCGGAGGTGGCGGCCTCGGTGCGGGCCGCGCACGAGGCGGCCGTCGGCGAGGCGCTCAGCTATTTGGAGTGGACCTGCGAACACGGGCTGCGCGGACATCAAGGCCGCGGTCGTCGCGCCCGCCGGATCGTCACCGACGGGCTGATCGCAGTCGGCTTCACCCACCGCACCAGCCGGGCCGGCGAGCCGCAGCTACACACCCACCTCGTCGCGCCGAACCTGGTTCGCGGTGTCGACCGCAAGTGGTCGGCCCTGGACAGCCGGGCCATTCACCGTCACGCGACCACGGCGAGTTACCTCTACCAGGCGGTGCTACGCGGTCAGCTGAGCGCCCGGCTCGGGGTCGGTTGGACCCGGCCAGTCAAAGGAATCGCCGAGATCGCCGGCGTGCCGCGACCGCTGCGAGAGCTCTTCTCCACCCGCCGAGCGCAGATCAAGGCGGAGCTTGCGCGACTCGGCAGAGACGACCCGGCCGCTGCCCAGCAGGCGTGCTTGAGCACCCGTCCGGCTAAACCGCAGCCGCTCGGTGAACCCGGCCTGCGGGAGCGCTGGTCCCGCCAAGCTCGCGACGCCGGCTTCGACGCCAAGGACCTGGAACGCACCGTGCTTCGCCAGGTCGAGCCCCCGCCGAACCCACCGATCGCCGAACTGGCCGCGCCGCTTCTGGGAGCGCGCGGGTTGGCCGAGTACCGGTCGAACTTCGACGCCCGCGACATCTTCCAGGCGCTCTGTCAGGCCCTCCCACCCGGGTCCACCGTCACCGCGCTCGCGCTGCGACGGTGGACCCAGCAGGTTCTCGCCTCCAGCGAGATCGTCCGGCTGCACGCTCCCGGCCCGGAATCCCGCTACAGCACGACCGAAATGCTCGACGTGGAAGACCTGGCACTCGCCCTCGCGGACCGGCTGCGGCAACGCCGCGCAGCAGGACTTCCCGAACCCATCGTCCGCCGGGTCCTCGCCGACGTCTCCGGCGAGCAAGGAAACCTCATCACCCAGCTACTCGTCGAGCCCCGGGGGCTGCACATTGTGGTCGGACCCGCCGGTGCCGGCAAGACCGCCGCACTGTCCGCAGCCGCCCAGGCGTGGCAAGCCGCCGGCGCACATGTCATCGGTGCGGCACTCGCCGCGAACGCGGCGCGGAATCTGCAGACGGCGACCGGCATCCCGTCGACCTCGCTGGCCCGACTGCTGGAAGACCTTGACCGGATCGACCCAGACACCGACCGACCCGCCGGTCTGGCACCGGGCTCGGTGCTCGTCGTCGATGAGGCCGGAATGGTCGGCACTCGCACCCTGGCTCGACTGTTCGCCCACACCGACGCCGCGAACGCGAGCCTCGTGCTGGTCGGCGACCCGCGACAGCTGCCGGAAATCGAAGCCGGCGGGCTGTTCGCCGCGCTAGCCGCTCGCCGCGACACCACCACGCTGCACGGCAACCAGCGGCAACCCGAGCGGTGGGAACAAGCGGCGCTGGCCGACCTGCGCGGCGGCGCCCTTCCCGACGCGGTGCGGGCCTACCTCGCACACCACCGCGTCCATCCCGACTCCGATGCGCAGCGCACCCGCGTGCACATCGTCGCCGACTACCTCATCCACCGGGCCGCAGTATCGGACCCGGGCGGGGTGGTGATTCTTACCGCGCGCCGGGCAGACGCCCGGATCCTCAACGACCTGGTCCGCACCTGGCTGATCGGCGCCCGAACCCTCGGCGGGGCGCCGATCACCGTCACAGTCGATGGGCATCCGCGCGAGTTCCGCACCGGCGACGAAGTGCTCGTCACGCGCAACGACTACCGGTTCGGACTGCTCAACGGCACTCGTGCCCGGGTCACCGCGGTGAGCCCGCACGGGTTGCGCCTCAGCGTCGACGCCGACCGCCACGTCGATGTCTCCACCGAATGGCTGGCAGCAGGCCGCCTTGATCACAGCTACGCGATGACCGTGCACAAAGCGCAAGGGCTAACCCTCGACGTAGCGCTGCTCTAAGGCACCGCGGCGCTCAGCCGGGAGGCCAGCTACGTCGGACTGTCTCGGGGAAAGCGCGCCAACCACCTCTACCTGACCCTCTCCCCCGGCTCGGACCCCGAAGGAGAATGCCGAGCCGGCCCGGGCCCGGAACGGGTAGACGATCCCGATCTACGCGAGGAACTCGTGCGCCGTCTGGAACGAACGGCAACCCAGCGTCTCGCCAGCGCCATGCTGGCCGGCGACGCAGCCAGCCGAGGGCTCGAGTTGGAATCCGGACTGTCGTCGGGACCCCACCGCCAACCCCCGAGATCCGAGGGGCTCGGCCGATGACCGCCGATGCTCAGCTGGCATTCGACCTGGACGCGCCGCCGCCGACGCGCAGTCACCGGAGGCGGGTCGTTGCGCCCCAGCCCGGACCCGAACCCCGGGCCCAGCGACCGGTCTCGGCCGCACACCCGATCACCGACGACGAGCTCGCGCAACTGCCACCGACGGTGGACCTGCTCACCGCCGCGCGAATCCTGGGCATCGCCCGGACCACCGCCTACCGGCTGGTCCGCTGCGGGCAATGGCCTACCGCACACTTCCGCGCCGGCGAACGCATCCGAGTGCCACGCGGTCCGTTGCTCGCGCTACTCGCCATCGCTCCCAACGGCGCGCCGACGTCCACAGATCCCTCCGCGAGTAGTGCGCCAACGCCGGCCAGCAGCGAGCGTAGGAGCCAATCACTCACCCCTCCAGACAGATAGAAGGTTGCGATGGTCAACGGACTCGTCGGGCGGCGCGGCTCCGTGCACCAGGAGCCAAACGGCAAGTGGCTGTTCGTCGTCGACACCAGCGCACCAGGAGCCAAACACCGATCCCAGACTCGCCGGCGCGGCTTCCCCTCCAAGAAGGCCGCCCAGGCTGCGCTCACCGAAACCTTGAGCGCGCTCGCCGGTGCCTCCTACGTCGCGCCGACCCAGCTCACACTCCGCGACTACATCGAGAACCGCTGGCTACCCGCCGTCGAAGCGGAACTTCGACCGTCGACGTTCGCCTCCTACAGGCGCAACCTGCGCCGCCACGTCCTGCCCGTGCTCGGCGACGCCGCGATCCAGAACCTGGACGCAGGCACCCTGACCGCGCTCTACCGCGCCCTGTCGACCGGCGGACGAAAGGACTACGCCGCCGGCCGGCCGCTGTCTGCGACCACGGTCCGCTACATCCACACGATCCTGCGTTCCGCACTGCAAACCGCCTACGAGTGGGACCTGCTGGTGCGCAACCCCGCCGACCGGGCCAAACCACCGCGACCCCGCAACCGGGGCGACCGGCACCAACACATCAACACCTGGCCACGGGCCACACTCGCCGCCTTCCTGCGCTGGTGCGAGGCCGCCGGTGACCGGCTTTACCCGCTGTGGCTGCTGCTCGCCACCACCGGGCTGAGACGCGGCGAAGCGCTCGGCCTGTGCTGGGATTGCGTCGACCTCGACGCCGCCCGGCTGTCCATCCGCTGTTCACTCGTCGACGTCGACTGGGGTCGCCCGGTGTGGAGCGACCCGAAGACCGCCCGCGGCCGGCGGGTGGTCGCCCTCGACCCCGCCACCGTCGCCGCGCTCAAAGCGTGCCGCATCGCGCAGGCGGAGGACAAGCTGCGCCTCGGTGCCGACTACACCGACCACGGGCTCGTCTTCGCCCAGCCCGACGGCACGCCGCTACACCCCGACAGCACCTCGAAGAGATTCCGCCGCCTGGGCGCGAAGGCCGGACTACCCGCAATTCGGCTTCATGATTATGCCGACCTGCGCGTTATGCCGACCTGCGCGTGAACGCCCTTGTGTAGTGGGGTGATCCGCCCGATCAGGTCGGCATAACGAGAGCGCTGGTTGAGATCGTCTTCTTCTCGCATTCGAGAGAAGGAGGCAGGGATGGCAAGACCGACCAGCAGGGTCAGCAGAGTTCTAGTGAGGGGGCCGTTGGCCCCGTTCACCGATGCGTATCGGGACCGGCTCACGGAGCGCCACTACACCGTGCACTCCGCGGTGAACCTGCAGCGGCAGATGGCGCAGTTGAGCCGCTGGCTGGAGGCCGAAGGCTTGGGGCTGGAGCAGCTGGATGAGGCGCGTGTCGAGGCGTTCGTGACCCTTCGGCGCGCCGGCAGTCAGGGGCAGTCGGCGTTGTCTCGTCCCGGCCTGCGGTGCCTGCTGGAGTTGCTGCGTGAACTGGGCGCGGTGCCGATGGCGGCCCACCCGTCGCCGTCACCCACGCAGGCGCTGATGGGCTCGTTCGAGTGTTATCTGCTGTCCGAGCGTGGCCTGACGGCAGGCACGGTCAGAGGGTATGTGGACCACGCGACCCGGTTCGTGATCGGGCTGGCTGTTGACGACCTCGCTCGAGTCACGCCGGCGCTGGTGACCGCGGCGGTGCTGCGGGAGTCCGCCTCGGTGTCGGTGAGCACGGCGCAGAACTTCGTGGCCGCGCTGCGCGCTTTCCTGCGCTTCTGCTTCGTCGAGGGCCTGATCGACATCGAGCTGTCCCAGGCGGCGCTGCCGGTCACCGGACGCAGGCGCTCGTCGCTCCCGCAGGGGATCACCCAGGCTGCCGCCGCTGCGCTGCTGGGCTCCTGTGACCGGCGGACCGCGCTCGGTCGCCGCGACTACGCGCTCATCGTCACCTTGTTGCGGCTCGGGCTGCGCCGCGGCGAGCTGGCCAACGTCCGATTGGACGACATCGACTGGCGCGCCGGCGAACTCGTCGTGGTCGGCAAGGGCGACCGCCGGGACCGGCTGCCGCTGCCGGCCGACGTCGGGCAGGCGATCGCCGGCTACCTATCGCGGGGAAGACCGGCCAGTTCGTATCGGCAGGTATTCCTGCAGGCGAAGGCGCCGTTCGAGCCCATCGCCGCGGGCACGGTCGCCTCGACCGTGCGCCGGGCCTGCCGGCGCGCAGGGGTGCCCGAGGTCGGTTCGCATCGGCTGCGTCACACCCTGGCCTGCCAGATGCTGACCGAGCAGGTACCGCTGACCCAGATTGCCCAGGTGCTGCGGCACCGCAGCCTGCAATCCACCGCGATCTACGCCCGGGTCGACCTTGATCGGCTTCGGCTGCTGGCCCAGCCCTGGCCAGGGGGCGGGTCGCGATGAGCGAACTGTCTGATCACGTCAGCGACTATCTGCGGCTTCGTCGCAGTCTGGGTTACAAGCTGGAACGAGCCGGTCAGCTGTTACCTACGCTGGTGGCCTACCTGCAGGAGGCTGGTTCGCCCACGCTGACCAGCGAGCTGGCGGTGTCTTGGGCGCGGCTGCCCAGTCACACTCACCCCAATCATTGGGCCGCGCGCCTGGCCGTCGCCCGCGGGTTCGCCCGTTACCTGCGCACCATCGAGCCGGCCACCCAGATCCCACCGGCGGGGGTGTTCCCCACCCGGCGGCACCGCCCAACCTCCTACCTATGGTCGCCGACCGACATTGACCGGCTACTGGCCGCCGCCGGGACGCTGCACCCGCAACTGCGGGCAGCGACCCACCAGGCGCTGTTCGGGCTGCTGGCCGTCTCGGGCATGCGCATCGGCGAAGCGGTCGCGTTGACCTGCGACGACGTCGACCTCGACGACGGCGTCATCACCATCGCGCACGCCAAGTTCGATCGGACCCGGCTCGTTCCGGTGCACGCATCGACCGCGGCAGCGCTGCGCTGCTATGCCAGCGAGCGCGATCATCTGTGTCCCTCTCCGGCTTCGGCGGCGTTCTTCGTCTCCAACACCGGCAGGCACCTCGCCCGCAGCGCTGTCGCCAAGACACTCCGGGAGCTGACCACCGACCTGGGACTCCGCACCGATACGGTCCACCCAACCCCCCACCAGCTGCGACATAGCTTCGCCGTCCGGACCTTGATCGACTGGCAGCGCGCGGGTGTCAGTATCGACGAGCGCATCGCCGGGTTATCGATCTACCTCGGCCATGTCAGCCCAGCAGACACCTACTGGTACCTGTCCGCATCGCCGGAGCTGATGACCCTGGCCGCCCAGCGGCTCGACGCACACTTCGGATCCGCACGATGAGCGCGCTCGCCCCCGCGCTGCAGGCCTACTTCACCGACCGCCTGATCGGCCAGCGGGCAGCCAGCCCAAACACCATCGCCGCCTACAAGGTCACCTTCCGACTGCTGCTCGGCTTCATATCCCAGCGGACCGGAAAGACTCCCAGCAGTCTTGCCATCGCCGATCTCGACGCGCCGACCATCGCTGCCTTCCTCGACCACTTGCAAACCGAGCGGCACAACGGCGCGGCCACCCGCAACAACCGCCTCGCGGCCATCCATTCACTGTTCGCATACCTCGCGCTGAACTACCCCGAGGACGCCGCCACGATCCAGCGGGTACTGGGCATCCCAGCCAAACGAACCGAGCGGAACCTGCGCACCTACCTCACCGAACCCGAAGTCGACGCGCTACTCGCGGCCTGCGACCAAGCCAGCTGGACCGGCCGTCGCGACCACGCCATGTTCGCCCTGACCATCCAGACCGGCCTGCGGATCTCCGAACTCATCAGCCTCACCTGCCAAGACCTCACCCTGGCCGCCGGCGCACACGTGCACACCGTCGGCAAAGGTAGGAAGGAACGGCGCACACCGCTGGTCACCAGCACCAAGACGATCATCAAATCCTGGCTGGCCGAACGTGCTGGCGCACCCGCCGACCCGCTCTTCCCGACAGCCACCGGCCGGGGACTCAGCCGTGACGCAGTCGAACGACGACTCAGCAGAACCCTCACCGTCGCCGGACGAACCTGCCCGTCCATCACCGCCAAACACGCCACCATGCACACGCTGCGCCACACAGCGGCGATGCGCCTGCTTCAAGCCGGCAACGACATCACCGTGATCGCCCTCTGGCTCGGCCACGAGCAGATCGGCACCACCAACATCTACCTACACGCAGACATGACCCTCAAACAGAAGGCGATAGACCGCACCCGACCGACCGGCTCACGACAGGGCCGATACCGACCCCCTGACACCCTGATCGCCTTCCTGGAGACGCTCTGATTATGCCGACCTGAACAGCCGGATCACCCCACCACACAAGGGCGTTCACGCGCAGGTCGGCATAACGCGCAGGTCGGCATAATCGTGCTTGTGCCGACGTCGGCACAACCACGATCTTCGTCACACGTGGGCAACACTCGCCCTTGAGGCCGGGGTGCACCCGAAGGTCGTCCAGGAGAGACTCGGCCACTCAAACGTGTCGATCACACTCGACCTGTACTCACACGTCAGCCCCGCCATGCAAAGCGACGCCGCCGAGAAGGTGGCGAGCCTTATCCTCGATTCCTAGGGCAGCGGGCTGGAACGGCTCCTCCGCATAGGGATTCGCCAATCGACATCGCGTTCACTGGGGGGTGGTCTGCAGCCACGAAGCGATCACGTCGCTTAGTCGCAGTTCGAGTGTTACCCTCCAGGACTTCAAGTTGAAGCCCCATAAGACGCCTAGCAGAGCAGCGATCGCAAGGGGTACAGCCGCGAGAAGGATCGCCCACAGATCCGGCGACGATGACGTCGCGCCGCTCACGACGGACAGGACGGTTCCTGCGATAAAGCTGGCCCCGAGTACGAGCGCAAGCGACCAACTGACGACTCTGGCCACCGAATGCGCGCGACTTCGCAGCTGTGTCCTCAGTCGTGCTGCCTCAGCTTGATGTTCCAATGCAGCTTGTTTTGCAGCGTTGACCTCGACGGTCGCCTCTTGCCGGTAGGTCTCCTTGACTCGCTCGACGACTTCGTTGAGCGAGTCCGCGTCACTATCCTCGTCAACCTCCGCGTCCACGAGGATACGATCCGTTAAACCGCTGGCCAGGATAGCCGTCACCTCATCTGAGACCAGGATTCCTGACGCTTCAAGCTTCCGGAGATGCGCTACGAAGGCCTTCCATGCTGGCTTCGACGGCCTGAGCGCTGCGACGCACACTGCGATGAGCTCGTTCACCTTGAGCTTCGCGGCCGATGCCGGTTTCTTCAACCATGCCAGGTTTGAAAGGTACAAGTGGTGAACAATCGGTGGTAGTCCTTGCCCGCCTTCATCCTGGTACCACTGGGCAACGCTGTCGATCGTCTCCCCACTTGTCGTCACGAACACGGCGCGGGCCGTGTCCCAGGACTCCGAGACCATCCCGCGCCGCCATGTAAGCACGCCCGCAACGCAGTCCACGTCGTGGATCACTCGCTGTGAATGATCGTTACCCGAGGATCCGGCCAGGCTCTTGGCAAGCTTCGCCTCGTCGAGAGTAAAGCGGGCCTCGTGAGCCGGTAGGTCGCGCACGTTGAATCCGAGGCTCGCGAGCCGGCGCTCGATGAGAGACGCCTGCACGCGAATATCGCTTGGTGATTGCCCAGTGGTCAAGAAGTGTCGGGTCATCGGGGTTGCATACAGCTCAGCACGGCCTTTGGCGGTTGCAAGTTTGTCTTCGTAGACACTGAGGATGGCTCGCATTTCGCGCACAGTCGTCGTGAACAGGTTCAGAATTGCGCCGGTATCCCTCAATAGGGCTATGAGCTCAAGCGTTGCGCGCTCTGCCGCTGGGCCATTGTGGCCGAGAGCGCGGAATAAGAGCCGGCTGTCGAAAAACACGTGCAGGCCTTGGAACCGCCGCCCAGCTAGGGAGATGTCCTTGAGAAGAAGAGCGTTCTGCAGCACGAAACCTTCCAGCATCTCCTCGATGATCTCGCTCAGCGGAGACGCGGCGACCAACTCATCGTAGATGAATCGCGCTGTTATGGACGATTGCGCGTCGAGCGGCCCCGTCGAATCCAAGTCGTCGCCCATGACCGGCCGCAACCGTGATTGCGCATCGAGCGCAAGCGCCACGTGGAACCTCTCCAAGAACGAAAGGATCATTGCGAGGGCGTCCTCGACGCTGGCGACCCCCAACCCAAGTTGCCGCGCCTTGTCGATCAGCGCCTCCGCCAAGCGACGCTGCCGCTCCTCGATCGTCGCGCATCGCTCGAGCAAGTCGCTGGTTGTCGGCGTCCCGGCGGTGCGGAAGTAGCGCCCTCCGTCGCGGCGCAGCAATCTACGATCCTTCGCTCGCCCTAGCAAGGTCTTGAGCGTGTTCAGCGGAAGAGACAGTCTGTGACGATGTCGCAGAGCTCGCTGGACGTCTTCGACGCTGGCGCCATCGAGGTCCATCGTCGCAAGCGTGTCAATGACGAACGGCTCGAACATTGAGATGTGGTCGCGTCCGGAGTCGAAGTTGGCCTTCAGTAGGGCGACCGTAGCCAGTCCGCGTACCGCGTCCGTGCGGATGTCGTCCGCTGTCATCCTTCGCCTACCAAGACTCGATCGACTTGCACATGATTGCCATTCTCCGCGATCTCAGTCCGGTCCGCTCGGGGCGGACAGGCTCCGTGCGTCCGACATCGGCACGGTGGAGATTCCTCTCATCGCGACATGCCTGCCAGGGACGACCGGTCTGCGAAATACTTGATCGGCTGTTGCGTCGGCCGCGGTCAGCGAACTACCGCTGACACCGTCCCACGCACGAGCGGGTGCCGGTGTGCTTCCGGCTCCGCTGGAGCAGAGTCGTTGCGCCGTCAGCAACGAGGAACAAGTCGCACACGAGCAAGATCATGGGAGCTTCTGTGACCAGTCTGTGACCAGAACGGCCCGAAACCCGCGGAATTACAACGGCAACATGCCCCTGACCTGGGACGATACAACCGAGGGTAAGTGTCGGAGGGGGGACTTGAACCCCCATGTCGGGGGTTCCTCGACCGAGGCTGTGAACAGGCGAAACAGCCCGTGACCTGGGCAAACGCAATGCTGATCTTGGCGGCTGATGGGGGGTGATGGGGGATGTCCGACGTTGATAGACCCCCTGATAGACCCCCCGACGAAGATCGCGCACTGTCCCCCCTCCGTTGTGAAAAGTCCCATCTCCGTTGCGCGAGTCGGCCAGTGGTCGCGGGCTATTCGGTCGCCGAGAGGGTGGGTGTGAACGCTGCCGGGGGAGCTGGTCGACCGCCCTTACCGGGCCGGGGGGAACGAGAGTCTGACGGTGTCGGAGGTTCAGCGATGGATCTCACCGTTGGGCGGGGCGTTACTACCCGCGTCGTGCAGCGTTGTTCGTGGTGGGGAAGTGGGGGCCGCTCGAACCGATGGTGAATGAAGGCCAGGATGAGGCGCCGAGACGTCAGCTGGGTCACCCGGGCTGTCGCTGTGTGTGAGCACCGGGCGGCCGGTTGTCGCCTGGGTGGCGGGCTGATCGTGCGCGTGGCGGTGGCGTGGCCCCGGGCCGTGAGGTTTCCCGGGTGTGTGACGGGTGTACGGCGGCGGTGGGGGCTGGTTGTTACGGCGTCCGGTGTGGCGGGCGCGGTCACGGTCGGGTTGGTCGGTTTTGTCGTGCTGCCCGCCCGACCGCACCAGCGCGTGACTGCTGCGCCCGCTGTGGCGGCCGGCGACCCGAGTTTGGCTGACCGGCCGCTGGTCGGGTTGGCCCGGTTGTTCGCGCTTGGGGTTGAACCGTTGGGTCGGGCTCGGCGGCCGCCCCGGCCGGCGCCGCCGGTGGTGGCGTTGGGGCGACCGCTGGCCCCGCGTGAGGTGTTCGGTTTCGCTCCGTACTGGACGCTGTCGCAGGCGGCCGCGTTCCCGGTCGCTTCGTTGACCACGGTCGCCTATTTCGGGTTGGACCTGACGGGGTCCGGCGCGGTGGTCCGGGCCGGTCCGGGCTGGTCCGGATTCGGCAGCCAGGATCTGGCCGACCTGGTCAACGCCGCCCATGCCAGCGACGATCGGGTCGTGCTCACGGTCGCCGCTTTCGACCCGGGCACCATCTCGGCGTTGCTGACCAGTGCCTCAGCGCCGGCCCGGCTGGTCGCTGAGGTGGTCCGACTGCTGCGCCAGGAGCGCCTGGACGGGGTCAATCTGGACATCGAGGGTGTCGGTGGCGCCGGCCGGGCTGGCTACCTGCGTTTCGTCCGCGCGGTGGCGAGCGGGCTGCACTCGGCGGATCGGCATTGGCAGGTTTCGGTCGACGTCTACGCCGACTCCGCGGCCAACCCGACCGGTTTTTTTGACGTGCCTGGCCTGGCCGGTGCGGTCGATGCGATCTTCGTCATGGCTTATGACATGAATTCGGCGTCCCGGGCCGGCCCGGTGGCGCCGCTGCCGGCGGATGCCGCGGTGGCCGCCGCGTTCGCCCGGATCGCCCCGGCGAAGACCATCCTCGGGATCCCGTTCTACGGCGAACGTTGGTCCACCGTTTCCGGTGCCCCGCAGGCCACGGCGACGGGCGTGCCGACCCCGGTCCCGGACGCGGCGCTGCCCGGTCCGGGCGCCCTCACCTACTGGGATCCCCAGGCGCAGGTGCCGTGGACCGCCAGCCACAGCCGGGCCGGTTGGTCGGAGGCCTACTTTGAAGATCCGACCTCGGTGGGGATGAAAGCCGAACTTGCTGACACCGATCATTTGGCCGGTGTGGGCATCTGGGCGCTCGGCCTCGACGACGACCCGGCCATGTTCGCGGCGCTGGTCGGCAACTTCCCCCCGGTCAGGCTCGCCGGGCCGCCGGCTACGCTGGCCCCGGCACCCAGCGCCCACCCGCGTCGAACGGCAGATCCGCGCCGCGCCACGCGGCCGAGTGCCGCGCCTGCTCCTACCGGCGGCGGTCGCGGCTCCCCGTCCCCGACTCAGCCGGCTGCGTCCGCCTCCCCCTCGCCGTCCGCCTCCCCGTCCCCGTCCCGTTCGCCGTTCCCAGTGCCGTTGCCCAGCCCCACATTGGCGCCGTAGCGCCACCGGGTGAGGGGGCAGGCTGGTCGCCCGACGATTGGCTGCCGGGTGTCGTTCCGGCTGGTCACGTCGACTGGTATGCCATGGGGTCGACCGCCGGAGAGTCGAGGGAGGTGACCTCGATCTGCAGTCGGCAATGAACGTCTGGGCACCGGTCGCGGGCGGTCCGATCCGCCGCGTGGCCAGTCCGAGACTCGTCGGTCGCCAATCCGAGCTGGACGCCGTGGTTGCCGCCCTGACGAGCCCACCCAAGTGATCGTGATCGAGCGAGGTCGGGGTGGGCAAGACGCGGCTGGTCGGGGAAGCGCTGGCAAAGGTCGCGGGTCGGCTGGTCCTCCCCGGGGCCTGCCGGTCGCAACGGGAGCAGCTTCCCGAAAATCGACGTTGCCTGCAGGATCCTCGTTCGCGTCCTTCAGATCCCGGGTTCTCCGCCCGCAGCGACGTGATCTCCGTGAGCTCCTCACTGGTCGGACACGGACCGCGCACCCTGATCCACAGGTTCGTGGGACACAACGAGACCCAGCAGGGACAGCTCGTCGATGACGGTGTCGACGGACTGGTCGAGCCAGGTGCGCAGCGGCAACATTTGCCGCCTGGCCAGCGAACGGCGAGAATCGTCGCCGCGACAGTGTTCGCGGTGGCTGACGGAGGTAGTTGTGTCGGGTGAGACGGAGGTTGTGCCCGCGCGGCGGGATCAGGCGGTGTTGTATCGGGCGGTGAAGAAGGTCGCCGGGGCGGCGGGGCGGACCCGGCTGGACTGGACGGAGATTGTGAGGCAGGGCGGTGCCCGGGAGGCGTTCAGCGACGGTCGGGGGGTGGATGCCACCCGGATCGAGGCGGCCGCGAAGGCGCTGATGGCTTCCGGGAGTGTGGAACGCCGCGGCCCGGGTGTGAAGTACCCGATCCGGGCGCCTGCTGGCGCCAACTCGGGTCGCCCGCCGGTCAAGCGTGCTGGCGGTGCGGGTTCGCCGGGCCGAGGGCGGGCCCAGGGTCGCACGGCGACGAGTACTCGGCGCGGGTCCGCGGGCACTGGTGTCCCGGTGAGCCAGCTCGTCGAGGGTGCGGGCACGGCGAGCGACTCGTCTGCCACCGCTCCGCGGGGACCTTTGGCCGCGGGTCTGGCCTCGTTGATGGGGGAGCTTGACCGTGAGCTCGCCGCGATCAACGATCTGAGCGTTGTCGTTGACGAGCACGTGGGCGCGCTCAACGGTTTACGCGCTGATCAGCAGCATCGGGTCGGTTTGCTGTGGGAATTGCGGGCGACGGCTGGTGACGGGACTCTCGGTGCCTACATCGAGGAGCGGCTCGTCGAGTTGCGGCGCCCCCAAACACCCGAAGACGACTACCCGTGGCCGCGGGCCTGAGGCGGACCGGCGCCTCGGGCACAACACCGTTTGCGGGGCCCGGCGCCGCTACGGATGCTGTTGGGATGGCCGCGCTGCCCGGGACGTCGACCGTGCCCCCCGGATATGTCGAGCTCCGCGACCGCGACACGAGGTTCACCCAGCTGTTCGACGAGGTCATTCGCTGCTGATCCTGCGCTCACGCTACGTTCGCGCGAGGGCGCCGACGCCGAGCTGTTCGTCGGGACCATCCCACCCGATGGTCTGGACTGGCTTCTGATCTTGAGTCGGGTGCACCTTGAGCACGTGATCACCGAGATCGTCACCGACTATGACGAGCGGGCGTTGGCCGGTGCGCTCCCCCCGCTCGCCGATACCCGACAGGTGGCCCGGAACGTCTACGACGCCGTCGTCGGCTATGGCCCGCTGCAGCCCTACCTCGACGATCCGCAGATCGAAGAGGTTTGGCTGAACGAGCCTGTGGGGTGCCAGAAGTCTGACGGGGCTGTGACCTGAGGTGATAGAGCGGCCGGCGTGCGGCAACATGATCAGTTGTGGGTTTCCGTCTGCTCTACCTGATCTTCAATCGTTTGTGCGGCTGGCTGGTCTTGCTGGGTCGTTCGTCGGCGTCGAAGGACGTCGAGCTGCTGGTGCTGCGCCATGAGGTAGCTGTCCTGCGTCGGACCCGGCCCGCGCCGCGCTTGGACTGGGCCGACCGGGCGCTGTTGGCCGCGTTGATCAGGCGGCTCCCCAGGACGCTGTGGGCGCATCGGCTGGTCACCCCGGAGACGGTGCTTCGCTGGCACCGGCGGCTGGTGAGGCGGAAGTGGACCTACCCCAACCGGACGGGCAGGCCGCCGGTCAGCGCCGCGCTCAGCGCCCTGATCACCCGACTGGCCGCCGAGAACAAGACGTGGGGGTATCAGCGGATCCAGGGCGAGTTGCGCAAGCTCGGCTACCAGGTCAGCGCCTCGACGATCCGCAGGGTCCTCAAGGCCGCCCGGATCCCGCCAGCACCGAAGCGGGCCACGGACACGACGTGGCGGGAGTTCCTGCGCGCGCAGGCGTCCGGCATGCTCGCGGTGGACTTCTTCCACGTGGACTGCGCGGTCACTCTGCGCCGGCTGTACTGCTTCTTCGCGATCGAGGTCGAAAGTCGCTACGTCCACATCCTCGGCGTCACCGCCAAGCCGGACGGCAACTGGACCACCCAGCAGATCCGCAACCTGGTCATGGACTGGGAAGATCACAGCTCCCGGTTCCGGTTCCTGGTTCGTGATCGGGCCGGGCAGTTCACCGCCGCGTTCGACGCGGTCCTGGCCGATGTTGGCATCGGAGCGGTCAAGATCCCACCGCGATGTCCCCGGGCGAACGCCTTCGCGGAACGGTTCGTGCTCACCGTCCGCACCGAGGTCACCGACCGGCTGCTGATCTTCGGTGAGCGACATCTGCGGACCGTACTCGCCGAGTACGTCCGGTACTACAACGGGCGACGTCCCCACCGCGGCCGTGACTTGCACCCGCCCCGCCCGGACCACCCGATCGCGGACCTCACGACCGAACGAATCCATCGCCGCCCGGTCCTCGGCGGTCTGCTCAACGAATACGAACGGGCCGCCTGACCCCACGGTGAGGCCCCGCGGCGCAGTTCTGGCACCCCACAGGCCATCTTGGCCCCGCTGCTGGTGTCGATCCTGGCCTCGATCGTAGGCGGGTGAGCATGGCCCGGCGGCTGCGCACCCTACGCCCTCGACGGCGAGTCCTGCTCATCGCTGTCGGCGCCGGGCCAGCTGGCGCCGCAGCCGCTCGGCGGCGATGTTGGCCGGGACCGGATCGACGTGGACGGCGACGTCGAGGCGGCCGGGGGTGGCCTCGTAGGGAGGCCGGGTTCCCGGTCGTTGGCTCGGTTGAAACGGCCATCATCCGGACCCTTGCAACGACCGGGAACCCGCCATGGAATCGTCAGTCGGTCCTACCCGTTTCCCGTTTCGAGGTGGAGCGGGCCGATGTAGCCGACCGGGAGCAGCTTTGGCCTCCTACCGAAGGTCCCAGTAACCAACCCTGCAAAGGCGTGGTACCAGGCGATGACTGCGAAGGCGATCGTCACATAGCCACCCACATGCGTCAGGGTGCTATTGGCCGACCCCGCACCGATAGCGAGCAGAATGAGGGCCACGTCGATGAGGATGAAGACCGCGACGAGCACCCAGTCCGTACGGAACGACGCCACGACGAAGAAGAAGGTCAGCACGGCGAACATGGCCAAGAAGAGCGCCACTGCCGTCCCGGCACTCCCAGGACTCACCTTGCTCGCGAAGAACGGGACGTACAGGCCGTAGATGATCCAAAAGGGCCCGTAGGTTCCGAACACGCAGGCACCGAACGTGTTGCCGCGTACCACCTCGAGGATGGCGACTATGAGCTGTACGAGCCCGCCGAAGATCAGCGCCACCGGCAAGACGATCTCGACGGCGGTCGGACCGATGAAGTTCGAGTTGACGAACCCGAGCATGAACGACGTGGTCGCAAAGGCGAACACCGCCCAATGGCCCGGATCGCACCAATTTTCTCGTGCGGACATGATTCTTTCCCTCCTCTTTCTTTGTTGGTCACATTCCTTTGTCAATCACTGCGGTTCTGCGGTTTCACTTCAATGGACCTTGAGGCCGACTTCAATGGGGTGAAGCGACTGTCGTCGGGACGTGCGACGGTCGCCCGTTACTCGGCCTGACCGAACGTCTCTATCTCCTTGGCTTCCTCGCCCGAGAGCTCTTTGGGAACCTCGCCGCGAGCCGTCTTTGCGCTCTGCACGTGCACGCGGATCTCGTCCACGACCTCTGGGTTCGCCAAAGTCGTGACGTCCCCGACGTCGGTGAAGTTGGAGATCCCGGCAACCACACGGCGCATGATCTTTCCCGACCGGGTCTTGGGCATGTCCGGAACTATCCAGACATTCTTCGGACGGGCGATCTTGCCGATCTCGGTCTCGATCATCCGCGCTACTTTGTCCTCGACCTCTTTGCTCGGGCTGACGCCCGGCTTGAGAGCTACGTACATCTCGACGGCACGGCCGCGCATCTCGTCCACCACGGGGACCGCGGCGGCCTCCGCGATCTCCTCCACCATGACGGCAGCCGACTCGAGTTCTTTGGTGCCCAGTCGGTGCCCAGCCACGTTGATCACGTCGTCGACCCGGCCGAGTATCCGGAAGTACCCGTCGGCGGCCTGCATGGCGCCGTCGTTGGCGAAGTACGGCCAGTCGTGCCAGTCCTTGCTGTTCGTGTCCCGGCAGTACTTCTCGTAGTAGGTCGAGACGAGCCGTTCGGGATCTCCCCAGATCGTCTGGAAGATGCCGGGCCACGGGTTGCGGATGCAGATGTTGCCGGCTCTTCCGCTGCCGGCCTCGACCTCGTTGCCGTCCTCGTCGTAGATCACCGGGTAGATCCCGAGGACTCCCGGGCCGCAACTGCCGGGCTTCATCGGCTCCAGGGCGGGCAGGGTGCTGCCCAAGAACCCGCCGTTCTCGGTCTGCCACCAGGTGTCGACGACGACCGCCTCCCCCTTGCCCACCACGTCGTGGTACCAGCGCCAGACGTCGGGTTCGATCGGCTCGCCCACCGTGGTCATGTGCTTGAAGTGGTAGCCGTACTTCGCCGGCTCGTCGGGCCCCAGCTTGCGCAGCATGCGGATGGTCGTGGGCGCGGTGTGGAAGATATTCACCCCGAGCCGCTCGGCGATCCTCCACGGGCGGCCCGCATCGGGGTAGGTCGGCACCCCCTCGTACATCACGCTGGTCGTCCCGAGTGCTAGCGGACCGTAGACGATGTAGGAGTGTCCCGTGATCCAGCCGATGTCGGCGGCGCACCAGTAGGTGTCCTCGGGGTGGATGTCCTGGTAGTACTTCGACGTCCCTGCGACGTAGGCGAGGTAGCCGCCCGTCGAGTGCTGGCAGCCCTTGGGCCGTCCCGTCGTGCCGCTCGAGTACATGATGAACAGCGGCGCCTCGGCCGGCATCGACACCGGGTCGACCAGCTTTCCCCGGTAGTCGGGCATCACCTCGTCGACGAAGAAGTCCCGGCCCGGGACCATCGGGCTCTTTGAGGCGTACTGGCCGGGGTGCCGGCGCCACACGAGCACCTTTTCGACCTCGATTCCCTCTTCGCGGGCCCGCTCCACCGCCTCGTCGGCCTTCACTTTGTGGTCGACCAGCTCGCCGTTGCGGTAGTAGCCGTCTATGGTGACGAGGATGCGGCTCTGCGAGTCGGCGATGCGCCCGCCGCAGGCGGCGCCGCTGAAGCCGCCGAACACCTGGCTGTGGATGACCCCTAGGCGGGCGCAGGCGAGCATCGAGACCGGGAGCTCGGGGACCATCGGGAGGTGGAAGGACACCCGTTCGCCGGCCTGGACTCCCCCGAAGTCGCGGAGCAGCACAGCGAACTCGTTCACCCGCTCGTAGAGCTCCCGGTACGTGATCGCCTCGGTGGTATCAGCCTCCGGCTCGGGAACCCATATGAAGGCTGCCTGATTGGCCCTCATCTCGAGATGGCGATCGACACAGTTGTAGCAGGCGTTCAGCCGGCCGCCGACGAACCACTTCCAAAACGGCGGGTTCGACGTGTCGAGCGTCGTGTGCCAGTACGCGTCCCATGTGAGCAGATCCGCGTAATCCTTGAAGCACTCAGGGAAGCGCTCCTCGCGGAACCGGGCGCGGATGGCCGGGTCCGACGCGTTGGCCTGCCCAACGAACGCCGCGGGCGGGGGATAGAGCTCCTCCTCCCGCCAGTGCACAGCAATCTGTGCCTCGGAGACCTTCTCCTCTTCTCCCGTGACCATGACCATGCTCCTTGTCCCGACTTGCTGGAACAGGAGCCATCAGCCACCAGGGCGCTTCGGCCGGGTTGCGCCGGCCTGGCGGGATCCATCGCCGTTGTCACCATACATGGCCCAGCAGGAGGAGGACGGGATTGTCGCTGCTCCCCGAGTTCAGCCACCCACCCCGCCGACGTGGAACGGTCCTCGGGGGAGCGACGGTTGACCTGATGTTCACCTGCCCCGCTAGCATGGGCAGGCGGCCCCTCGGGCCGTTCGGCCATGTATCCGGCCGGGACCGGAGAATCGGTCAAAGCGCCGCCGTGGCTGATGGTTCCTCCTGTGATCGAGCTCCAGGAGGTTCAATGCCACAAGGAGATGTCAGCGACGCCTACCGCGTGGGCGGTCCCCACCTCTCGGCCCCCGCTGGCAAGCTCGTGGCCTTACGGCCACCTGCCGTCGGGCCCGCTGCCGGGATGCAGGACGGGACGACCGGCGCGCTCGGCGCGCCGAGCCAGGGGGAGTTGGACGCCATCTTCCCGCCGATCGCCGACTACGCCTTTCTCTCTGATTGCGAGAACACCTGTCTGGTCGCCCCGACCGGCACCGTCGAATGGCTCTGCCTCCCCCGCCCCCACGACCCGAGTGTCTTCGGGACGATCCTCGACCGCGCCAGCCGCCCACCCTACTGAAAGAGCACTGTCTCGTCACCGGCGACGTCGATGGTCCGGTACGGCCAGCGTCTTATCTTCATCGCCGGAGTCCCATCGCGACCGTGGCCCGGTGACCGACGGGCAGGCTGGAAGAACGGTTCAGTGTCGGTCCGCCGCGCCCGGGGTTTGCGGACCGGCAGCGCGCCCGGCGCCACGTCAGGCATGCCATCGCCGGTTCGGGACGAACCTGGCTGCGACGGCGAACTCGTGGAGCCGGCTGGCCACGGCCGCCGTTTCGCAGAAGGTGCGGGCATCACCGCCATCGAGCGCATGCCAGCAGGCCTGATCGGTCAGGTTGACCGCCTGGACGGTCACGCCGGGTAGCGCCGTCACCGGCCCGTCCTCGGCCTGGCGGACCAGGCCGAGGACGCCGGACGCCAGCCGGGGACAGTCCTGGGCCACCGATTGCAGACCCTGCAGGAGAACCGACAGTCCGCCTGCGAGGTAGTCGTCGACCATAGCGGCCGCTCCTCGCCTCCGGCCCGCGCGCACGGCGGGCTGTCGCGGACTAGTGTCGCGCGTCATTAATTCCTTTACATAGGGTTGGGTTCGCGTCACGCTGTGGCATGGCGCTGTTGACTTTTGGTGTGCAGATCTCTGCCGAGGACCGGGCCACGTTGCAAAGCTGGTCGCGGTCGACCTCGATCAGGGCGGGGCTGGTGACGCGAGCCAAGATCGTGCTGGCTGCCGGGGATGGCTTGGGGACCTCGGCGATCTCAGCCACCCTCGGGGTGTCGCGTCCGACGGTGATCCAGTGGCGCGAGCGCTATGTCACCGACGGTTTGGCGGGTCTGGGTGATGCGGAGCGCTCAGGCCGACCCAAGACCGTCGATGACTCGGTGATCATCGCCGCGACCCTGGTGCCGCCACCGGAACGGCTCGGGGTGACGCACTGGTCCACGCGGCTGCTCGCGGCGGAACTGAAGATCGGGGACGCGACCGTGGCGCGGGCCTGGCGCAGGTACTGCGTGAAGCCGTGGAAGCGCGAGACATTCAAGTTCTCCACCGACCCTGAGCTGGAGGCGAAGGTCCGTGACGTCGTCGGCCTTTACCTCAATCCCCCAGAAAAGGCGGTCGTGCTGTGCGTCGATGAGTCGGGTCGGGCAGGGGCGCGCCACCGTTCCAAGGAACGGCGCGTTTCCCCTACCCGCCCGCCGAACCCGGCGTGCGCGTCTCCACGCACCGGGCTCTCCACGGAGTCGAACCAGTAGGTGTCGTTCACGTTGCGGTCGTCGCCCATGGTGTGGGGATGTTGTTGGCCCGGTAGCGGTAGCGGCTGACCGTCACCGTTTGGGGCTTGAACAGGGTGACCCCGTCTTCCGTCGGCCGCCAGTTCTGAAAGAACCGGCGAAGAACGACGGCCCACTTCGTCTTTCGGTATCTCTTGCGCAGCCAGCGGGTGACTCGACGCCACGCGTACTCGTCGAGGTAGCCGAAGGTTGCTTTGGAGACGCCATGTTTGAAGTAGGTGCACCAGCCGAGCAGCGCCGGGTTGAGCTGGCGCAGCAAGGCCGCGAGCGACGGATGAGATGTCCGTCGCGTCAACGCGCGGACCCGTCCGATGATGGCCGCGAGGGCCTTCTTCGACGGGTAGGTGTAGACCACGCGCTTGGCGGTGCCTCGCTTGAACCGCCGCTGGATGCGGAAGCCCAAGAAGTCGAAGCCCTCGTCGATGTGGCTGACCGCGGTCTTCTCCTCCGACAGGCGCAGGCCCATCGGAGCGAGGACCGTCGCCACCTCCTCCCGCAGCGACTCGGTGTCCGCCTTGGAGCCGTGAACCAGCACGACGAAGTCGTCCGCGTAGCGGACGAGCCGGTAGTTCGGCAGCCCTTTCTGGCGGCGTCGGGTGCGTTGGTAGGTGGTGGCACACATCGTCTGCCAGGCCTCGGCGAAATGATCGTCGAGGACCGACAGCGCGATGTTGGCCAGCAAGGGCGACGCGATGCCGCCTTATGAACAGCGCTGGGTTATGCGTAGCGCCGGGCTGTTGCCGCTGGTGAGGGCGGTGGTGGCGACCGGACGCTGCGCATAACCCAGGCGGATTCTGATCACGCGGCTCGGCATGGTGCCG
>Ga0307372_10004110_pt1 | contig 22723 bp, 19 predicted proteins | sample OX1MG_FD_202533 | JGI IMG/M metagenome (GOLD analysis project Ga0307372, IMG submission 202533) | Soil microbial communities from Risofladan, Vaasa, Finland - OX-1 | ecosystem: Environmental > Terrestrial > Soil > Coastal area > Acid sulfate soil | place: Finland: Risofladan, Vaasa | collected...
GCGCCGCGATCAGCAGCGCGCCGAGTAGCGCGAACAGACCGGCGGCGATCACGTCGCGCTGCGCTCCCCACACGATGTCGTTCAGCGTGTCGAGGCTGATCGAGACCCGCACGAATCCCAGCGGGTGCCGCACGGCCACGTAGAGCTCCTCGTCCCCGGCGCTGGTGCTCTGCCGGTACGAGCTGCCCACGCCCTCGGCGCGCGCCTGCACCACCTCGGGCCGCGTGCGGTGATTCTCCAGCCCCGACAGCTCCGCCGCCGTGAACTTGGAGTCGCCGCGCACGCGCCCGTCGTCGCCGATCAGCGTCACGCGGCGGTCGAGCGCCGCGCCGGCGGCGTCCGCCAGCGAGTCGGCGTTCGCGCCGGCGCGCCAGCTGATCGACACCAACCGCGCCGACCGCGTGAGGTCCTGCACCGTCTCGTCGCGCAACCGGTCGCGCAGCCGCCCGCCCGCCAGCGTCACGATCGCCGCCACGAGCAGGACGATGACGACCGCCGATCCGAGCAGGAGCCGCCGCGTGAGGCTCACGAGCCGCGCCAGGCCGGTCCGCGCAGCCGGTAGCCGAACCCGCGCACGGTCTCGATGAGATCGCCCGCCTCGCCCAGCTTGGCGCGCAGGCGCTGCACGTGCATGTCCACCGTGCGCGTCTGGATGTCGGGGGCCGCCTCCCACACGGTCTCCAGCAGGTGCGCGCGCGCCTGCACGCGCCCCCGGCGCTCGTACAGCAGCAGCAGCAGCCGGTATTCCGTGGGCGTCAGCTCCACTTCCTGGCCGCTCACCCGCACCCGGTGCGCCGCGCGGTCGATCTCGATCGGGCCGTGCGTCACCACGTCCGTGGGGCCCACGCCGTTGGCCGTGACGCGGCGCAGGATGGCGCCCACCCGCAGCACCAGCTCCTGCGGGCTGAACGGCTTGGTGAGGTAGTCGTCGGCGCCCACCGACAGCCCTTCGATCCGATCCTGTTCCTCGCGCCGCGCCGTGAGCAGCAACACCGCCGTGTCCCGCGTGCTCTCGCCGGCCCGCAGCTCGCGCAGCACGTCCAGCCCCGACATGCCCGGGAGCATGAGGTCGAGCACGATCAGCATCGGGCGCTCCTGCCGCGCCGCCGCCAGCGCGTCGGGGCCGTTGGCCGCCGTGCTCACCCGGTAGCCCGCCTTGGCCAGGTGGAAGGCCACGAGCGCCACGATGTCGGCCTCATCGTCCACCACCAGCACCCGGGCGCCCGCCGTGGGCGCGATCGGCGCGGCCGTCACCGGGCGGCGCCCTCGAGTTGCAGCCGGATGCGGGCCACGATCATGCCGATCGCCACCGCATTGTGCCCGCCCCGCGGCACGATCACGTCCGCATAGCGCTTGCTCGGCTCCACGAATTGCAGATGCATGGGCTGCACGGTTTTCACGTACTGGTCCAGAATCTCCTCCAACGGCCGACCGCGCCGCGCGATGTCCCGGCGAATGCGCCGGATGAGTCGGATGTCCGCGTCCGCGTCCACGAACACCTTCACGTCGCAGAGGTCGCGCACCTTCTCCTCCACGAACAGCAGGATGCCGTCGATCACCACCACCTCGGCCGGCGGAACCGTCACCTTCTGCGGGCTCCGCAGGTGCTGCACGAAATCGTACACCGGCTTCTCGATCGACGCGCCCGCCGCCAACTCGCTCAGCTGCGACTCGAGCAGCGCCCAGTCGATGGACTCCGGATGGTCCCAGTTGATCTTCCGGCGCTGCGCGATCGGCAGCTCCACGTAGTTCTTGTAGTAGGCGTCCATGTCGATGAACGCCACCGACGTGCCCGCCAGCGCCTCGGCCACCCGTCGCGCCACGGTGGACTTGCCGGAGCCGGTCCCGCCGGCGATCCCGATGATCAGCGGCTTCACGCCGTGGCCCGATGATGGGTCCGATGTGACTCGAATCTCGCCGAGTCGAAGCCGGAACGTAGCGAATGAGGTGTCACGATCCTGTATCGTTGGGGGAGGGAGTGACGCGCCTTTGAAAGCTGGCCAGCCCGCGATCCGCGCGTCAACCGCGGGCTCCCGGCTCGCCCGTGCGGCGGCTAGCTTTTTCCCATGAAGAGAACGCGCGTCCTCGTGGCGGTGGGGGCCCTCCTGGGCGCCGCGTGGCCGCTCGCCGCCCAGAGGCCCGCCACGGTCGACCTGGTGGTGGCTGCCACCACCGACGTGCACGGCTATCTGCGGGGCTGGGACTACTATACCAACCGCCCCGACAGCGCGCGCGGCCTGTCGCGCGCCGCCACCATCGTCGACTCGCTGCGTACTGCGAATCCGGGCCGCGTGGTGCTCCTCGATGCCGGCGATCTCCTCCAGGGCAGCCCCCTCGCGTACGTCGCGGCCCGCATGCACCCCGAGCAGCCCAGCCCCGTGATCGCCGCCATGAACGTCATGCGCTACGACGCCGCGGCCGTGGGCAACCACGAGTTCAATTACGGCGTGCCGGAACTCCGCCGCGCCATCGCCCAGGCCGCGTTTCCGTTCCTGGCCGCCAACGCGGTGCGCACCACCACGGGCGCCCACGCCTTCGAGGCGTGGACCATCGTCGAGCGCCGCGGCGTGAAGATCGGGATCGTGGGTGCCACCGCCCCGGGCTCCGACCTCTGGGACCGCGACCACCTGGCCGCCGCCCACCTCACGGTCCGCGACGCCGTGCCCGCCATCGGAGACGCGGTCCGCGCGGTGCGCGCCCACGGCGCCGACGTCGTCCTCGTCACCCTCCATGCCGGCCTCGACGAACCCTCGAGCTACGACACCGCCGGCACCGGCGTGGCCAGCGAGAACGTTGCCGCGCGCGTGGCGCACGAGGTGCCGGGCATCGACCTCATCGTCTATGGGCATTCCCACAAGGAGATGGCCGACACGGTGATCGGCGGCGCGCTCCTCATGCAACCCAGGAACTGGGCGGCCAGCGTGGCCGTGGCGCATCTGGAACTCCAACGCGCCGCGGGCCGCTGGACGGTGGCACGCAAGTCCAGTCGCATCATCCGCGCCGCCGGCCACGCCGAGGACCCACTCGTGCTCGCGGCCACGGCCGACATGCATCGCCTCACCGTCGCCTACGTCACCGCGCCCATCGGCTCCACGCCGGTGGCCTGGCGCGCCGACTCCGCGCGCGTGGTCGACACGCCGCTTCTGGACTTCATCCTCGACGTGGAGCGCCGCGCGGCGGGCACCGATCTCGCGTCCACGGCCGCGTTCTCGCTCGATGCGTCGCTCGCCGCCGGCAACATCACGGTGGCCGAACTCGCCGCCCTGTACCCGTACGACAACACCCTGCGCGCCGTGCGCATCACCGGCGCGCAGTTGCGCGAGTATCTCGAACAGAGCGCGCGGTACTATCGCACGCTCGGCACCGGCGGGTCGCTGGTCGATCAGTCGGTGCCGGGCTACAACTTCGACGTCGTCTCGGGTGTGGACTACGTGATCGATCTCTCCATGCCGGCCGGCCGCCGCATCACGTCGCTCACCCGCAACGGCCGGCCCGTGACTCCCACCGACACGTTCACCATGGCGCTCAACAACTATCGACAGACGGGCGGCGGCGGCTACGCCATGCTCGACGGTGCTCCCGTGGTGTACGACCGGCAGCAGGACATCCGCCAGCTGCTCATCGACGAGGTGCGCCGCCGCCACGTGCTGCGCCCGCAGGATTATGCCGCGCGCAACTGGCGGCTCGAGCCCGCGGCGGCCGTCGGCGAGGCATACCGCGCCATGCACCGCCCGCCGGCCCAGGGCTCCCGATGAGCGATCCCATGCGAGTGTTCGTCAACGCCGCCCCGGTCTCGGTGCCGCGCGGCGCCACGGCCCTCGACGCCGTCCGCGCCTGGAACGCCGCCGAGGCCGATGCCGTCGTGGCCGGGACCCGCATCATCACCGACAGTCGCGGGCTGCCCATCGACGGCCAGACCGCGCTCCAGGCGGGCGCCATCTTCCGCCTGCTTCCCAATCGCGGCGCCGAGTCCGGCGACGCTGAACCTTTCGACTGAACCCGAATGCCCCCCACGATCAACCGGGAACTGCTCCGCCGGCTTCCCAAGGCCGAATTGCACTGCCACCTCGACGGCTCGGTGCGTCCCGCCACGCTCCTCGACCTGGCTCGCGAGTACGACCAGCCCATGCCGCGCCCCGACGCCGAGTCGCTCCGCGACTACATGCTCGTGGCCGACGCCCACAATCTCGAAGACTACCTGCAGCGGTTCTCGGTGACGCTCTCGGTGATGCAGACCGCCGAGGCGCTGGAACGCATCGCCTACGAGCTGGCCGTGGATGCCGCCGCCGACGGCGTGCGGTACATCGAGGTGCGCTATGCGCCCATTCTCAACGTGCGCCACGGCCTCGCCCTCGGCGACGCGGTGGAGGCCCCGCTGCGCGGCCTCGCGCGCGCCGAGCGTGAGCTCGGCATCGTCGGCCGCGTGATCATCTGCGCCATTCGCAGCATGGCCCCCGACGTCTCGCTCGAACTCGCCGAGCTCGCCGTGGCCTATCGCGCGCAGGGCGTGGTGGGGTTCGATCTCGCGGGCGGCGAAGCCGGCCATTCCGCCGCGCTGCACGAGCGCGCGTTCCGCTATGCGCACGCCCACGACCTCGCCTGCACCTGCCATGCCGGCGAGGGCGACGGACCGGAATCGGTGCGCCAGGCGCTCCACACCTGCTGCGTCGATCGTATCGGACACGGCACCCGCATCATCGAAGACCCGGCGCTCCTCGATTACGTGAACGATCGTCGCATCCCGCTCGAGATCTGCCTCACCAGCAACGTCCAGACGCGCGCCGCGGCGTCGTACGACACGCATCCGCTGCGCGCGTACTACGATCGCGGGGTGAACGTCGTGCTGAACACCGACAATCGCCTGATGAGCGGCACCACGCTCACCGACGAGTACGAGCACGCGGCCCAGCGGCTGCACTTCTCGTTCGACGAACTCGCGCGCGTGTCGCTCAACGGGTTCGAGAGCGCGTTCCTTCCTTTCGAGCAGCGGCGCGCCCTGATCGCCGACGCCGAGCGTGAGATGGGCCGCCTGCGCCGGAGCGGGGTCTGATCCCGCCGTTCGGCGCCGAGGCGGCGCGCCAGGCTGCCGCCGCGGTGAGCGCCCGCGTCGGCGCGTTCCATCCCGTCGCGGCCATCATCCTCGGCTCGGGTCTCGGCGGGCTCGCCGAGCGCATCCACCATCCGGTGGTCATTCCGTATCGCGACATCCCCGGGTTTCCCCCGTCCACCGTGGCCGGCCACGCCGGGGAACTCCTCGCCGGCACGCTCGCCGGCCGTCCCGTGCTCGCCCTCGCCGGCCGGTTCCACATGTACGAGGGACACGACGCCCGCCTGGCCGCGTTCCCCGCACGCGTCCTGCGCGCCCTCGGCGCTCCCGTGCTCATCGTCTCCAACGCGGCCGGCGGCATCCGGCGCAGTTTCGCGCCCGGCACGCTCATGCTCATCCGCGACCACGTGAATCTGATGTTCCGCAATCCACTCATCGGCGGCGTGGAGCCGGGCGACGAGCGCTTTCCCGACATGTCCGATCCGTACGACCCGGTGCTCCGCGGACTGGCGCGCAGCGTGGCCGACGCCGCGAGGATCGCGCTCGAGGAGGGCGTGTACGCGGGCCTGCTCGGCCCGAGCTACGAGACCCCGGCCGAAGTGCGCATGCTCGCCACGCTCGGCATCGACGCCGTGGGCATGTCCACCGTGCCCGAGGTGATCGTGGCCCGCGCCCTCGGCATGCGCGTGCTGGGCGTGAGCTGCATTACCAATCTCGCGTCGGGGCTGTCCGATGCGCCGATCACGCATGCCGAGGTGATCGACACCACCGCCCGCGCCGCGGCCACGTTCGAATCCCTCATCACCGGCGTCGTCGCCGCCCTCTGACCGCGGGGCGCAATCGTTTCGCCGGCTCGGTCGTCCTAGGCATGGCGGCGCCGGTTGGTGAGCGGCGGCCGCCGGACCCTCTCTCCGCAACCGCCTTGCGACTCCTGACGTTAGCGCGTGATCTCCGTCGTCGAAAAGCCCGCGAACGGCAGCAACTGTTCGTGTGCGAAGGCGTGCGCGCCGTGGAGGAGTTGCTCCGGTCGCCCATCACGCCCAGCGGCGTGATCGTCGCCCCGCAGCTGCTCGAGGCCCCGCGCGGCGCCGCCCTGCGCGACGCCATTCTCCAGGCCGGCGTGCCGGTGGAGGAGGTGGCCGCGCGCGACTTTCACACCGCCGCCGAAACCGATTCGCCGCAGGGCGTGCTCGCCATCGCGCCCGTGCCGGCCCACTCGCTCGACCACATCGCCGCCGCCGACGGCCTTCGCGTCGTCGTGCTCGACGCCGTGCAGGACCCCGGGAACGTGGGCACCATCCTGCGCACGGCGGCCGCGCTGGGCGCCCACGCCACCGTCGCCCTCCCGGGCACGGTGGATCTGTGGAATGCCAAGGTCGTGCGCGGCGCGATGGGCGCGCTCTTCCACCACCGCTGTCTGAACGCCACGTGGGACGAGCTCGACGCGTTCCACCGCCGCGTGGGGCTGTCGTGGTGGGTGGCCGACGCCGGCGGCACGCCCCTCGGCCGGACGCCGCCGCCGGCGCGCCTCGGCCTCGTGGTCGGCAACGAAGGCGCGGGGGTGTCGGCGCAGGCCCGCGAGCGCGCCGATCACATCGTGGCCCTCCCCATCGCGTCGGCCGTGGAATCGCTCAACGTCGCCGTGGCCACCGGCATCCTCCTGTACGAGCTTCGCCCATGAGCCCCGACCTGTACTTCGAGATCGTCGCGTTCGTGTTCGGCGCCGTCATCGGATCGTTCCTGAACGTCTGCATCGGACGCTGGCCCGCCGAGCTGTCGGTGGTGCGTCCCCGCTCGCGGTGCCCCAACTGCGGACACCAGTTGGCCTGGTTCGAGAACATTCCCCTGCTCAGCTGGCTGGTGCTCCGCGCGCGCTGCCGCTGCTGCGACGAGCCGATCTCCGCCCAGTACCCGCTGGTCGAGCTCGCCGTGGCCGTGATCTGGACGCTCACCGTGGTCAACTTCGGTCCCTCGCTCACGGCGTTTCGCGTGGCCACCACCGTCACCGTGCTCCTCGGCGTCGCGATCACCGACGGCAAGCACTATCTGATCCCCGACGGGTTCACGCTGTTCGGGCTGGGGTTCACCCTCGCGCTGGCCACGTACGCGTGGTTCGGCGGCGACAACGGACCGTTCGCCGGGCTCGGCGACGCGGTGATCGGCGCCTGCGCGGGCGCCGGCCTGATCGCCATCGTCGGCTGGCTGGGTGAGGTGGCGCTCAAGAAAGAAGCGATGGGCCTCGGCGACATGACCCTGATGGCGTTCGTCGGCGCGGCGGTGGGGCCCACGCGCGCCATCTTCACCGTGTTCGTGGGCGCGGCGATCGGCGCCGCCGTATTCCTGGGCGTCGTCTATCCCGTGGCGTGGATGCGCCGCGGCCGCCGGTCCGCCCAGGCCGAGTTGTCCCTGGGTGAGCCCGGGTTCGAACCGCCGCTCGTCCCATTCGGCGTGTTCCTTGCGCCTGCGGCCGTCGTGACATTGCTTTGGGGTAATGCGCTGTTCGCGTGGATCACGGGCGGCTGACCGCCCACCGCTTCGCTCCAACGGATGATCGACGAACCGCCGCGCGCCTCGAGCGGCGCGCTGGGACGCTTCACGCGCGACCTCACGGCGGACGCCCGCGCCGGACGGCTCGAGCCGGTGCGCGGCCGCCAGGACGAGATCGCCCGCGTCATCGACATCCTCCTGCGGCACGGCAAGAACAATCCCGCGCTCGTCGGCGCCGCCGGCGTGGGCAAGACGGCCATCGTCGAAGGACTCGCCCAGCACATCGCGGCGGGCACCGTCCCGCTCGCCCTCCGCAACGTGCGCGTGCTGTCGCTCGACCACGTGGCGCTCCTCGCCGGCTCCACCTACCGCGGCCAGTATGAGGAGCGCATCCGCGTCCTCGTCAACGAGACACAGGCCGCCCCCGACGTGATCCTGTTCATCGATGAGTTGCACAACCTCATCGGGCAGGGCACCGCCATGGGCACGGCCATGGACGCCGCCAACATGCTCAAGCCGGCGCTGGCGCGCGGCGACTTCCGCGTCATCGGCGCCACCACCGACGAGGAGTACGGCCACTGGGTGCTGGGTGACGCCGCGCTCGAACGGCGCTTCCAGAAAGTGGCCGTGCGCGAGCTGAGCGTGGAACACACCCTCGACGTGCTGCGCGCCCGCAAGGAGCGCCTCGAGCGCCACCACGGCGTGCTCATCGGCGACGACGCCCTCGAGGCGGCGGTGCGGCTCACCGATCGGCACGTTGCCGACCGCCGCCGGCCCGACAAGGCCATCGATGCGCTCGACGAAGCGTGCGCGCACCTGCAGGCGCTGGCGGTGTACACCCCGCGGACCGAGGCGCTGCTCCAGGCGCGGCGCGTCAGGCGCGATCCGCCGCGTCCGCGCGCCGCGGCCGCGGAGCCGCTGGAAAACGAAGATCCCATCGAATCGATCGCCAAGACGTCGTTCGATGTCCTGGAGCGGTTCGGGGCCGGGCTCGAGGCGGCCTTCGCCGCCGGAGCGCCGAGCGTCGAGGCGAGACCCGCCGCGCCGCCGCCCAGGCCCGCGCCGCCGTCCGCCGACGCGTCGCCGGCCGCCGGCCCCGCGCTCGATGCCGAGCTGGCCCGGCGCTTGATGGACGAAGGCGTTGTCGTTCGCGGCCACGACGTGGCACGCGTGGTCGCACTCATGTCGGGAGGTCCTGTCACGTGGGAGTGAACAATCGTTGGATCGCCGGCGCGCTGCTCGCGGCCGCCGTCACGCTGGCCGGCTGCGGCCGCCGCAACGGCAAGACGGGGCAGGGGCCCTACGCCGACATGGTCGCCGCCGCCGTGCCCAAGATCGAGAAGGCCGTGGGCGTGCCCTTCAAGACGCCGCCCAAGCTCGAGGTGCGCACCCGCGAACAGGTGCGCGATTTCCTGATCAAGAAGTTCGACGAGGGAACGCCGGCCGCCGAGGTCGCCGGGCAGGAGGCGGCCTACAAGGCGTTCGGGCTCATTCCCGATACCCTCAACCTCCGCAAGTTCCTCGTCGATCTGCTCACCGAGCAGATCATCGGCTACTACGATCCCAGCGCCAAGGTGCTGTACGTGGTCAAGGGCGCGCCCGACGACCTCGTGAGCGTCACCGTGACGCACGAACTCGTGCACGCCCTGCAGGATCAATACGTGAACCTCGATTCGCTCCAGCACCTCACCGGCGACAACGACCGCGAGATGGCCATCCAGGCCGTGATCGAGGGCGAGGCCACGTACGAGCAGATGTCGATCATGACCGGCGGCCAGAACATCGCCACCCTCATGCCCGGCGGCTGGGACCGCGTCCGCGAGATGATCCGCGAGAGCCAGAGCTCGCAGCCCGTGTTCGCCTCGGCGCCGGAGGTCATCCAGGAAGAACTCCTCTTCCCGTACCTGAGCGGCGCCGAATTCATGCGGCGCTTCAAGGCCCACGAACCCGGCAAGCTCCCGCTCACCGATCTTCCCGTGTCCACCACCCAGATCCTGCACGAGCCGGCGTTCTTCGGCACGCCGCGCGACGTGCCGGCCCAGGTCACGCTCCCCGCTACGGTGGGCCGGACCATCTACGAGAATGATCTCGGCGAGTTCGACACCCGCCTGTTCCTCTATCGCCACACGCACGACCAGACCCTGGCCGTCAGCGCCGCCGAGGGATGGGACGGCGAACGCTTCCGCATCCTCGCCGAGCCCTCCGGCACCGCCGTGGTCTGGGTCACCGTGTGGCATACGCCGGTCGAGGCCGCCAGGTTCGTGGACGCCCTCGGCCAGGCCACCGAGAAGCGCTACCGCACCCCCAACCCCACGCTCGCCGCCAGCGGGCGCCGCACCTACCGGGGAAGCAAGCGCACCGCGGAGATCACGCCCACCCTGATCGACGGACGCAGCGTGGTCCTGTACGTGGACGTTCCCGCCGGCAGCTCCACGGCGCTCATCAACCTCTCGGCCGTCCGCCTCAAGTAGCGCCGCGCCCGCGGCGCTACATCCCGGCCAGGCGCGAGAGCGAGAATCCGATCACCGCGATCAGCCCGCCCAGGATGTAGCCGATCAGGATGATCAACCGCAGCTCGCGGTTGATCACGCCGCGGATCAGCTCCTCCAGTCGCTCGAAGCTGAACGCCAGCACCTTGCGCTCCACCATCGCCTGCACGTCCAGCCGCTGGATCAGGCCCGGCAACTGCCCCTCGATCAGCTCCCAGATCGCCGGCGCGAACGTGGCGCCCAACCGGGTGGAACTGTCCGGCGGGAGCCATCGCCCCGGGCGCCCCAGCGGCTTGTCCAGCACCCGCTGGACGGCCGACCGCGCCGCGTCCTCCACCAGCTCGCGCGAGCGCGGCGTCCGCGCGGCCGACACGATCCAGTCGGTGAACGTGTCGTCATCGAGCGGCGCCAGCAGATCACCCCACGTCTTCTGCTCGGCGCGGGCGAGCGCCGCGTCCAGCTTCTCCACCAGCAGCCCCCGCGTCTCCCCGGCGCGCAACACCCGCAGCAGTCCGCTCGATACCGTGTCCATCACCGCCAGCGCCCGCTCGCTGTCGGGCGCGCCCACGATCTCGGCCAGCGGCTTGGCCAGGTACGACGTGATCGCCTCGTGCACGGCCGCCGTGATCCGCTCGCGCACCGCCGGATCCTCGAGCAACTCGCCCAACTGCTCGGCGCCCTCCTTCTCCACCGAGTCCAGCGCCTTGTCCAGCGTGCGCTCGGTCACCACCAGCTTGGCGATCACCCGCTCGTGGAACTTGAGATCCTGCACGAACCGCGAGAACAGCCCGTGCAGCCGCACCCGGATGCGCTCCCGCGCGCCGGGATCGCGCAGCACGCCGCCCAGCTTCTCCACGGCAATCGGCAGGTAGGCTTCGATGCCCCCGTCGATCGCCGACACGAACGCCGGTGGCACCTGGTCCATGAGCGGTTCGGTGGACGCGAGCATCGCCCGGCCCCGCCGCTGCACGTAGTCGCGCACGCCGCGCGCCAGCTCGTCCGACTGCGAGAACTCCTCCGTCCACTGCGCCGCCCTGGCCGTGATCGCGGCCCGCCGTTCCGCCGTGAGCACGTTGCCCACCAGGCGATCGCGCAATTCGGCGCGCCGCCGCGCCACGAACGTCCGCGCCCGCTCCTCGAACTCCGGCGACTCCACGAAGTCGGCCAGCCGCTCCACCACGATCGGAACCCCCGCCATCAGCACCCGCTCCACCTCGAGCAGCACCGAGGGCGGCAGCACCTCGCGCAACGATCCCCGCTCGGTGTCGAGCACGTGGCCCACCACCAGCGCCAGCGTCTCGTCCAGCTTCTCGCGCACGCCGGCTCGCGTGAGCTCGGCCATGATGTCGGGCGGCGTGAGCAGGCGCTCGCCCACCGTGCGTCCCAGACTGCGCGCCAGCCGCGCCTGGTTCTTGGGGATCGCGCCCTGGAACCCCAGCACCTTGCGGCGCGGATGGAACAGCATCCACACCGCCACCGTGTCCGACGCGCCGCCGGCAATCGTGCCGATGGTCACGTGCACGGCAAACTGGAGCCACGGATTTTTGGGATCGAGCATCACGGACCCGGCCGGCCCTTACGGCGCGTCGGCGGCGAGCGACTCTCCCGACGAGGGCGTCTCGCGCGACGTCCCGTCGCCGGACCGCCGCCGCGGGGGACGCGCCCGCCGGCCTTCCGGGTCGAGTAGCGCGAGCTGCAGCACCTGGTCCATGCGATCCACGAACGTGAACGCCATGTGCTGCCGCACCTCCGGCGGCACGTCGCGCAGATCCTTCTCGTTGGCCTTGGGCAGGATCACCTCGCGCAGCCCCGACCGGTACGCCGCCAGCACCTTCTCCTTCACGCCGCCGATCTCCAGCACCTTGCCGCGCAGCGTCACCTCGCCCGTCATCGCCAGGTCGCGCCGCACCGGCCGCTGGCTCAGCACGCTCGCGATCGCCAGCGTGATCGTGATCCCCGCGCTCGGGCCGTCCTTGGGGATCGCCCCCGCCGGCAGATGGATGTGCAGGTCGTGCTCCTTGAACGTGGAATCGGCGATCGCGAGCTGGCTGGCCCGCGATCGAACGTACGAGTGCGCCGCGTCCACGGATTCACGCATCACGTCGCCCAACTGCCCGGTCACCGTCAGCCGCCCCGAGCCCGGCATGCGCAGCGCCTCGATCACGATCAGGTCGCCCCCGCTCGCCGTCCACGCCAGCCCCGTCACCACCCCCACCTCCGGCTCCTGCTCGGCGGGTTCGGTCACGTAGTGCGGCACCCCCAGCAGCGCCTCCACCCGCCCCTCGTCGATCACCCACGCGCCCTCTTCACCCTCCGCCTTGCGCCGCGCCCGCTTGCGCAGGATCGCCGCCAGATTGCGCTCGAAATTGCGCAGCCCCGCCTCGCGCGAGTAGCGGTTGGAGATGAAGCTCAGCGATTCGTCCGTGAACTGGATGTCCACCTCGCCCAGCCCGTGCTCGCCCAGCAGCTTGGGCACCAGGTAGCGCCACGCGATCTCGACTTTCTCCTCCACGGTGTAGCCCGCGATCTTGATGACCTCCATGCGGTCGCGCAACGGGCCCGGGATGTCGAACAGGTTGTTCGCCGTGCAGATGAACAGCGCCGACGACAGGTCGAACGCCAGATTGAGGTAGTGATCCGTGAACGTCCTGTTCTGCATCGGATCCAGCACCTCGAGCATCGCCGCCGCCGGATCGCCCGACGGCCCGCCCCCCGACATCTTGTCGATCTCGTCGATCATCAGGATCGGATCGTTCACCTGCACGCGGCGCAGCGCCTGCAGGATCAGCCCCGGCATCGCCCCCACGTATGTGCGCCGGTGCCCGCGGATCTCCGCCTCGTCGCGCACGCCGCCCACCGAGATCCGGTAGCACGCCCGCCCGATCGCCGCCCCGATCGCCTCGCCCAGCGACGTCTTGCCCGTGCCCGGCGGCCCCACGAAACAGAGGATCGGTCCCTGAGAGGCCCCGCCGCGCAGCTTGCGCACGGCCAGGAATTCGAGAATCCGCTCCTTGGCCTCGTCCAGCCCGTAATGCCGCGCGTCCAGCGCCTCCTGCACCTTGGCCAACTCGATCTCGTGACGGCCCGAATTTGTGCTCCACGGCAGCGCCAGCAGCCAATCGAGGTAGGTGCGCACCACCTGATACTCGCTCGATGCCGGCGCCAGCATGCGCAGCCGCTCCGCCTCGCGCGTCGCCTCCACCAGCGCCTTCTCCGGCAGCCCCGCGTCCTCGATGCGCTTGAGCAGATCCAGCACGTCCTTCTCGTTCGGATCGGCTTCGCCCAACTCGCTCTGGATCGCCCGCAGCTGCTGGCGCAGGTAGAACTCGCGCTGGTGCTCCTCGATCTTCACCTCGGTCTGCTTCTTCACGTCCTCCATCACGCGCGCCCGCGCCACCTCGCGCTCCAGCCGCGTGAGCACAAACCGCAGCCGCTGCCCCACGTCCAACCGCTGCAATACCTCGTCGCGGTCGGCGATGCGGAAGCTCAGGTTCGTGGCCGCCAGATCGGCAAATCGCCCCGGGTCCGCCACGTTCATCCGCAGGATCGACGGCACGTCCGCCGAGATCTTCTCCACCAGGTCGGCCAGCGTCTCCGCCGAGGCGATCACGCGCGTGATCAGCTCGCGCCCATCGCCCGCGTCCACCGGCGTCTCGGCGGCGTCGCGGACGATCGCCACCGGATACGGCTCGGTCTGCTGGATGCCCTCGATCAGAATGCGCTGCATCCCCTGGAGCGTTATCTGCACCGTGTTCCCGGGCAGGTTGATCCGCTCGTGCACCCGCGCCGCCACCCCGATCCGGTTCACCAGCGTCTCGGTGTCCAGCGGATCCTCGGCCTCTCCCGTCGCCACCACCAGCGCCACCACCACCCCGGGCTCGGGGTTCTCGTTCAACAGCGAGAGGTTCTCGGGGGCGCCCATCTGCACGGCGATGGTGCCGTGGGGGAAGACGATCGTGGACCGCAACGCCATGAGCGGCAGCGTGCGCGGTAACAGCGCGTCGAAGAGGTCTTCCTGCCGAGAGACCTTGGGCATTCGCCTCACAGGGTGGGATGCGAGTCGGACGGCGGAGTCGGATGGGCGCGCCAGGCCCTGCGCCACAGTCCGTTCCCTTGTCTTAAATCATAACAGCATCTAGGTTTAAGGGCTATGTTCGATGAGCTGAGTGCCAAGCTGGAATCCGCGTTCTCGCGCCTCCGTGGGCGCGGGGTGCTGTCCGACGCCGACATCAAAGAAGGGCTGCGTGAAATCCGGCGCGTCCTCCTCGAAGCCGACGTCAATTTCCAGCTCACGCGTGAGTTCCTCGAACGGGTAGAGAAAAAGGCCGTCGGCGTCAGCCAACTCCGCACCGTCTCGCCCGCCCAACAGCTCGTGAAGATCGTCCACGACGAACTCACGACCATGCTCGGCGAGCGCCGCGAAGGGCTCAAGCTCAGCTCCGTGCCGCCCACGGTCGTCATGATGGTGGGTTTGCAGGGATCCGGCAAGACGACCACCGCCGCCAAGTTGGCCCGCAAGCTCAAGGCCGAGGGACGCTCCGCTCGCCTCGTGGCCTGCGACGTCTACCGCCCCGCCGCCATCGACCAGCTCGAAACCCTCGGCCGCGAACTCGACGTCCCCGTCTACGCCGACCGCACCACCACCGACGTCGTCAAGATCGCCACCGCCGGCCTCGACCAGGCCCGCCGCGCCCGCGACCGCGTGGTGCTGGTGGATACCGCCGGCCGGCTGCAGATCGACGACGACATGATGGCCGAGCTCGTCCGCCTCAAGCACGCCATCCACCCCGACGAGATCCTGCTCGTCGCCGACGGCATGACCGGCCAGGACGCCGTGCGCATCGCCCAGGGCTTCGACGAGAAACTCGGCGTCACCGGCGTCATCCTCACCAAGATGGACGGCGACGCCCGCGGCGGCGCCGCCCTCTCCATCTACGGCGTCACCAAGAAGCCCATCAAGTACGTGGGCGTGGGCGAGAAGACCGACGCCCTGGAAGAGTTCCACCCCGACCGCATGGCCGGCCGCATCCTCCAGCAGGGCGACATCGTCACCCTGGTCGAGAAGGCGCAGACGGCGTTCGATGCCGACGAGGCCAAGAAGCTCGAGAAGAAGGTGCGCAAGGAAGGCATGGACCTCACCGACTTCCTCGCCGCCATGAAACAGATCGAGAAGCTCGGCCCCCTCGAGGGCGTCCTCAAGCTGCTGCCCGGCGTCAATACCAAGATGCTCAAGCAGGCCAAGGAGGCCGACCCCCGGCGGATGAAACACCTCGAGGCGATCGTCCTCTCCATGACCCTCGCCGAGCGCAGGGACCCGGGCCTCATGAACGGCTCGCGGCGCGCCCGCGTGGCCAAGGGCAGCGGGCGGTCCATCTCCGAGGTCAACCGCCTGCTCGACCAGTTCCGCGAAATGCGCAAGATGATGAAGAAGGCCTCGGCCGGCGGCGGGTTCCGCCCCGGCATGTTCGGCATGCGATAGATTATTGGTAGGTCGTACCACCGGGTGCGGCCGGGAAATTCCCGGCGCGCGAGGAGCCCGAAGCAGTGCCATTCACGTGTGAGAGGAGCGTACCACCATGGCCGTCAAGATCCGCCTGCGCCGCACCGGCCGCAGCAAGCAGCCCTACTACCGTATCGTCATCGCCGACTCCCGCAGTCCGCGCGACGGCCGGTTCATCGAGATCATCGGGCAGTACGCGCCGCGCCAGGGCGAGACGGCGCTCAATCTCAAGACCGATCGCGTGAATCACTGGCTCGACAACGGCGCCCAGCCCACCGACACGGTGCGCTCGCTGCTCCGCAAGGCCGGCGTCCTCAAGACGCGCCACGAGGCGCGGCTCGCCGAGAAGCTCAAGGCCAGCGCCGTCGCCGTCGACGCGCCCACCGAGAGCTAGCCCGCCAGGCACGGCATCGGGACATGACCACGCCCGAGTTCCTCATCGTCGGGCGGGTTCGCAAGGCACACGGCATTCACGGCGAACTCGTCGTCGAGCCGATCACCGACGGGCCGGACGCGATCTTCGCGCCCGGCCGTCGCGTTCTTGCGGGCACGCATACCGGGGAGCTGCCCGCCCACCCCCGCGAGCTCCACGTGAGCACGGTGCGCCCCATGGGCGACGGCTTCCTCGTCAAATTCGACGAGGTGCCCGACCGCACCGCCGCTGACACGTGGCGCGGTCGCTACCTGCTCCTGCCCAGCGCCGAAGTGCCGCCGCCCGACGAACACGAGATCTACGTCCATGACCTGCTCGGCATGCGCGTGGTGCTCGCGTCCGGAGAGCCCGTGGGCGATGTGGAAGAGGTGTACGAACTGCCCCAGGGCCTCGCCCTCGACATCCGCCGCGCCCGCGGCACCGTCATGGTCCCGTTCGACGACCGCGTCGTGACCGCCGTGGACCGCGAGGCGCGCCTCATCACCATCGATCCGCCCGCCGGGTTGCTCGACTGATGCTCCGCGTCAACGTCGTCACCATCTTCCCCGACTTCTTCGCCGGCCCTCTCGGGCTCAGCATCCCGGCGCGCGCCAGGGCCGCCGGCAGCGTGGAGTACCGCGTGGCCGACCTCCGCGACTACACGCACGACCGCCATCGCACGGTGGACGACTATCCGTACGGCGGTGGGGCGGGGATGGTCATGAAGCCCGGACCGTTCTTCGAAGCGGTCGAAGCGCTCGAGGCCCGGGCCCCGATCGTGCTCGTCTCGGCGCGCGGCCGGCAGTTCACGCACGCCGATGCGGCGCGCTTTGCCGCGGGCTCCGAGCTCACCGTCCTCTGCGGCCACTACAAGGACGTGGATCAGCGGGTGGCCGACCACCTGGCCACCGAGGAGCTGTCGCTCGGCCCGTTCGTGCTCAGCGGAGGCGAGCCGGCCGCGCTGGCCATCATCGACGCCACGGTGCGGCTCCTGCCCGGCGCGATGTCCGATCACGACAGCGCCCGCACCGACTCGTTCTACGACGACGCGGGCTTGAGCGCCCCCAGCTACACCCGCCCGCCGGAATTTCGAGGGCTGGCCGTGCCCGAAGTCCTGCTCTCCGGCGACCACAAGCGCATCGCCGAATGGCGCCGCGCCGAGGGCGCGCGGCTCACCAGGCACGCCGACGACCGCGACCGCGGGTCCTCCGAGGAATAGTCGCTGGCCTGGCGCACTGGCGTGGATCGCCCTGGTGGTTTAATTTTGCTAGTCTGCGCCCGATAACTCGATATTTCACGGGCCCTTAGCCCGGAGTGACATATGCACGCGTTCATCGAAACCCAAAAAGAATGGATCCGCACCGACCTGCCCGCCTTCCGTCCCGGCGACACGCTCCGCGTGAATGTCCGCGTCAAGGAAGGCGATAAGGAGCGCATCCAGGCGTTCGAAGGCGTGTGCATCGCGCGTCGCGGCGCTGGTGTGAGCGAGACGTTCACCGTCCGCAAGATCTCCAACGGCGTGGGCGTGGAGCGCATCTTCCCCGTGCACAGTCCGATGATCGGCGATCTCGTGATCGTGCGCCGCGGCCGCGTGCGTCGCGCCAAGCTGTACTATCTGCGCCACCTCACCGGCAAGGCCACGCGCATCAAAGAGCGCAAGGCCAAGGTGGCGGTTCCGGTCACGGGTTCCGCCGAGGCCGAGTGACCGATGGCGGCCGGCGGTGACCGCCAGGCGGCCCGCGGCCGGCGTCACCGTTGGAGCCCGCTCGAACGCGAACTCCGGCAGACCATAGGCCCGCTCATCGCGGGCGTGGATGAAGTGGGACGGGGCCCCCTCGCGGGCCCCGTCGTCGCATGCGCGGTGGTCATGCCCCCGGCACTCCGCGCCATCGCCGGCGTCGACGACTCCAAGCAGCTCTCGGCGCGCGACCGCGAGCGACTGGCCGCGCTGATCCGCGAGCGGGCCCTGGCCGTGGCCCTCGGCGCCGCCAGCGTGCGCGAGATCGACGAGATCAACATCTACAAGGCCACCGTGCTGGCCATGCGCCGCGCGCTCGCGCGACTGACCGTGCTGCCCGACCACGTGATCGTGGACGGCAAGCCCATCCGCACCCTCGGCGTGCCGCACACCGCCGTCGTGGGTGGCGACGGCCGGTGCTACAGCGTGGCGTGCGCGTCGATCGTGGCCAAGGTCACCAGGGACCGGCTCATGCGGTCGCTGGCCCGCCGGCACCCGCTCTACCACTGGGAGCGCAACGTGGGCTACGGTACGCCGGCCCATATGGAGGCGCTCTGGGTGCACGGCGCCACGGTGCACCACCGGCGGTCGTTTCTTCCGCGAGAGCAGGGCGAGATCTTCGGGTAGCCGGATGTTGGTGGGCACCAATACGGCGCGATACAGGTGTTCCGTCCGCAACTCATTGCCCTGCATCCTATTATGAAATTCGCGCCGGGAATGCAGCCATAATCTGGCCAGACATCCCATAGGATGACATGTGACGCTTGGCTCCCATTGGATGGTTAGCCATCGGGACATTGCAGGTATCAACGCCGTGCGTGGTCCTGCGAGTCGCTCTTTCCCGCCCTTACGAGACACCAGTTTCGGTCTCGGCTCTCCGCCAAGCATTACCCCCCCACCCGCCACCCACCCGGGCGGCGTCTACCGGAGGATTACCATGCGTTTGGGACGCTGGAAGCTGTTCGCGGCCGGTGCGGCCGCGCTACTCCTGATGGTCACCGCGTCGTCCGTGAAGGCACAGGGTACCGTGACCGGACGCGTTACGGCCACCGGTACGAACGAACCGCTCAGTGACAGCCGCGTGATGCTCGCGGGAACGAGCCTCCGGACGGTAACCGGAGCGGACGGCCGATATACGCTCCGGGACGTACCGGCGGGCGCGGTCGAGGTTCGCGTCATTCGCGTGGGCTACCGCGAACTCAAGAAGCCGGTCACCGTCGTCACCGGTGAGACCGCGACGCTGGACTTCTCGATGACGCAGGCGGTCGTCCAGCTGTCGGAGATCGTCACCACCGCCACGGGTGAACAACGGCGCGTGGAGATCGGAAACTCGGTGTCCACCCTGGGCAACGTGGACCAGAAGGTCGAGACCACGCCGGTCAACAACCTGGCCGACCTGATGGTGGCCAAGTCGCCGGGCGTGGTGGTGCTGCCGGGCGCAATGACGGGCTCGGCGCCCACGGTCCGCATCCGCGGCATCGGCTCGCTGGCCACCGCCGGCAGCGGCATCAGCAACGACCCGATCTACGTGATCGACGGCGTGCGCATGAACACGAGCACGCTCAACCTGGGCACGGGCGGCACGAGCGCCAGCCTGCTCAACGACCTCGATCCCAACGAGATCCAGGACGTGGAGATCGTGAAGGGGCCGTCGGCGGCTACGCTGTATGGCACCGACGCCGCCAACGGCGTGATCGTGATCACCACCAAGCGGGGCCGGGCGGGCGCCACGCGCTGGTCCTGGTTCGGCGAGCAGGGCGCGGTGGACGATCGGAACAAGTATCCCACCACCTACGCCACGTGGGGGCACAGCGCCACCACCGGCACCCTGCAGCGCTGCACGCTCGTCAGCCAGAGCCTGGGTAGTTGCGTGGCCGACAGCCTCACCTCGTTCAACGTGCTGACCAATCCGGCCACCACGCCGTTCACGGTCGGCAACCGGAACATGTACGGCATGCAGACCAGCGGCGGCTCCGACCAGGTGCGGTTCTTCGTGAGCGGCGACGTCCAGAACGAGATCGGGCCGATCACGATGCCCAAGTTCGCGCAGGCCACCCTGGTGGACACCATGGGCACGCCGATGCGCGACGAATGGCTGCACCCGGAGCAGTTCCAGTCGTACAACCTGCGCACGAACCTGAGCGCCAGTCTCTCGCCCAGATTCGATCTCACGATGACCGCCGGGTATTCCAATACCAACCAGCGGCTCCCGCAGACGGACAACAACACCTACAGCTTCATCTACAGCGCCCTCAACAACCCGGGCTTCAATCACAGCGGCCTGGGTTACAACGAACTCGGCTCGCTCGGCGAGTTCCGCAACGGGTACGGCGGCTTCAGCCCGGCGCAGACGTTCCAGGTGTACCATGCCAACGGGACGCAGCGCTTCATCGGCTCGGCCGACGCGCAGTGGCGTCCGTTCTCCTGGATGACCAACCAGGGCACGGCCGGCATCGATCTGGCCAACAACGACGAGATCCAGATCTGCCGGTTCGGTGAGTGCCCCAACTCGGGTACGCAGCGCCAGGGCAGCGTCAGCCAGACCCAGACCAACTTCCGTAACGTCTCGGCCAAGCTGGTGAGCAACTCGCACTGGCAGGCGCGGTCCAACCTGATCGTGACCACCACGGTCGGCGCCGACTACACCAACGGCGAAACCGACGGCGTCTTCGGCAGCGGCACCAACCTTCCGCCGGGCGCGCAGACGGTTGGCGCGGCGGCCACCAAGAACGCCGGCAACACGTTGCAGACCGTGAACAAGACGCTCGGCGTGTACGTGCAGGAAGAGGCGGCGTTCCGCGATCGGATGTTCCTCACCGTCGCCGCCCGTACCGACCAGAACAGCTCGTTCGGCACGCAGTTCCAGCGCATCGTCTATCCCAAGGCGAGCCTCTCGTGGATCATCTCCGACGAGCGCTTCTTCCCCAAGTACTCGTGGCTCAACCAGTTCCGGCTGCGTAGTGCGTACGGCGCCTCGGGCGTGTCGCCCGGCGGCACGGTAGCCCTGCGCACCTACGCCGCGCAGACGGCCAACATCGCCGCCATCGCCGGCACCACCAATAGCGCCGACCTGCCGGGCCTCCTTGCGGCGGCCCTCGGCAACCCGAACCTCAAGCCGGAACGTTCGGCGGAATTCGAAGGTGGATTCGAGGCCACGGTGGTCGACAACCGCGCGCACCTGAGCTTCACCTACTACAACAAGCAGACGCACGACGCGCTGATCAGTCAGCAGCTCGCCGCGTCGTCCGGCGCCTCGTCGTTGTCGGTGCTCAAGAACCTGGCGTCGGTTGAGAACTCGGGCCTCGAGCTCGAGGTCGACGCGTCGCTCATCGACACGCGCGCGCTGGGCTGGGACGTGACCGTCTCCGCGTCGCACAACAGCAACAAGATCCTGTCGCTCGGCAAGGATCCCAGCGGCAAGCCCAACCTGACCATCGGCACCGGCGTGTATCGCGATTCGGTCGGACTGCCCGTGAACGCGGCGTTCTCGCGGCCGTACACCTTTGCCGACTCGAACCACGACGGCATCATCACGCCGAACGAGGTGACGGTCTCGGGGAAATACGTCTACGCCGGCTACACGGCGCCGCGTGACATCTTCTCGGTCACCAACGGCTTCGACCTGTTGAACCACAAGCTGCGCATCACGGTGCTGACCGACTACAAGGGTGGCAACATCCTGTACAACCAGTCGTACAGCTTCTATTCGCAGAACTTCTCCACCTGGTACTCGAACAACCTCAAGTCCACGTCGCTCAAGGATCAGGCGCGTGGCGTGGCCAACTCGAGCGCCAAGAACCCCACGCCGTCCAACTATGGGTTCCTGGAGAATGGCCAGTTCTGGAAGCTCCGCGAGGTCTCGGCGGCGCTGACGCTGCCGCAGGTGGTGGCCAACCGGATCCGGGCGCGCGACGCGCAGCTCGTGTTCTCGGCGCGCAATCTCCACACCTGGACTCCCTACACGGGCGTCGATCCAGAGTCGAACTATGCCACGGGCGACACCCAGACCGACTTTTCCACTCTCGCGCCGCCGACGTATTTCATCGTGCGCCTGAATCTCCACTACTAAGACCCCGTCGAGGACGATCTAACGATGAAGAAACTCAGCCATCGGGCTCGAGGGGCTACCGCGGCACTCGCGGTCGCCTGCGGCACCCTGTTCCTCGGGGCCTGTGACGTACAGAATCAACTGCTCCAGCCGCAGCAGCCGGGCGTCATCAGCCCGTCCGCCGTGACTACCGCCACCGCGGCCGACGCCCTCTACGCGGGCGCCCTGGGCCAATGGAACAAGGTGATGAACGGCAGTCCCACCAACAGCGGCAGCAACCAGGAGGCGCTGTGGAACTGGGAGGCGCTGTTCACCGACGAAATTCGCTCGGTGGATACCTTCTCGCAGCGCAACGACGACGACCAGCGCAACCTGGCCACGAACGACGTGGTGCTGACGGCCCTCTACAACGCGGCGCAGCAGGCGCGCGGGCGTGCCCGCGACGCCATCAACGCGCTGGCGACGTACGATCCGTCCGCCACCGGCAAGCAGCACGTGGGCGAGATGTATCTGATGATGGGGTACATCGAGATGGAGATGTCGGAGGCGTTCTGCAACGGCATTCCGTTCGGCGAGACGGTGAACGGCGTGCCGCAGTACACGCAGCCGCTCATGGATGCCGATGGCTTCAAGCTGGCCAGCGCCCGCATGGACACGGCGCTCACGTATCTCACGGCCTCGGACCCCGGCACGCTGAACATCAAGTACGCGGCGCTCGTGACCAAGGCGCGTGCGCAGGTGGACCTCGGCGACTTTGCCGGCGCCGCAGCCACGGTGGCGTCGGTGCCCACCAACTTCCAGTACAACTTCACGTACTCGCAGACCACCTTCGACAACGAATGGTGGGTGGAAGGGCCGAGCGTCAAGCGCTACTCGGCGGGCGACAGCGTGGACGTGGCGGGCCAGATCTTCAATGCCATCCCGTTCGCCGAGTTGAACGACCCACGGGTGTCGATCACCGATACGCACCAGAAGGCCGAGGACAACCACTCGGACTTCGTG
>Ga0307372_10004112_pt1 | contig 22719 bp, 16 predicted proteins | sample OX1MG_FD_202533 | JGI IMG/M metagenome (GOLD analysis project Ga0307372, IMG submission 202533) | Soil microbial communities from Risofladan, Vaasa, Finland - OX-1 | ecosystem: Environmental > Terrestrial > Soil > Coastal area > Acid sulfate soil | place: Finland: Risofladan, Vaasa | collected...
AATCGCTGCTCATTAGCGGTCATAGTCCCCTGGAGCTACACCGGATAACTCGGTGGTCGCTCATCGCGAACATCGTGAACCGCACGGCCCCGATCTATGGACTCTCCGGCATGGAAATCGTTGAGCTCAGGCCGTTGCTACATCTGATCAAGCCCGTGCTCGGGCAGGTGTACGTGTGGCAGGACGGTTCGCAGCTCACCATGGTGGACACCGGGATACCTGGCAGCCAGCAAGAGTTGACCACCGTTGAGGACGCCAAACTTTGCTGGGTTGACCTGCCCGAACACGGACTTCTGGCAGCCGCACCTTGAGCCCTCCGCAATGCGACGACGTCGAACGCGGAACGCTGATTGATGACCGTCTCAGAGGCGCGGCGTGGACGCGTCATGGACGTCTGATGGACGGGGCGGCGGGAGACGAGGGTCTCCCGCCCCAGTACCACTACGTCTGGCGGAGTTGATTTCTCTTATCGGTTCGGCGCGGCTGCGTGAGGAGGTAGTTCTCAGGGAACGGACTATGCGGCTGCATTCGCGGTCGGGGGATGTTAACCCGAGCCGGTTGATCCGACTCGGCTTGGTGAGATAACAATTGGGTGGTCAGCACTATTTGCTTCCGACTGTGACGGCGGCAACCTCCGGTTTCGCCCTCCATCCCGATCAGCTCGCGCGCGATGTCGATCAGGTTGCGAGCGACTTCCCCGACCCGGCCTCGAGGGCACGCGCCAAGCCCCCGCGTGAGCGGATGCCGAGCTTGAGGTAGACGCGTGTGAGATTCTTCTCCACGGCTTTCGTGGAAAGGAACATCCGCTTCGCGATCTCCGCGTTGGACAGTCCCGAGGCGGCCAACTCGGCGATGCGGATCTCGGCCGGCGTCAGCGCGTCGGGAGAACCAGCGCGCCGCCCGAGGCGCTCGATTTCGAGCCGTGCTCGCTCGGACCAGAGAGGCGCGCCAAACTGTTGGAATGCGATCAAGGCTTCGTCGAGGGTCACCCTCGCCTGACCGCGCGCGCCGCGGCGGCGCTGCACACGCCCGAGGACCAGCAGCGTGCGGGCTCGCTCAAACGGCATGGTGCAGCGATCGTGTTGGGCAAGGGCTTCTTCCAGAGCAGTCAGCGCACCGTCGATGTCGCCGCGGGCCGCTTGCAGGAGCGCGCGGCAGCGACCCGCGGCAGCACGCGCCCACGCGCGGTCCAGGGCGGCACTGCGTTCCTCGAGCCACCGCACCAGTGGCTCCGCTCGGTCGAGGTTTCCCAGTTCGACGAGCGCCTCGATCTCGTCGGGTAGGAACATTCCGAGAAAGGGATCGCCGCCTCCCCGCGAGGTGACCATCGCCGCCACGGGACCGAGCGCATCGTCGACCGCCGCCGGATTGCCAGTTGACAACTCGGTGATCCCGAGCGCCCACAGCGGCCATATCGTGCCCACCGCCCAGCCGAGTTCGTGGAAGCGGCGAAGCGACGAGGCTGCCTCCTCGCGCGCCAGGTCAGCCTTTCCCTCATGCGCATGCACCAGCGCATTCGCAGCGAGGGCGATCCCATGCGCTGCGGGATCGTCGAGTAGCGCGGCGGTCTGCATGGCCTCTTCAGCAAGCCCATGGGCCAGCTCGAGATCCCCGTACCAGACGCAGACCCAGGCCTGATAGAAGCACGAGAAGGGGATCGGGCTCTCTTCGCCCCGTTCCACCGTCTCCGAGTGCAGCCGGCTCAGCACCGAAAATGCCGGCTCCACGCGGCCTGTGTACAACAGAATCGACCCATGGATGAAAGCGGGCGTCATCTGCCACGCCCGGATGCGAGTGGGGTCCTCCAACTCCCGGGCTCTCCGCATGCGGTCCTCGTCGAAGCCTCCACCCGCGACAAACTCCGCCATGGTCACTACCGCGAGCGCGTCGCCGAGCGCGCCAGGATCGCCGGCCCGCTCCGCAGCCGCAACCGCCCCGCGTGCGTGCCCCGCCGCGCCCGCGAGATCGCCGAGGCTGATGATGTAGAACGCGAGGTCCAGTTCGATCTCCGCGATCAGCCCTGGGTCGCCGGCAGCCGCGTCGAGCGCTTGTGCGGCGACCGCGGCCGCCTCGGTGAAGGAGTTGCGACGCGAGTAGATCTGACCCATGAGATGGAGCGCGCGAATACGCGTTCCCGCGGCGAGAGGGCCAGAAAGCGCCTGCTCGAGGGTCGCCTGCGCACCGGCGAGGTCACCCGCGTCGAACCGGAACCCTGCTCCTGCGACCAGCCGCTCTGCTCGCCCATCACGGTCGGTCGCCGGCGTGAGCCCCACAGCCAGCTCCAGAAGGTCGGCCGCCGCGCTCGGTGCGCCGCGCGATCGCGCCAGCATCGCCGCCTCCTCGAGCTCGCGGGCGATGGCCGCATCGGGTTTGACTGCGCCCAGCGCGGCATGCCGCGCGCGCTCCTCGGGCTCGGTCACGAGCGCTGCCAGTCGGCGGTGTAGGGAGCGCCTTTCGTCCGGGTCGGCTCGCCCGTAGAGGGCCGACGCGAGCAGAGGGTGCGCGAACTGGATGCGGCCGTGCTCCATGGAAACGATGCCCGCCCGCCGCGCCGCGCCCAAGGCGCTGGCGTCGATCAGGTCGGTGGTCGGCTGCGAGAGCGCAGCGGCCATGAGCAGAGCGCGGCGAGTGGTGGCGGGGAGCTTCCCCAACCTGGCCACGACCAGCTCGGTGAGGCTGGGAGGAACCTGTAGTGGGCCGGCTTCGGAGTGCCGCTCCGGGAGTATGGCGGCGATCTCGAGTGCGTAAAAGGGGTTGCCGCCGCAGATGCGAGCCATCTCCACCAGGGTCGGTCGCGCCACTGAGCGATGGCTGTGCTGCTTGATCAGCTCGTGGAGCGCGGCGACGCTCATGGCGCCGAGAACGAGGGTCTGGCTCCGGCTCGGATCTGCGGTGCGATCGAATCTGAGCGGCGAGGAACTGGGCGTCCTGGCCGTGACCATGAACCCGACCGCTTCCGCTTCCAGCCGGCGGAGCACAAAGCTCAGGATGCGAGCCGATGGCGAGTCGAGCCAGTGCGCATCATCTATCGCCACAACCACCGGACCGGCAGCCGACAGCAGGCGCAGGAGCGACAGCACCGCGGCGCACAGCGCTCGCTCATCGATGCCGGTGCGAGGCGCCGGCGCACGCAGCAATGCGGCCGAGATCGCCTCCCCGAGAGGGAGCGCGAGCTGACCGATGGTCGCTTCGCCCACCGGGTCGAGTAGGTCAGCCAGGCCTGCATACGACAGCGTCGCCTCGGCCTCGCTCGGACGCGTCGCCAGAACATGTGCACCTAGCGCCCTCGCGCGGCGCATGCCCTCCAGCCACACGGTGGTCTTGCCGATACCGGGTTCACCTTCGACAGTCAGCACCGCAAAGCGGTGGCGGGCGGCGTCGAGGAACGTATCGATCGCACGTAGCTCCGCATCTCGCCCGACGACCGGTCTCGAATCGTCCCCCATGACGCAGATGATGCCAACCGTACGCGCCGCCGTCCAGCGGCCACATGGCGCAAACGTAGGGTTGCACTCCGTCGACTTGTAGGGATTTCCCTCTTTCGCGGCGCCGAGCCTCGGCCTAGGTTTGTGTCGGCATGAAGCGTCCGCATATGGCCGAGTACATCGCCGAGTGCTTCTGGCCCGGCGTGCAAGAGGCGGACCTCGTCGCCCTGGACGATCGCGTCGCCCGGAGCGCCGCCGAACTCGATCAGAACGCCCACACGGTGCGCTATCTCGGTTCGTTGCTCTTGCGCGAAGACGAAGTCGTACTCTGCCGGTTCGAGGGATCCGAGTCCGCGGTGCGCCGTATCGCGAAGGGGGCCGCTATCCCCTTCGAGCGGATCCTCGAGGCGGGCCACTCGCCGCGGGCCCGGCGGGCGACGTCTGCGGGAGCCAACCCAGGGGACGATCATGCGTCGCCCTAAGTCAACCCGAAACGCGGTGCGTAGCCTGCGGCCGATGGACACATTCCAGGTGCGGGTCTGGCGGCCGGATGGAGAGGAACGCCCCGAGGGACTGCGGGGGACGGTCGTGCGCCTGAGCTCGGGTCGAACGCTCACATTCACAGAGCCTCAAGCGCTGGTCAGCTTTCTCGCCGACGCCGGCGGTTCCGAGGGCGACGTTGCGCCAGCGACGCCTATCGGCCGTGACCGCATCGATGATGTATTAGCCATGTCTTGCAGTAACTTGCCTGGCTGAGCAAGGGGAGGAACTCGGAGATGAAGCGAACCATCGTGATATGTACTGCGATCGCAATGGGCTCGCTCGTGGCGGCCTGCAGCGCCTCGAGCACGACCAACACGCCGACGCCCACGGCGGCGACGGCGAACACCCCCACTCCGACGGCCACGCCGGTACCGAGCACACCCACGCCGACCCCGACGCCGGCACCGACCACGGTCGACCTGTCGGGCACCTGGACGGGGTCGTACAGCGGCCCGTTCAACGGCACGTTCACGCTCGTGTGGCTGCAGTCGGGATCGGCGTTGCACGGCACCATCCAGCTCTCGCGTCCAGCTGACAACCTGCATATCAGCGGGAACGTATCCGGCAGCGGCATCAGCTTCGGAGCGGTGGGCGTGGTCACCTACTCGGGAACGGTCTCCGGCAACAGCATGTCCGGGTCGTACGTCGACGTGGCGAACGGTCAAACGGGTTCCTGGAGCGGCAACAAGTCCTGACAGAATCGCCCGCGGTGAGGAGGAAGACCATGCTAGGAAACCAATCCCGGGTGCTCGGCCTTGTCTGCGCGGCAATTGGCGCCGCGGTTCTCGGCGGCTGTAGTGCAAGCAGCAGCACTAACACCACGAACGGCAACACGATCGCCGGGAGTTCCAGCGCTGGGAGCGGACAAAGCGTCACCTTCAACGTCCAAGTCAACTTCACTGGCACCGACGCGATCCAGGGATCGTTCGCCGACCACGAGACCGGCAGCGGGTTCCACTCGTGCGCCCAATACGCAAGCGTGAACACGCCGCTCGGTTGGCTCGGGCCGGCCCCGCCTACACAAGCCACCACACAGATCGGCGGGAAGACCGTGAGCTGGTTGATGGGCGTGCCGAAGGCCAACTTCCACGGTTCTGGGAGCTACTCAGGCAGCGTGATAAGTGATCTTGCGATCGGGTCTGACGATTTCACCGGATCCAACTCGCAGGTCATGCTGAACAGCGACGGATCGGGGTCGGCGTCTTTCACCAGCCTATCGGCGTTCACATCAAGCGCCGTTGATTCCGGAACGATCACGTGGACGTGCTCCGGCTGATGCGATGATGCGCCGTTCAGGGCCGTTTACAGTCTGCATGGCGTTGATGCTCGTCGTGTCAAGCCTGCTCAATGCATGCAGCTCCGCGAGCCCGAATCCGCACAACGCAGAGCTGCTGCTTGATCAATGCGATCCTGCTGGGTACGTATCTTGCAATCAGCAAGCCGCCGTTCTGTCGATACCCATCGCGGATACCGGGTTGTCGCTCACGTACTCAAGCCAGTGGGCAGCGGCGCGCGCCGATCGCCCCGACTGGAACGCGGACTCCCTCGGTCTCGGTGGCTGGTCGCTCAGCGTCGTCCAGCGCTATGACAGCGCCGACGGCATCCTCATCGGCGGAGACGGCTCATGGCGGTTCGCGAACACGGTGGCAGCGCCGTCGGGCGAACACGTCGTTCCCAGCTACGACGGTTCCGTGGCGTATGTCTTCGACTCCAAGCGTCGGCACGTGCGCACCGTCGACGGTCATCTCGGCATGACACTCATCACTATCGGATACGACGGTGCCGGTCGCATCGATAGCGTCGATGGAACGCTCAATGGTGCTCCCGTTCACGTCGCTATACGGCGGGCGTCGAGCGGAGTTCCGTTAGCGCTGATTGGGATCGATGGCGCGGTGACGTCACTGACGCTCGACGGCAGAGGCCATCTCATAGAAGTGGTGGACCCAGCGGACCGCGCTACCAGCATCGCCTGGGGAGCGGGCGGACTCGTGACATCGGAGACCGACCCACTGGGTGGCGTGACGAAGTTCCAGTACGACGGTTCGGGCCGTCTCTCGTCCTCGACGGACGCCGACGGGGTCACCGAGCGGCTCAGTCACACGACGATCGCCGGCGGCGCCGACGTCCGGGTCACATCGGCGCTCGGCCGCGTCGCGCTCTACCGCTCGGTGCACTCCGGCGGCGGCCTTCGCCTCACCTACATTGCTCCGGGAGGGGTCACCACGGTTGAGACGATCGCGGCCAACGGGTCACGATCGCTGTCGCTGCCCGACGGCACACATCAGCAGATCGGCGTCGTCCCGAGCATGGTCTGGGGTCTCGCTGCGCCACTGCTGACGCCGGATGTCGAGACACGGTCCGGCGGTGTGACCTCGCGCACTGCGGTGAGCGAGAAGCTCCATGAGCGCAGCGGGTTGCCGTACACCGTAGCCGGCTCATTGACGACAAGGAGCAACGGCGAGTCAACGATCGAGACCTTCGACCCGGTGTCGCGCACGACGACGGTGACCGATCCTTCCGGTCGGCAGACTATCGACACGTACGACGCGCACGGTCGCCTCGTCGCGAGCAGTGGGCCGGGGAGCGCGCCGGTCACATACGCCTACGACGGGCACGGTCGCGAGGTCACTCAGACGGTGGGCTCGGGGTCGCTCGCGCAGACGACGCGCTTCGCGTACGACACATCCACCGGCACGGTCACAGAGACGCTGCCCAACGGGCAGGTGACCACCGACGCGATGGATGCCGCCGGCAACGCGACAACCATCACCGCAGCCGACGGTTCGACGGTCGTAGAAACCGACGACGCCGCGGGAAGACTGATCGGAGTGCAGCCGCCGGGCGGCCTGAGCTACACGCTGGGTTCCAGCCCGGCCGGACGGCCCACCGCGTTCCTCCCTCCGCAGGTCGGTTCAGATGCAACCATCGAGACGGCACGCTACGACAGCGATGGAAACGTGACGGCCGTCTCCGGTCTCGGGTCGCAACCGGTCAGCTTTGTCTACGACACATCAGGTCACATCACCGGTATGACGTTCGACCAAGGGACGGTAACTGCCTCGTTCGACTCCACGTCAGGGCTTGTCACTAAGGCCTCGGATCCGGACGGCGTGACCACGGCCTATGGGTACAGCGGCGGACTGCTCAACTCGCTCAGCTGGTCAGGCCCGCTCACCGGATCGGTTTCGGTCACGCTCGACGCAAACGGGCGCGCGGTCTCGGAGACTGCGGACGGGTCCGCCGCGATGACGCTCGCGTACGACGCCTCGGGCGACCTCACGGGGATCGCTCAACTCCTACTGACTCGCGACCCGAGCCGCGGTTTGGTCACCAGCACAACGCTCGGCTCGCTAACCACCGACGACCAGTACGACGCCAACGACCAGCTCATCCGCGCGACCACCAGCGCATCAGGCAAGGTTCTTCTGGATATCCGCTACACCAGCGACGCGCTGGGACGGATCACCGCCGCCGTGCAGACAGCTGCCGATGGGGCGACAACAACGACGGCGTACACGTATGACTCCGCCGGAAGGCTCTCCGCGGTGCAGTCTGGGGGAAGCACCGTCGAAACCGACACATACGATGCTGCGGGGAATCGCACCTCCGTCGCCGGTCCGTCGGGGACCACCAGGGCGACGTACAACGCACGCGACGAGCTCACGAGCTGGGGCGGGACGACCTACACGTGGGCGCCGAACGGCACACTGGCCGGAGCGGCGGGAAGCGCGGGCGCGACTGCATTCACGTATGACGATCTCGGCCGCCTGCGCTCGGTCAAGCTGGCGAACCGGCACACGATCACGTACCTAGTCGACGCCGAGGGGCGCCGCGTCGGTCGGGAGGTCGATGGCAAGCTCGTCGCCGGCTACCTGTACGACCCCGCAGGCAACGTCGTCGCCGAGACCGATGGTACCGGGGCCGTCGTGGAGCGCTTCGGATACGACGACCTCGGCCATATCGCGCTCGTCGAGCGCGGCGGCTCAACGTACCGAGTGATCACCGATCAGGTAGGAAGCCCGCGCCTGGTCTTAGACGCGCAGACAGGCGCAATCGTCGACGCCATCTCCTACGACGCGTCGGGCCGCATCATGAGCGAGACGGCGCCGGGAACGATTCCCTTCGCGTTCGCCGGAGGGCTAATCGATACCGACACCGGGTTCGTTCACCTCGGCGCTCGCGACCTTGATACCGTCACCGGTCGCTGGACCGGCCCCGATCCTCTTCTTTTCGGCGCTGGCGATACGAATCTGTATCGCTACGCGGGTGGAGATCCTGTAAACGCGACCGACTCCACTGGTCTCGGCCTCACCATCAGCGGCCCATGTGACCTCCTTTTTGCCTCGTTGTACTGCAACACGCAGACGGCCGTGTGGCTCATACGCCAACTCATACGCCACTTCTCCCCATCACCTCCTCCACCCCCGGCGTGGAACTGTACGGGGGACTGCGCTAACCGGAGCGGCTGGCTCTGCTCCGGGCAATGCAACGGTGGTTCAGGCCTCGTCGACTGCCACGGGACCTGCACCGGGCCCAATGGGGAGATCTGCCAGCACGGCGACTGCTACTTCGGCAACGACGGGTTCTTAGTCTGCGCTGCCTCCTTCTGTCAGAACCAGTACCAGTCATGCGCGAGCGAATGTAGTTATGAGGGCTACGGGGATACGCACCTTCTCACCGGCGACGGGACACACATCGACTTTCAGGCGGCCGGAGAGTTCGACGCCATCGAGTCACCCGACGGGAACCTCGATGTACAGGTGCGGCAGCAGCCGTGGCCGGGGGAGACGACCATCGCCGTCACGACCGCCGTCGCGGCCAACGTCGACGGTGATCGCGTTGGTGTCTACACGAGGGAGCCGTCGTTCCTGCTCGTCAACGGCGCACCGGTCAACGCGGCGGACATCTCGGAGAAGCTCCCCCACGGGGGCAGACTGCAGCGCCACGGCGGCGTCGTCATCCTGACCTGGCTCGACAACAGCCAGCTCAGTATCACCGACGTCGCCGGCACACTCAGCTATAGCCTCAATCCCGCCGCGGGTGCGCGCTCCGGCCTCACCGGCCTGCTCGGAAGCGCGGGCGTGGCAAACGCCGTCAAGGGTCGCGACGGCAGCGTCCTTCAACTCTCGGATCCCGCCTTCAGGATCAAGCTCTACACGCAGTTCGGTGACAGCTGGCGGATCACGAAGGCGGAGTCACTTTTCGACTATCGGCGGGGAGAGAGCCCGGCCACGTTCACCGACCTCAGCATTCCAACTGCCGTCGTCACGGCGTCGTCGCTGCCGGCATCGGTGGCGGCGAGCGCAAAGACCATCTGCGGCGCGCTCGGCGTCGAGACCGAGCCACTGCTTGACGATTGCATCCTCGACGTCGGCGCGACCGGTGACCCAGCGTTGGCGGCGGCATCGGCCGCGGTCGCCGCGTCCGGCACAGTCGGCACATCGTCCGCATCAACCACGAATGGGGGCGTTCTCGTCCTCGGCCAGTCCGTATCCGGGACACTCCGATCGACAAGCCAGCGCAACGACTACACGTTCACCGCGAGCGCAGGCGACGTCGTCTTCCTCAGGGCACACGGCACGTGCGTGGACGGCCTCTACTGGGGGCTGTTCCGTCCTGACGGCACCCGCCAGGACTTCAACCTCACGTGCCGGGACGTCGGCCGCCAGATGCTCGCGACGTCGGGCACTTGGACAGTGCAGGTGTATTCGGACGGCACCGGCGCCGGTGCCTATGCATTCTCCGTGCTTGCGTCCCCCGCGTTGACCACAGAAGCCATCAGCCTCGGCCAGGCTGTGACCGGCTCCGTCGATCAGATCGGCGCGTGGCACGACTACACCTTCTCCGCGAGCGCAGGCGAGGTCGTCTCCCTCAAGGCCCAGGGCACCTGCGTCGACCTCCTCTACTGGGAGCTCTTCCGCCCGGACGGCATCCGCCAGGACTTCGCCAACTCGTGCGGCGATATGGGGCGACAAGTACTCCATATTTCGGGCACCTGGACAGTGCGGATCTATTCGGACACCACGGCCACCGGCGGCTATGCCTTCACGGTGAGCCCGAGTAGTTAGCAGTTGAGGAGGAGGTAGCGCACCGCGCCATCATTGACGGCTCCCGCGAGCTTCACGTTCAGTGCGTCCACTTCGGCGGACCGTGAGGTAACGCCGGCCCAGGGATTCGGTGACGAATACCCAAACCGAGCAGTAACACGGAGATGGCAGTCAGCGCCGTCGCGTGTTCACGACAGTGTTGCGCGTAACCCGGGAAACACGAACTCCAACCTACCAGCCCCGGTCGACCGCTCCTCGAGCCCTATCCGCCCTGCACGACATCGAAGGCGAAGCCAATGATTGATGACCGTCTCAGAGGCGCGGCGTGGACGCGTCGCGGACGTCTGGTGGACGAGGCGGTGGGAGACGGGGGTCTCCCGCGCGAGTACCCCACCGTCGGTGGGGTTGACTTTTCGTACCGCTTTGCGGCAGCTGCGTGAGGAGTGGCTCAAGTTTGAACCTCTCGGGCCGCAGGGGTCGGTCGGAGCACTCAGTTTCCAGGGCACTCCCTGCGCTGTCTCGGCCATCGCTCAGCTCGTCGGGGGGGAGTGATGACCATCTTCGGCAGGCGATCCTCCCTCGGGTCGCCCGGGCAGTCACCCCGATGTGGTGGTGTCCGCTGGCCGCCCCTCCTCAATTGGCACTTGGCGAAAGATCCGCCACAGACTCAGGTCGTATACACACTTCGTGACGCCGGCGATGACGAGGGGCAGGCCAAGCGTTAGCAGCGCTCCCTGAAGCAGCGCGCCCGATATCACGGGGCTAGCTGCGGAGCCCGCGCTCCGCGCCAGTGAGGTCACGCTCGCCGCGGCGGTCCGCTCTGCGGGTGCTACCAGTGCCATGGTGTATGCCTGCCGGGTTGGCACGTCCATCTGCGAGAGGAGTTGTCTGAGAAGAAGCACACCGGCAGCGAGTGGGAACGTGGGCATGAACGCCACCAGGACAAGCAAGGCGTTCGACGGGAGATGAGTGAACACCATCGTGTTGAGCAATCCGAAGCGACGTGCTAGTGGGACCGCAGCCAGAAACGAGATCGCGGAAAGCGTGTTGGCAGCGAAAAACAGCACCCCAAGCGGACCGAGAGGTATGCCGAAGCGCAGGTGGAAATAGAGCGCTACCAGACTCTGGGCGACGAGCCCACCGGCCAGGCTGTCTACGCTGAACAGCGCCGCCAAACGCAAGACGATGGGGCGAGAGCGCCCCATGGCCGGTATCAGCCGTCGACGCTCGGCGACACGCGGCCCGTTCGCCGAACGAGCCCAGGCGTCGTGAACCTCGACCGCAGGCGACAGACGCAGCGCCAAGAGAACGGCTCCCAGACCGGCGAGAACATACACCCCGAACATCAGGCGAATGCCGCTCGTCAGGGCGATGCCGGCGTGGCTCAGAAGATCCGGCAGCCCTGCGACCAGTGCACCGATAGCGGCGGCGAATGAGGCCACCAGGTTGTACCGAGCAAAGATGCCGGTGCGGCGCTCTGCGGGGACAATCTGCGGAACGATCGCCTGCTCGATGGGAAGGAAAGGAGCCGTCTCGGAAGCCGAGGTCCCGAGGGTGCCGAAGAAGCCGGCAAGCAACAGGATCGGGTAGTTGGACACCAATCCGAATATCGCCCCGGTCAGCGCCATCAGCCCGGCCAGGACAGCGAGCGTCCGGCGCCGCCCCCAACGATCAGCGTGGAGGGCGATGACGTATGTGCCGAAGAAATCACCGACCAGCGAGACGGTGATGATCGCCCCGATGCCGACCGGCGTGAGGCCGCGCTGGCTCAGCGCTACCGCCAAAAGCACGCCCATCAGCCCGTAGGCGAACGCGCGCACCCCACGTGCGGCGACGACCAGGCGGGAATCCGAAGCGTGAGCGAACTGGACCGTGGCTTGCCGTCCCGGTCGCCGTCTATGAGGAGGGACTCTGTGCCACCTCGTGTTCGAAGAATGCGTACAGAGCGTCGTACATCGGCGTCTCGAGCGCGATCTTCTTGTGATCCTCCTTCCCGTGGAGGTACTTGAACCCATTCGCGATCGCCCTCAGGCCGCGACCATACGGCGAGGTATCGATGTCGTCGCTGACGTCAGCTGCGTGCACGACCGTGGCCAGTTCGACCAGGGCGGGATCGTTCAGGAGGTTGTACTTCAGCATGATCGAGTCGAAGGAGCAGCGACCATCCACATGGCCCAGCTCGACATTCTCCACGTCGTAGGGGATGGCGTCCTGTTGCTTCGCCTTCGCCATCACCTGGTCAACTGGCGCATACAAGAACTCGGCGTCCGCATCAACGAATCGCTTGACAAGCCATGGGCAGGCAACGCGGTCGACGTTTGCGTCCTCTCGCGTAATCCATTTCATCCGTGTGGTCCTCCAATTTCTGTCTGATATCCATTTGCGTGGCAGTGATTCCCAGGGGCTGTCGCCTTCCATTGCTACATCGCGTCCACCAGCACTGCAGCCCGACTGCTGCTTGGCAGGAATGCGTACACCGTGTGCTGTGGTGGGTTGATCCCGATGGTGTGAGCTCCCGGCTCCGTCGCAACTGTCTCCAGGTGCGCCAGCGTCCCGGTGTCGAAGACGGAGATGACCCCGGGATCACCGATGGCGACGTACAGATGCCCCAGCCCTTCATCGACCATCACCGCGTCGGGAATCCCTGGCAGGTCCAGAGACGCAAGGACCTCGCCACTCGCTCGGCTGAGAACGACCAGTGCCTGGCCGTCAGCCGCGCAGAAGATGCGGTCGCCGACGAGTCCCATGCCATGCGGGCCTTCCGACGGCACGGCATAGGCACCGTCCACCGTCAGGGTTTCGCAGTTGATCAGGGCGATCTCGGCGGGTTTCTGAATATTGACGAGGACGTGGTCCGAGTCTGGGTCATACATCGCCCACCGCGGCCGACCCGCGAGCGGAATGGCTGCGACGACCTGCATGCCATCAAGTGCGACCACGGAGGCCGTGCAGCCGACGCCAGGCGGATCACCGAGGTTGAAGGTGAACAGGTGACGACGACCGGAGTCGTACGCGAGCCCGTTGGGATGGCCACCGACCGCCAAGGAAGACGGGAATCCATAACCCCGCAAGGTTGGCCAGCGGCGATTTACAGGGTTTGCAAATCCGAGTGGGCCTGTCCGCGGGCGCGTCGGCTTCATCCCCCGTCCGGGCTGGTAGTCAGCGCCCTGGTTCCGTGCCGACCGCATGATTGATGACCGTCTCCGGCGCGGCGTGGACGTCTTATGGACGTCTCATGGACAGCCAGCGGGAGACGGGGCTCGAACCCGCAACTTCAACCTTGGGAAGGTTGCACTCTACCATTGAGTTACTCCCGCGGGTATCTGATCTCGCTTAGAGCGTTTCCTCTCTAAAAGTGAAGTATTGGCTCGATAACTTCGCGGGAACGTTCGGCGAGAGGCCAATCCTAGACCTTCGACCGGCTTGGACACGCTCGGCGCGATGAAGTTGCCTGGCACTCCCGTGTTTGGAGGTGTGATGCCACCTCTAAGCGCGCTCGGCGCGGAGCACCTGCATGAGCCGGTCGTGGGCATCGCCGGAGCCCAGGTCGTTGTAGTGCTCGCGGATCATCGCTTCGGAGCCTTGACCAAGGATCTTCTCCACCATGATCGTGCTCTGCCCGCTCATCAGCAGCCAGCGGCAGGCGGTGTGTCGAAATACGTACGGATTCACCGTGGAGCGCACGCCAGCGTTGACGGCCAGCGCGCCGATCATCTGGCGGACACCCGCGACGGTGAGAGGTTCGCGTTGGCCGGTGCGGCGGTCGCGCCGCAGGCCGACGAAGATCGGCTCGTCGTCACCCCCACGGGCCAGAGCGCGCAGCCGGGCGTACATGTCCGACGTGATCGGCGCGTCGCGCTCGCCGCTCTTCTCGCCGATGCGTACGTAGTGCCGGCGACCGACATGGCGCAGATCACCCTTGGTGATCGACACCAACTCGCCGGGGCGCATTCCGGTGTCAGCGAGCAACCGGACGATGACGCGGTCGCGCTCGGTATCGGCGGTGCGTTCCAGGAGCGCGATCTGGTCGCGCTCCAGAGTGGTCACTTTGCGCCCCGGTGGTTTGCGCAGCGTCACCTTCGGGCCGGTCGTGTGGTGGAGTTCTGCGTACCACTTGACGAGCTGGTTGGCGGCCTTCTGGTACGTCCACACAGTGTTCTCCGCTAGCGCCGATCCGCCCCGCGTGGTCCGGGCGCGGACGTCGGCGGCAAAGCGTTCCAAGGTGGGCTGGTCGATGTCGGCCACGCTGGTGATGCCCTCACGCCGGCACCAGGGCAGCAGCACCGCGCGCAGCGAGTACCCATAGCTGTGCTTGATCGTCGACGGCTTCACTCCCTGCGACCGGCAATAGACGAGGTAGTCCTCGATCTCCGTCGCGAGGTCGTTGCGCGGAGCCGTCACATGGGCGATTCTGGATACGCCCCGCAAGACCACCTGGCGTCGTCACTGGGTCGTCACGACGCGACCTACGTGCCAGGGCATGATCTGGGAGTGATCAGGCTGCGACCCGGCACACGCCGCCTCCGTATCGGCATGGCAGTGGCGTCATCGCTGCTGGTCCTGACTGCATGCGGCGGCCCCGCATCCCAAGCGATACCGACGCCGGCGAGCGGCGGCCTCATCGGAGCCCCCCCACACCTCTCAGGTTCGCCAAAACCGACGGCTTCGACAGCGGCCGCCAACCCCAAAGCGACGATCGCCGTGAAGGGCGTCAAGACCCCGTCCCCCGCCCGCGCCACAAGCCATGGCGATGCGCCGGTGCCCGTCACAGCGCTCACCAAGATCGGCGGCTGCCAGGTGTTCCCGCCCAACAACCCCTGGAACGAGAAGGTCTCGAAGCTCCCGGTCAATCCCAATTCGGCCGCGTACATCGCGAGCATCGACTCCACCAAACAGTTCCTGCATCCCGATTTCGGCTCCAACCCCACGTACGGGATCCCGTACACCGTGGTGCCCAGGTCGCAGCCGTTCGTCCCGATCACCTTCAATGCATACGGCGACGAGAGCAACCCCGGGCCCTACCCCGTCCCGCTGAACGCACCGGTGGAGTCCGGCAGCGATCGGCATGTCCTCGTCGTCGACAGTGGCAACTGTCATCTCTACGAGATGTACGACGCGCAGCGGGCCGGCGGCGGATGGGAGTGCGCGTCCGGTGCGGTCTTCAACCTCAACAGCAATGCGCTGCGCCCCGAGGGCTGGACGTCAGCGGATGCTGCCGGCCTGCCGATCCTCCCCGGCCTCGCCCTGTACAGCGAGGTCGCAGCAGGCGCCATCGACCACGCATTGCGCTTCACCGTCCAGGACTCGCAGAACGGTTGGATCAGCCCGGCAACGCATCAGGCCGGGTCAGCAAACACCGCGTTGCCCCCCATGGGACTTCGCCTTCGTCTCAAGGCGTCGTTCAGCCTCGCGGGATTCCACGGCGAAGCGCTCGTGATCCTCACCGCGTTGAAGACCTACGGCATGATGGTCGCTGACAACGGCAGCAGCTGGTACGTCAGCGGCGACACCGATCCGCGCTGGAACGACAACGATCTCAACCAGCTCAAGACCGTTCCGGGCAACGCGTTCGAAGCCGTGGAGACAGGGCCGATTCAGCACTGACCCGCGTCAGCGTGACGCGCCCGCCGACTCCTCCACCGCATATTTGCCCGCAGCGTAGTCGGCGCGGATGACCTTCTTGTCGAGCTTGCCAACGCTCGTTTTCGGCAGCTCATCGACGAACGCCCAACGTTCCGGCAACCACCACCGTGCAACCTTCGGTGCAAGAAATTCGCGCAACTCATCCGGTGTCGCCGACGCACCCTGCTTCAGCACGACAGTCGCCAGCGGGCGCTCCGCCCAGCGGTCGTCGGGGACTCCGACGACTGCAGCGTCCGCGACCGCCGGATGTCCGACGAGCAACGTCTCCAACTCCACTGAGGAAATCCACTCGCCGCCGGACTTGATCACGTCCTTGGAGCGGTCCGTGATCTGCACGAAACCGCGTGCATCGATATTGCCGACGTCACCCGTCCGCAGCCACCCGTCGTGGAATTTCTCCGGCGCTTCGGTGTTGTAGTAGGAGCCGGTGATCCACGGTCCGCGCACCTCGATCTCGCCGACAGACTCGCCGTTATGCTGAACCACCGCGCCAGCGTCATCGACGATGCGCAGCTCCACCCCCGGCACAGCCCTCCCGGTCTTCGCGCGGTAGCGCATCTCGTCCTCGGGCGCCGTGCCCTTGGGAGGAAACGCGATCGAGGCGATGGGGCTCGTCTCGGTCATCCCCCACGCCTGCCACAACTCGATGCCGAGGACGTCCTTGTATGCGGCGATCAGTGTTGCCGGCACTGCGGAACCACCGCACACCGCAGTTTTGATGCTCGACACATCGCCGCCGTTGGCCTGAATGTGATTGAGCAGCGCGGTAAGAATTGTCGGGACACCACCGGTGAACGTCGGCCGTTCCTGCGTGATGAAATCGCAGAGGCCCTGCGGCTGCAGGAATCGCCCGGGCAGCAACAGATCGCTGCCCACGAGCCATCCCGCATACGGCGTGCCCCACGCGTTGACGTGGAACATCGGCACGATGATGAGCAGGCGTCCGTTGTCGTCCAGGCGGAACGTCGCCCACACTGCAAACGAGTGCAGATACACCGAGCGATGGCTGTATGCAACACCCTTCGGGTCGCCGGTCGTTCCCGTCGTGTAGCACATGGATGCCGCACTGCGTTCGTCGATGGCGGGCCAGTCGAAGGTCGCGGACTCTGCGGCGAGCAGCGGCTCGTACGCAAGCGTGTCGCCGAGTCCCGACACCTCGCCCGAGCCCACCACGATCACCTTCTCGACACTCGGGCACTGCCCGATCACCGCGGCCAGCAGCGGTGCGAGCGAGTCGTCGACGATGACGACGCGATCCTGCGCGTGGTTGATGATCTGCGCGAGCTGCGGCGGTGGAAGGCGGAGGTTGAGCGTGTGCAGCACAGCTCCCATGCAGGGAACCGCGAAGTACGCCTCGATATGCTCCTGATGGTTCCAGCCGAGCGTGGCGACGCGGTCGCCTTCCCTGATCCCCAGCGTGCGCAGCGCACCGGCGAGGCGGTTCACCCGCTCGGCCACCTTGGCGTAGCTGGTGTGGCGGGCGTGCGCGCCCTCGAAGGTGATGATCTCGCTGTCCGGGTACAGCGAGGCGCCGTGGCGAAAGATCTCCGTGATGCTGAGCTGCGAGTCCTGCATCGTCGAGTTCATGGGCTCCACTCTCCTCTGCGTTCTTGGCGCTGACCGGTCGCCAACCCTCGACTCCCAGGTCCTCGAGATCGTAGCGGGCATCCGGGGGCTTGTGCAGCATCCGCGTCACGAGGTCGCTTCGCTACCCTCGACGGTATGACAGTGACCCGAAATGGATCGATGACCGGCGCTGAGCTCATGCTCGCCACCGCGCGTCGCGAGCCCGCCGACCGCACCCCGATCTGGTTCATGCGACAGGCCGGACGGTGCCTCGCCGGCTACCGCACGCTCCGTGAGACGTACGACATCCTGACGATCACGCGCACTCCCGAGCTCTGCGCCCAGGTGACGCTCATGCCCGTTACGGAGTTCGGCGTCGATGCTGCCGTCATGTACGCCGACATCATGTTGCCGCTGACGGGGATGGGCGTTCCGTTCTCCATCGACCCCGGCATCGGCCCGATCATCCACGCACCGGTGCGCTCCGCCGACGACATCAAGGCGCTCCGCATCGTCGACCCCCACGAGTCGACCCCGGAACTCTACGAAGCGATTCGCCTGGTACGCAAGCAACTTGACGGCACGACCGCCGTCGTCGGATTCGCCGGCGGCCCGTTCACCGTCGCCTCATACATGATCGAAGGCAAGCCCACCAAGGAGTTCTCGAAGACCAAGGCGATGCTCCATGGCGAGCCGGAACTCTGGCACCGGCTCATGTCCACGCTCACGGAGGTGACCATCGCCTACCTGCGGGCGCAGGTCGAGGCCGGCGCCCAGATGATCCAGCTCTTCGACTCGTGGGCCGGAGCGCTCTCCGTGGCGGCCTACGAGACGTCGGTCCTCCCCTACAGCCGTCGCATCCTCGAGGCGGTGGCGGAGACCGGGGTGCCGACGATCCACTTCGGGACGACGACCTCGCACCTGCTCGAGTCGATGGCGAGCGCCGGGTCGGACGTCATCAGCGTCGACTGGCGTCTGCCGCTCGACGTCGCCTGGAGCCGGATCGGCGATCGGGCCATCCAGGGCAACCTGGATCCGGGCGTCATGCTCGCCCCCTTCGACGTCATCGCGCGAGAGGCCCGGTTGATCCTGTCCCAGGCGGCCGGGCGGCCTGGACACATCTTCAACCTCGGCCACGGTGTGCTCCCCGAGACCTCCAGCGACGACTTGAAACGTCTCGCGGAGCTCGTCCACGAGGAGACCGCCGGGGCCTGACCCCGCGCCGGACGCGCGAGACCGCGCGATACCCTTGGCGCATGGCTCAACTCGGCATCGTCCTCGCGACCTTTGGCTCCGCCATCACGTCGGACGACGTCCCCGCCTATATGGCGTCGGTGCGAGGCGGGCGTGAGGCGTCCGCCGATCTCATCGATGAGTTTCGCCGCCGCTACGATCTCATCGGGCGCTCGCCGCTCATCGACCTCACGCACGAGCAGGCGCACGCGCTGCAGACGCTGCTCGACGCCGACCTGGGCGCAGGCGAGGTCGTGGTGGCACCGGGAATGCTGCACTCGGACCCCTCGCTTGCGAGCGCGCTCGACGCGGCGCATGCCGCCGGAGCACAACGCATCGTCGTCATCGTCCTGGCGCCGCAGTATTCGCCGATCATCCTTGCGGGCTACGAGCGCGCCGTCGCGGCGTGGTCGGCGGCGCATCAGGAAATGGACGTTCACATCGCCGGCGCCTGGCACCTCATCCCGGAGTGGATCGCAGCACTCGCGGAGCGCGTCACGGAGGCACTCGCGCAGGTCGACCCGGCGGTGCGCGACACCATCCCGATCATCTTCACCGCGCACAGCCTGCCCCGCCCCGTGGTCGATCGCGATCCCGGCTACATCACGCAGTTGCACGACACTGCGACGTCGGTCGCGTGTGCACTCGACCTCGACGCTTCGCGATGGAGCTTCGCGTATCAGAGCGCCGGCCACACGCCCGAGGAGTGGCTCACCCCGGATGTGAAAGACCTCTTCCCGGGGTTCCGTGATAGTGGCGTCACCGAGGTGCTCATCGTCCCGCTGCAGTTCCTCGCGGACCACCTCGAGATCCTGTACGACATCGACATCGCGGCGCAGGAGGAGGCGGTCGAAGCGGGCATCACGATGCACCGCATCGCGTTGCCGAACACGCAGCCCGCATTCATCCGCGCGCTTGCTGCAGTCGTCGAGCGTGAACGCGCGGGAGTCGCCTCCACAGCGGCTTCCTGAGTCATCGGTGGATATCGAGGAGCGCGCGCGTGCGCACGGTTCGGCCGCGGCTGGTGGACCTCGACGCGCACGCGGCGAGCGGGTGGAGAACGCGCTCCGCGCGTGCCTCGGACTGCCGGCGCTCTCCTGCAGCGTCAGACCGGGCGGCTGACCCCGATCGGGTTCGGGTATCGGATGCCTTCGGGGTGCTCGAGACGGGTCGCCAGTGAATGCAGCATGCTGAAAAGCCGTTCGCGGCGCGCCTCACTGAGCTCCTGCCACACCCCGCCCGCGAGATGATCGGTCGCCTCCTCGATGGCACCCATCAGCGCCGACCCCTCGCTCGTGAGCCCGTGCTCGGCGTCGACCAGGCCCCGATCGCCAAGGCGATCCCACGCGGCGTTGATCTCGTCCTCGGTCCACCCCCGCACCTTCTGCATCGTCTCCGCGTCCATGCCCCTGCCCGATGCCGACGCCAGCACCAGCGCATCGAGTCCGTCGATGCCGTGCACGGTGAGCGCCGCGATGTGACCGTCGAACCGGTGCTCGCGCAGGAGCGTGCACGCGTGCCAGAGCGCCAGGTGCGGGACCTCCGGGATCGGAAGACCGGCGTGGCCCGCAAACAGAGGGTGTCCGTCGATGTGCAGGCCGTTGGCCACCTCGAGCGTCATGCTCGCCGCCTCGGTCACCTCCTCGGAATCGACCTCAGGTCCCCAGAGACGCCGCAACGCGAAGTCGGCGACCTCCAGACGCGCCTCCAGCACGCGGTCGGGGGTCGAGAAGGTCCATGCGTCCGGGATCGCCCGCAGCACCATCGATGGGCGGAAGTTGTGGAAGACCGCGGCCACGACCTCGCCACTCACGGCCCCCATCGGTGCTGAGCGTGAGGCGAAGTAGCCCATCCAGCCTCCGCGAAGTCCGGCGGCCTTGTACGCGTCCGTCGATTCAGGGGCGAAGTACACGATCGCGTGGATCGGCTCGAAGAGCGTCCAGGCACGGCGCGCGAGGGACTGAGGCACCGACGTAACCTTAGTCCGTACCGAGTCTGGACGGCCGCAGTGTGCCGTGGAAGATGCCGGAGTGCGTGAATGTCGGTGACGTTCCTGGGCTGAACGTGTTGCTTGTCAGCTCTGACGACGGCAGGAACTGGAGGAATCGCGGATCCGCTCGCGAGCTGTCGACGATCAACTTCTCGAGGACGCACGAGTTGTACTGCCGTGCGGTGTCCTCGAGGGTATTCGCGTTGAGAACCACCTCCTGCCCCCATGTGCGCGCGTGGCGGCGCAGGCCGGCGATGTGGCTGTGCTCAGGCGTCAGGCATTCGGTGGCGATGACGTTTTCGCTGCTCGCCCAGATGCCGGTTTCCGTATTGATCACGAGCGTCTGATTCCCTGCGGTGTGACCCGGAGTCGACAGCAGCGCGATGCCGGGTCCGAGGAGGACGTCGCCGTCGATCACGCTGATCGCCTCCTGCCGCAACGCCGTGTAGGTGAGCGGCTGGTACCAGGGTACCTGCAGCGGATGCAGCGCCTTGAGCGAGTCGAGCTCGTCGCGCTGCACGATGAGTTTCGCGTTGGGGAGCAGTGGCTGCAGTGGCACGCCGGGCGAGAGGTCGCGCGCCGGCTCGGTCGTGCCGATCCAGCGGCGCACGTCCTGCGTGTGGAGGTGATCGAACGTGATCCAGTCGACGTCTTTCGTCTCAATGCCGACGCTGCGCAGATGCGTGAGCACGTCGCCGAGCGGTCGCGAGAATGCGCGCTCGAACACATTCGGCGTCGACTCGCTGAGCCGCGCGAAATATGGGGTGCGTCGCGCGAGTTCAACGTCGGTGGGTTCGAAGAGCAGCGTTCGGGGGCGTCCGTCGGTGTCGTGCCAGCGCACGATCACGAGGCGGTGTGTCAGCGACAGGTACGGCGCCGGCGTGATGGCGGCGCGGAAGAGTCCGAATCGGGTCGGATACGGGAGCGACACCAGGTCGAACGTTCCGACCCAATCCGGCATACCGGTGGTCCTGAACCAGTCGCGAAACCCGGGTGCGGCCTGACGGATCAGCTCGAGTTGACGACCTGCCTGGCGCTCGCCGCTCACGGCCACGAAATGCGAGATCGCCTTGATCTCCCCGTTCGGCGGTTGGGCGTGTGCTGTCATTGGGGGATGCCCGGCAGTCTACGCGGTGTCCAAAGCCTCGGTCGATATACTCGGCAGACGTGATCTTGCGAGTGTCACCGTGAGGCGATGGGGGCGGTTTGTGTACCGCCGCCGCAAAGCGGTGCTGGCAGCCTCTCTGTTGTGTTTTGTGCTGTCAATCGTGGGGTTGGTCACCGCCGGACAACCCATCAACGCGAGCGACTACAACGTCGAGTCGGTGCAGGCTGCGAACCTCATGTCTGCGCAATTGCCGTCGACCACCGGATCGTCGTTCGCGCTGATCCTCACCAGCTCGCAGCTGACATACGGTGAGCCGCAGTTCGAGTCGGCGGTGAACGACGCGCTCGCGCCGCTCCACAACGACTCCCGCGTGAGCGCGCTGTCGACGCCGTTCACCGCTTCACCCGCGGCGGCTGCGCTGTTGGTGTCGACCGACAAGCACAGCGTGCTAGCGCAGGTCGGCCTGCACATCGATTTCGCAGAGGCGCGCGCGCAATATGGAGAGGTGCGCGGCGAGGTGCACTCCAGAGCGCTGAGCATCACCGCGACAGGCGACGTGCCGCTGGCATACGACTTCGACACCTACCTGGCGAGCGACCTGCGCCGTTCCGAGGTGGTGTCGCTGCCGCTCGCACTCATCCTCCTCGTGATCGTCTTCACAACCGGCGTCGCTGCGTTGTTGTGTCTCGGCGTCGGTGTCTTTGCCGTTCTTGGCGGTGTTGGGGCGGCGCTCGCGCTTGCTCACGTGTTCGACGTCTCGACCTACGCCGTCAACGTCGTGACCCTTGTTGGGCTGGGCATCGCCATCGACTATTCGCTCTTCATCGTGACCCGATTCCGCGAGGAGCTCGGGAACGGATACAGCGTCGAGGACGCGCTGGCGACGACGATGGCGACAGCTGGACGAGCGATCATGTTCAGCGGCCTCACCGTCGCCATCGGCCTCTCCGGGTTGCTCTTCTATACGGGGACGGCGCTCGTCTCGATGGGTGTCGCCGGGTCCATCGTCGTCGCGGTCTCGGTGCTGTACGCCGTCACGCTCCTCCCAGCGTTGCTCGCGATCCTCGGACGTCGCATCAACAGCATGCGCATTCCCATCCTGCAGCCGAAGCCGTTCGGCGAGGGGGCATGGCACCGGCTCGCGACCTGGGTCATGCGCCGGCC
>Ga0307372_10004113_pt1 | contig 22715 bp, 22 predicted proteins | sample OX1MG_FD_202533 | JGI IMG/M metagenome (GOLD analysis project Ga0307372, IMG submission 202533) | Soil microbial communities from Risofladan, Vaasa, Finland - OX-1 | ecosystem: Environmental > Terrestrial > Soil > Coastal area > Acid sulfate soil | place: Finland: Risofladan, Vaasa | collected...
GCCACCACCATTGGGAGCGACCGCAGCCATATCTGTGACGTAGTACACGTACTGGGTTCCGGCCGTGGCTCCAGCGTCGATGAACTGCGGTGCGGAGACGCTGGTAGCGCCCCCGGTACCGGCGTGAGGACCTTGGCCGTCACCGTTGTCGATTTCGGCCGTGTCAGTCCCCGGGACCACCGAAAGGCTGGCGTCGACCTCAGTGGGAGCACCCAAGGTTCCCCCGGTGTCCACCGAGCGCCAGATCTGATAGCTGGCGTTGTTAGCACTGAAGCCAGCACCGCCGGCCTTAACCGCCTCCGCACCCGATACGTCCGGGTTCGTAGGTGCCGTGAAGGTCACGACATTGCCGGGAGTGCAAACGGTAGCAACGGTGAAAGCACATCCGTTGAAGGTGGCTGCCGGGCTAGTCGGCGTGTTCGGCGCATCGCCCCGGAAGAACGCCTTGGCGGACAGTACCGACAGCGAGACGTCGTCGTAGGCGAACGCGGCCGGGGTACCGGATGCATAACCGGTCCTGGCCGTCAGACCCGTACCCTCGCCGATCTCGATCTTGTCGCCGGCTACCGGTGCCGCGGTGCTGGTGTTGGGAACCACCTGGCCCCCGTTGCCCGCGCTCAGATCAGCTCCCCAGTTCGTCTGCGACATGGGGGTGCTGTCCGTATAGGCGTAGGTGCTCCCCGGGTTCGTGTACTGGAAGCTGAATATCTGGCCGGGGGTCCCGTTGTTTGAACCGGGAAGAACGATCCCGTCGAACGTACCGGTACCGGACAGAGGCGGAGCGAGCACCACACCAACCTCGTAGCCGGTGGCCGCAGCCGGGGCCGGCGGGGCGGACCAAGCCGTCGGTCCGCCAGCGCCTACGGCGTAGCCCGTAGCCGGAGTTCCGTTTGCGTTGACAAGCAGGGCCGGCGTGCCGCCAGCCGACGCTGGGGCCGTGTAGACGACCGGGATGACGCAGTCCAGCTGGAAGCTGTTGACCACGAACGAAAGCGTTCCGTTCGACACGCCAAGCCCGTAGACCTGGGTTGGGCCGTTGTTCGCACCGTTGTTGGTGGTCGGCACTCCACTAACGGACGCGAGGTACGCCGATGCTGTGAAACCAGGCACCGATCCCGTCGAGAAGCCCGGAGTGGCGGCCGGCGAGTTGTTGGACGATGTGCCCTGGCCGACAGCGTTACCTGCCACCGGGGTTGTTCCGCCGGGAGCGGTGAACGTCGTCGCACCGCCGCTACTGGTTGCTGGCGCACCATTGGTCGGACCGTTACCGCTCTGTGCCGTACCGAAGCAGGGGAACAGGGCAATGTTGGCCAGAGTTCCCGAGGCGGTAGGCAGGCCGCTGGCCGTGTAGGTCTCGACCCCCTGGCTGGGAGCCGACGCGGTAGAGGCGGCCGCCGACAGGCTGCCGCCGCTCATCGAGTAGGCGTTGGCCGTGCTGGATGCCGAGCCGCCGCCGTCAGTGACGACGGTGTTGACCTGGGTCTGGGGCAGGTTGCCCGTGCCGGTCATGACGTCCAGCGGGTCCAGGGTGGAGGCGTTCGCGGTGGCGAAGTTGCCGGCCTGGCCGATGTCGGTCGGTCCGTTGGTCACGATGGTGACGGCCTTGGTGAGCCCACCCAGAGGAGCAGAGGACAGCGCGTCAGCGCCGTCGTTCTGCAAGGCGGTGGTGTTGCCCACGAAGGTGGCGCCGGCAGCCAGCAGCATGCTGGTCAGCGGGCTGTCGAAGCCGTAGTTCTTGGACAGGTCAGTGGCCAGATCGCTCGACGTGGTCGAACGGTCGATGCCCTGGGCCGTGGTGTCCTCGCTGGTCACGCCGGTCGGGTTCGGGGTGTACTGCGACGCCGGGATCGACGCCGTGCCACCGAGCACGATCAGCTTCTTGATGCCCAGAGCCGTTATGACCTGCTGGGCCTGGGGCGACAGGGTCGAGGACGTGGTCTCGGTCGTGAGGACCGGGAAGTGAAGGCCATAGGCGGCGCCGCCGGCCGACAGAGCGTCGACCAGGTGGTTCTCGTCAACCGAGGCCAGGAAGGCGGTCGGCACGGCAGGCGAGCCCGACGTTCCCACCGAAGAAGGAGCGATGGTGTCGTTGATGGCCTGCATGGTGCCCAAGCTGGTGGTACCAGCCAGGGAGGGCTTGACCGTGTAGCCGGCCGCGCTCAGCTGAGCCAGCTGGGCGGCGCTGATGGCGGCGGTGCCGCCGACAGGCTGGATGGTCTTGACCTTGAGGGTCGAAAGGTCCGTCATGGTGTTGGCCGGGACGGTGTTGGTGTTATCGGTGAGGAGAACGCCATAGCCGTTCACACCGGCGTAGCCGGAGGCGGCCAGGGCGTCGCCCTGGTGTCCCGGAAGTCCGTCAGCCAGCACTACTTCGCTGACACCGGAAGGGAAAGCCTTCTCGTTGGAGACACCGGCTGACGCGTAACGGTCTGCGCCGTACACAGTCGTGGCGGTGAATGACGATGTGGCGTGGGCGGCCGTGGCGGCCAACCCTGCTAGGCCGCCGAGAGCGGTGGTACCAGCTATTACGCCGGTCACCGCCCTTCGGAGCCAATGGTTGTTTCGTTGCAAATTAGCCTCCTGAAGGCATAGGTAGCTGATGTCTGACTTGCTTCATCGCTAAGCCGGAACTGCTTTGTTCCCGTCCCCCTTCAGGAGGCCGAGTCCACCGACGGCACTTTGACCGCAGGCAACGAGCAGACTAGCCCGATCAGGTCAGTCCCGAAGGGATTCTTCGGGAATGCCATCGCCTACCAGCCGCAGTTAGGTCAGCGGAACTAAAGACGCCCGCCGGTTGGTTGTGTCACAAATCCCTCTGACCGAATCCACGAATACAACGCAGCGTGGTCGGTTCCCACGCACAGTCGCTTTTATCCGCTCGGCGGCGGCGTGGGGGCTGTCGTGGTGGTTGTGCTCGGAGGTGGCGGCACCGGTGTGGTGGACGTAGTCGTAGTCGATGTGGTGGTCGAGGTGGTGGTGGTCGATCCTTGACCATTCGGCTGAGCCTGGGTTTTATTGGCAGTTCCGGTGGTGCTGGTCGATTGACCCGGTCCCGCTGCGAGAGCTGACCCACCCTGGGTGGTGGTCGTTGTGCTGGTGCTCGGACTGCTGGCTTGGGTGGTGGTGGTCGTCGAGGACGTACTGCTCGAAGTCGAGGTGGAAGCGTGCGCCTGGGCGGGGCTCGAACTTGTCCCAGAACTGTCGGCCTGCTGACTACTGGCGGAGCTCGAACTGGGGACCGGGGGCAGGCTGGCCACCAGTGGGAGCTTCAGCTGGGCGAGGAGCGCCTCCAATTCGGCGATCTTGGCCTCGGCCGTTTGAAGCAGCAGGTTCCTGAAAGGGTCACTGGCCGGCAGCGGTCCTGCCACCTGTTGAGCCTCGACCAGGCTCTGGCGGGCCGAGTCGGCCGCTTGGACCACGCCGCGGAGGTTGTTCGAGCTGGCCACCTGGTTCACGGCCGCCATCCGGGTCGTTATCTCCTGCAGGGCCCGCACCGCTGACTGGGCCCCGGCCAGATTGTTCTGCGCCCCGGTGGCGTGCAGTCCGAAGAAGACGGCCAGGCCCACGCCGGCGGCGGCCACCGCCCCGGGTACGCCTTGGACGATGAAGCGGGACCGGGTCTGGTGGGCATGGGTCGCTCGGCGGGCGGCCAGGGCGGCGCGCAGAGCGACCAGTCCCTCAGCCGGAGCCCGGGTCGGGAGGTGGGCAGCCGCCAGCCACCGCGCAGCTTCGAGCTCGCGGCCGAAGTCCTCGGCCTGGTCAACCTGGGTGAGGGCGGCGTCCAGGGCCCCGTCCAGGACGTCGGCCCGGTGCTGGCGGGCCCGGCGCCGCTCGGCCAGGCGGACGATCCTCACGGTCGGGCCTCGTTACCGGGTCGGTCGCTTTCCATGCGGCGGGCCAGGAGCGCCAGGGCGCGCTGTTGCTGCATCCTCACTGCCCCGGCCTTCTTGCCCACGATCTCGCCCACCTCAGCCGAGGACAGCCGGGCGCAGATCCGCAGCCACAGGATCTCCCGGTCATCGGGGTCCAAACCGGACAGGGCCAGCCGGACAGCGGCCTGGTCCTCATCGGCGATGAGGGCTTCGTCCGGCGCACCCGAGGACAAATCGATGGGATCCACGTCGTGATCGCCCCGGGGCGCGCGCGAGCGGGCCCGGAGGCGGTCGTTGGCCACGTTGCGGGCGATGCGGAACAGCCAGGCCCGGAAGGACTCGGCGTCGCCCCGGAAGCTCCCGCAGTGGTCGAGGGCCCGCAGGAAGGTCTCCGACACGGCTTCGGCCATGTCATCACGGTCACCGAGGCGCACCATCAAGAAACCCGTCAGAGCCCTGGCGTAGGCGAGGTATGCCGCTTCCCACGCCCAGCGCTCTCCCTTCTTGGTGGCCTCGACGACCCTGTCGTCAAGCGGTGGCGGGCTTTCCGTCCTCTTTAAAGGACGCAGGGGCGCCGGCGCCGTCACAGATTCGAGGGGCTTGGACGGATCGATGCTCAACGGCCTCACCGGTACCCGGCGGACTCGGGGAGCGCCGCTGTTGTCATCGCCCCCACCCCTCAGTTATACCGACTTCGCCTGCACCTGTCACCGGATACCGGAATCTCCCTGCCTGCCAGACTGACCCGATGGAAGGCCCCGAGGTCCGGATCCGACCGGCCACGGTTGATGATTCAGCCCAGATACGGGTCGTCCTGGGCGGCTCCTTCGCCGGCAACCCCAAGACCGATGAGGCGGTCATGGCCTGGCAGTACTGGGACAATCCCTTCGGCCCGGCCCGCTCCTGGGTAGCCGAGGCTGAGGGTCGGGTGGTGGCCCACTACGCCGGCATCTGCCTGCCCGGGGTCATCGGCGGGGCGCCGGCCACCTTGGCCCTGGGCGTCGACGCCGCCACCGATCCGGCCTTCCGCGGCCTGGGCCTGTTCGAGAGCCTGGCCCGGGCCGTCTACGCCGACGCCGGGGCGGCGGGGATGCCGGTCACCTACTGCCTGCCCAATCCCAACTCCCTGCGGGGCTTCCGCAAGGCCGGGGGCCAGGACCTGGGCCGGGCCCGGGCCCTGGTGGCCCCGCTGGACAGCGCTTGGCTGGCCAGGCGCCTGCATCTGCCCACGCCTCTGGGCCGGCTGGCCCGGGCTCCCTTCCGCCTCGGGCGGGGCGGCGGGGCCGACATGGTGGCCGACCCGCCGGCTGATCTCGATGACCTATGGACCCGCCTGGCTTCCGGATACGGGAACGGGGTGAGGCGGGACCGGGCCTGGTGGGACTGGCGTTACGTCCGACGCCCGGGCGATGGCGGCTACCTATTCCTCGAAGCCAGAAGGAACGGCCGCCTGGTCGGGGCGGCAGCCGCCCGGTGCCGGACGGACCTGGGCGGTCCGATGCTCTGCCTGCTCGAGCTGACCGCCGAGGACGACCGGGCCGCCCGGGACCTGGTCGGCCGCCTGGCCTCCACCGCCGCCGGCCCCCTCGGAGCGGTGGGTATCGCCACCACCGCTCTGGCCGGTACTCCTATATATAGGGCCGCCCGGGCCGCCGGCCTGTGGCCCCTGCCGCGGCGGTTCGAGCCGGCGCCCATGCACGTCGGGGTGGTGGACAACCTAAGCCGGCTGCCCGAGCTCACCCGCCAGCGCTGGTCACTGGCCTGGGGCGACCTCGACCACATCTGAGATGGACTGCTAGCATTGCTGGCGGAGGAGGTGGTCGCTGTGGCCGCACTCAGCATCAGGGATCTAGACGACCAGGTGCGCGAGCGACTACGAGTTCGCGCCGCTCAGCACGGCCGTTCCATGGAGGCGGAGATCCGCGCCATCCTCACCGACGCAGTCGGCGCCGCCCCCGACTCCACCGGTCTGGCCCAAGCACTTCTGGCTCGCTTCGGAGACCTCGGCGGGGTTGACCTCGATCTGCCTCCCCGCTCCGAGATGCCCCGCACCACCAAGTTGCCTGAGTGAGCGAACCCTCGCCGGCCGGCACAGGGCCAGTCGTACTGGATACCAACGTTATCTCCGAGCTCATGCGCCCGGAGCCGGACGCGGGCGTCCTAGCGTGGGTGGGCCGGCTGTCTCCAGCCGCGGTGTGCACGACCGCGGTGACCCTGGCCGAGATTCGCTTCGGCATTGCCCGACTCCCGAGCGGTCGACGGAGGGCCCTCCTCGATGCCGCCGCTGACGACGTGTTCGTCACGTTCGCCGACCGGGTCCTGCCGTTCGACGCCGTTGCTGCCGGTCAGTACGCCGATGTCGTTGTCGAGCGTGAGCGCGCCGGTGCACCCATCAGCGGCTTCGACGCCCAGATCGCCGCCATCTGCAGAACCCACCGTGCCGCTCTGGCCACCCGCAACATCGGCGACTTCGACCATCTAGGCCTGAATCTCCTGAATCCCTGGACAACGCGTCTCTGAGCGAGATGGCGGGCGGCGCCGGCCGGCCACCCGTGCCGCCGCGAGCTTTTAGTCGGGCGCTGGAGCCCAAGTCGGTCGCGGACCGACAAAGTTTGAATCCGCCGAGATCCTGACCTGCTCAAGCTTGTAAACCGAATCGAGCGGGACAAGCCACCGGTATCTGTAATACAGCTCACGGCGGATTAGATAGACCCGAGCGTCGTGGGTCATGGCAGCTCGCCGACCTGCCATTATCAGATCTGATAGGAGCACGCGTTGGCATCTTTGGAAGTCGACGTAGAAGTCGACGTCGACGTCCTCAGCGGGTGGCGGCGCCAGCCAGAAGGTGTGGGTGTGCGCGACAAGCACGTGCCCCTCTTTTTCTGCCCATCCCGCCCTTACCGCTGCCCTCTGTTGCGCCCCAATTGCGGTCAGGGGGTTCACCCGGCCAACGAGTACTTCAGTCTTGTCCCCTGCCTTGGCCCCCGTCTCGCAACTCGGGTGCAGGACGACGACGCGGGTCAGTCGTCGACGACAACGAGCTTTTCCTCGAGCTCTCCGACGTAGCTTCCTTGCAGAGTTCCCCAAGCGATGGGATTGCCCTCCGCGTCGTCAGTGATGTTGAGGGGAATCCGTGCCTGGAACCGGTTGAGGGCCTGCCAGCTGTCATCGGGCAACTCGATATCGAACTCGGCCAGGGTCTGGGAAGGAATGGCTATGCCGCTCCTGGCTGCCACCAGGAGCAGAGGCAGGACCTGGCGCATCTGCTGGACGCGCTCCATGGCGCTGGCCAGCTCGGCGTAGTGATCGGGTTGGATGACTACGGCCGATGGCTCACGACGATAGGGGCCAACCGCTACCACCTGGTGGGCCGAGAGTAGGCGGAGCAGCTTCTCCTCGCTCACCTGGTTCTCAAGAGGTGCGCCGCCTATGGGCTGGAAGCAGCGCCGGTGATCTCATCCCGGCGTTGAAGGCCCCGGCCAGAAGAGCTAGGTCCCCCCATCGCACCGGCAACAGGGCGGCGGCCAGGAAGAGGAAGACCCCGGTGCGCAAGAAGGAGTTGACGCCGTACCTGGCCTCGGCGGCGTAGACGGGAACGGTCCCGTCCGGGCCGAGGCGGGGCGAGGCGCCTGCACTCGTGGCCGAACCGCCCGCTGACCTCGATGACCTCTGGGCCCGGACGCACCGGTGTCGCGGGTTACCCGGCGTCCTCTCGAAGCTCGTGCTCGACCGCTCGACGGATCCAACTCGACACGGAGCGGTCGTCCTCCCCGGCCCGCCGGCGGATCTCTTCGAGGGTCCCAGGCGGGAACCTCACCGGGACCAGTTCAGTCAGCTTCGACCGGCGCCGATGAGGCGGGCCCTGAGGTTCCTGGTTCTCCGACTTGGAATAGAAGTCGTACTCGTCCGCTTGGGTCATCTTCTTAGGGGTCATCGATCCTCCTGGTACCGCTTGGCGAGATGGTCTGAGGCCTCGTAGCACCCGATCGGCCGGCACTTCGTAGGGTCACCTGAATCGGGTGGCGCGAGCGGCACGACCAGAGTTCGACCCTGCACCTCGGCCACCATCAGCCAGTGAGCGGGCGGCTTGGCGAGATAGAAAAGCGGCTCCGAGCGCCAGACGTCGTAGATGTCGTCGGTGCCGAGTCCGGCATGCTTGAAGAGATGGGCGGCCTGCTCGCCGATCTCGAAGGGGTCATCGTCGTCCAGCAGGTCAATGTCGAACAGGTCGGCCACATCCCCCAATTGTAATACAAACGGATACACGCCAACGTGGGTGAGGTTCAGTCGCTGTCCTTCATAGCTGCCGGCTCCTCCGGCCCGGGCCGGCGCCGGCCGGCGACCCTTGCCGCCGTCAGCCAGACCACGTCGATGACCAGATCCCAGCCCCGCAGGGCCACGGACAGGGCGGCGGCGTCCCCGAAGCCATAGCGGCCCTTGAGCACCAGGGTGAGGATCCCCTCCCTCACCCCCAGGCCGCCGGGAGCGATGCTGACCAGACCGCCCACCGCCCCGGCGTTGAATGCCCCGGCCAGAAGAGCTAGGTCGCCCCATCGCACCGGCAACAGGGCGGCGGCCAGGAACAGGAAGGCCCCGCTGCGCAGGAAGGAGTTGACGCCGTACCAGGCCTCGGCGGCGTAGACGGGAACGGTCCCCTCCGGGCCGGGCCGGGGTGAGGGCATCTTGGGAACCCAACGGCCGGCCAGGCGCAGGAGCACCGGCAGAGTCGCCAACCCGCCGGCGCCCAGGGCCGCCACGGCTAGGCGGCCCGGTAAGGGCAGGACCGAGTCGGGCAGCAGGGCGCCGGTGAGAACGGTCCCACAGCCGACCACGATGGCCACCTCGATGGGCAGGGAGGCGCCGGCCAGCATCCGGGGCACTCCCTCCCGGGCGGCCAGGACGACCCGGGTGGCCAGGGCGGCCGCTCCGGTTGGGACGTAGCGGGTGATCTGGGCCGTCCACCAGATCCGCAAGGTGGCCCGCCGGGCCACAAGGGGCCCATAGGCGGAGATGAGCAGGCGCCAGCCCAGGGGCATGCACAGCCCGGCTATGAGACTGGCCGCCGCCGCCGGGACGAACCAGGCCGGTGCTACCCGCAGGTGGATGTGGCGGAGGGAAGAGGCGTTATCGATGCCGACCTTGACCACCACGGCCGCCACCGCCGCCACCATGGCCACCCGGGCGCCCAGCACGATCAGGCGCGGGGGCCGGCGCAGGCCGGGCTCGGTCACCGGGTTCCTGCGGGTCGTCCGGCCATGGCGTCCTCATAGGCCGCCAGGTGCTCGACGGCCACCACGGCCGGCCGGTGGGCTTCGACGGCCCTGGCCGTCGGAGTGGGGAGGGGCAGCCTTCGGATGGCTGCCGCCAAGGCGTCGGGGTCCTCGGCCGGCACCAGGATCCCGTCCTCGGGTGGGTGGACGACCTCGACCAATCCGCCCACCGATGAGGCGATGACGGGGATACCCAGGGCCAGAGCCTCCAGCGCCACCAGGCTGAGACCTTCGTGGCGGCTAGGCACCAGCAGGGCGTGACTGGACGCCATGACCTCGGCCAACTGGGTTCTGGGCATCGGGCCATCGAAGACGACCGCCAGGCCCCGGGCCTGTCTCTCCAGGCTCTCGCGATCCGGACCGTCACCGACTATGCGCAGGCTGGCCTCTACACCTTGAGCGGCCAGGCGTGAGAGGGCGTTGATGGCAACGTCAAAGCCCTTTTCGGGCGCCAGCCGGCCTACGGCCACCAGGCGCAGGGGTGAAGAGGCGGTCAGACGATCGGGCCGGGGCGTATCGGCCGGGACGACCAGGGGCATGCGCAGCACTCGGGTCTCCATGCCGGTCAACTCCTGGACCGTCCGGGCCAGCGGGGACGAGACCGCCGCCACCACCCGGGCCCGGCCGAGGACCCGGCGGGCCAGGCGGCCCAGCGCCGGCCGGCGCATCAGCTCCACATCCGACCCATGGCAGGTGATGACCAGTGGCGCCCCCGACGCCCAGGAGGCGGGAACACCGACCAGGCCCCCCGGTAACCACCAGTGGGCGTGGATCACGTCGATCCGCTCGGCCCGGGCCAGGGCGGCCGCCCGGAGCCCAAAGCTGGCCAGGAAAGGGGCCAGGGCGGCCGCCCCCAGAGGACGGCGGACGCTGGAGGTGAGCCCGCCCCGGTAAGCCAGCACCTCGGCCCGGGCCGGGCCGTAGCGGAAGCGGAACACGGCCGAGTCGCCCACCCTGTCCCGCCGCTTGAGGCCGGGGCCATGGGGGGCGAGAACTACGGGCTCGGTCCCGGCCTCCGTCTGGGCCCGGACCAGGTCGGCCAGGTACGGGGCCTGATGATCGCCCTCCCACCGTGGGAAGGAGGAGGTGAGGTGTAGGACTCGCAGAGGCGTCAGGTGCTCTTGGCCGAGCAGGAGGTTTCCTGGCGGTTGCCGAAGACGTGCACCGTCACCGGGTATCCGGCCGGGTCGTTGAGACTCAGGGTCGCCACCCAGGGGGCATGGGACAGCGTGTAGGTGGCCGTGGAGGGGTTGGCGTGGGCGTCATCGGCGTAGATCACCGACTCTCCGTCGGTCGTGACCGTGACGACCAGGTGGGAGCCGGACGGGTGGGCCGTGGCGCTGCAGGTCGGAGCGGCGCCGGTCGGGGCCACCCCCGCCGCCTTGGCGGCCGAGGTCGACCCCGAGGATGACTTGGCGGTGGTCCCGGCCGAGGCACCGCTGGTGGACGAGTGGGTGGCCGTCGTCTTGGAGCTTCCGCCGCAGGCGGCCAGGACCAGCGCGGCGAGGACCAGGGTTGTCAGAGTTCTTCGCATGGGGCTACAGGCTGCCAAAGAAGGCCCGGGTCACCAAATCAGCCCGGTAACGGAGTTCTCCCGCTCGACGGGCGAGAGGGGCCGGTACATCCTCGCTCCCATCGCAGGTCTTGAGCAGCCGGTTCACGAGGCCTTCGTCCCCCGCACCCGCCGGGCAAGGCGTTCAGCTTTAGCCACCGACGCCGGGGAAGGTTCTCCCACCTCGCGCGCCAGCTCGGTGAGATAACGATCCGTCTCCTCGAGGAGCCGTGCTCCCTTATCCGTCACGGCGCCGGACCGGGGGGCACCAGGGTCGAGGAGGTCGAGGACGAGCCGGGGAAGGTGGTCGTGGTCGAGGAAGTTGTCGTGGTGGTGGTCGGGGCGCTGGCCGATGGTGGCGGGAGTTGGATCAGATAGCTCTGCCCCGATCCCAACGGAGTGGGTGAGTCCGCGTACCCGGCCGCTATGGAGCTTCTCGCCGCGAACACGCTGGGAGGAGGAAGCGCTATAGGCGGCTGGGCGAAGTCGGTGGGAGGCACGCCCTTGAGCGCCGCGCCCATGTAGTCGGCCCACGTCTCGGCCGGCAGCGTCCCGCCGTACACACACGGGACATAGCTGCCCCGGGAGTAGACGCCTTCCAGGGGGGCGTTGGTCGAGTTGAGATGGCCCATCCAGACCGCCGTCGAGAGTTGGGGGGTGTAACCGACAAACCAGCCGTTGGTGCAGAAGTCGGTGGTCCCTGTCTTGCCCGCCTCCGGGCGGTTGAGGACGGCGCTGGGATAGCCCGTCCCGTGGGATATCACCCCTTCGAGGATCTGGGTCTCGGTGGAGGCGATGGTGGCCGGCAGGACGCGGGTGCCCACCGGCTTGGTGTTGTTGATGAGGGTCTTGCCGGCGCCGTCGATCACCTTGACCACCGGGCTCGGAGCCACCCTCGTTCCCTGGTCGGCCAGGATGCCGTAGGCCGAAGCCATGTCCAGGGGCGAGACGCCCTCCACGCCCAGGGTCAGGGACAGACCATGTATCTGGGGGGAGTACCAGGCCGACTCGATCCCCATCGACTGGGCCATCTGGATGAGGTTCTTGAGCCCCACCTGGTTGGCCACCTGCACGTAGACGGTGTTGATGGAGTCCCAGGTGGCCGTGCGCAGGGTGTAGTCGCCCCCGCCCTCAAACTCGGCGTTGTGGAAGGTGGAGCCGCCGATGGTGATGAGCCGGGGACCGGAGTACACCTTGTCCGGGGATATCCCCTGCTCCAGGGCGGCAGCCAGTGTGAAGATCTTGAAGGAGGAGCCGGCCGGCATGCCGCCGCCTCCGCCGCTGATCATGCCTTTGGTCCAACATGGCGCGGCCAGCACGATGTGGACGGTCGGGCTGGTCGGTTCGGGCGGGCACCCCCCCAGGGCCAGGTCGACCTGGGAGGCCGAGTAGTCGCGCCCGCCGACCAGGGCCTTGACGTAGCCGGTGGCCGGCTCCAGGGAGACCAGGGCCATGTCCACCGGCGGACGGGTGCCGTTGAGGGTGCGGCCGACGGCCGCCTCGGCTTCGGCCTCATCGGTCGGATCGAGGGTGCTCTGGATCTGAAGACCCCCGCCATAGAGTTCCTGGTCCCCGACGACGGCTCCGAGATACTCCTTCAGGTAGTCGATGAAGTACGGGTACTGGGACGTCTGCTGGGACTGTGGCCCGTAGACGGCGGTGACCGGCACGCCGGGCTTGACGTTGGGGGCCAGGGTCAGCGTCTCGGCCATGGCCTGGGTGTACTGGGCCTGGCTCAGGTACCCGTACTTCTCCATGAGACCGAGCACCGTGTCCCGTCGGCCCTCGGCCACGGACAGGTTGATGAGCGGATCGTAGGCCGAGGGAGCGGGTAGAACCCCGGCCAGAGTGGCCGCCTGGGAGGCATCGAGGTCCTGCACCGGGGTACGGAAATAGGTCTCCGCCGCCGCCCCCACGCCGTAGGAGCCCTCCCCGAAATAGGAGTCGGACAGGTACTGGTAGAGGATGTCCGCCTTGGACAACTGGCGGGACACCTCACCGGCCAGGATGGCTTCGTGGATCTTGCGCAGCAGGGTCCGCTGGCCGCTGGTGTAGGCCCCCTTGACGTACTGCTGGGTGAGAGTGGATCCGCCCTGGAGCACCTGGCCGTGGACCACGTCGTCATACAGGGCCCGCAGCGTCCCCCGGATGGATATGGCCCCCTCGGTGTAGAAGCGGTGGTCCTCGGAGGCCACGACTGCATGGTCGAGGATGGCGGGGACGTCCTTGGGCGGCACCGGGGTGTCCCGGCCGTACTGCTGGAAGGTGGCGATGATGTTGCCTTGGTCGTCGTAGACCACGCTGGGGGCGCTGAGCTGTGAAACCTTGGGCTGGGGCAGCGAGGCGGGCAGGGGCAGGAAGATGAAGGAGGCCAGTACCACCCCTCCGCTCATGAGGGGAACCCCCACCGCCAGCAGGACGGCGGCCACCAGGATCTTGAAGGTCCGGCTCAGGATGCGCAAGGGACCGAGCCGTCGCATGGTCGTGAAGGATCGCGCAACCTACGGTGGGCCGGTGCGCACCGGCCGTTCCTCCGTGGCCGTTTCAGCCGTCGGGGCCCTCCTCGCCCTGGCCGCCTGCGCCTGCGGGGTCCCCGTTCAGACTCGGCCGGTGGCCCTGTCGGCCAGCCAGCTCCCCGCCGGCCTGACCGGGGCGTCGACCACCACCACCCTGCACGGCTCGTCCACTCCGGTCTCGCTCATCCAGGTCTACTTCGTGGCCGGGGACCGACTGGTGGCCAGAAGCCGGCTGGTGCCGAGCCCGGGCAGTCTGCCCGAGGCCCTGGCCGATCTGCTGGCCGGCCCCACTCCCGCCGAGTCGGCCGCCGGCATCCGCACCAGCATCGACCCGGCCACCGAGCTCCTCTCGGAGCGGGTCATCCGGAACCGGGTGGTCCTCGATCTGTCCCACACCTTTGCTGACACCGGGGGCCCGGATCAGATCCTGGCCATCGCCCAACTCGTCTACACCGTCACCGGCGTCCAGACCGGGGTCAACGCTGTCAGCTTCGAACTGGGGGACAGCCCGGTGGCCGTCCCCGCCGCCAACGGCACCCTGCGCTCGGGCCCTGTCGGTCGGGCCGACTACTCCAGCCTCTTCACCCCTACCTCACAGCCCGGGACCAGCGGCCCCTTCTGATCCGGTTCGCTTCACTCATACGTCTGGTCGGGTATACCTGGTTCGTGGTCCGTCGAGGCGCGGCATCCCTGAACGACATCGCCCAAACCAGGGCTCTCTGAATCCACCAACGCCCGGAACCTGGCCAGGCGGCTGAACATGGAGGGGCCGCGCAGGCCGATCAGCAGCTGCTCGATGTAGGAGAGATCGATGTCCGGGACGGTCTGGACCATGGCCTTGAGGTCGATCCAGTCCTTGTCCCGACCGAAGGAGAGCTTGAAGACGGCCAGATCCTCGGCCGAGAGAAAAGGAAGTTGCGGCCCACCGTCCCGTCCAAAAGGAAACTTGCGGACCCGGGCGGCGATGCGCTCGTAGGAGTCGTCGAGCGAGAAGAACAGATCGACCTTGCCCAACTCCCCGGGCCGGGTGAGACGGACCCCGGCGGTCGGTAGCCACCCCGCCGGATCGCCTTCGGCCGCCAGCCCCCGTCGGTGGAAGGCCTCCACCACCTCAGCGGCGGCGACAAAGGGAACGAACACGTTCACGTCCACATCCACCGTCGCCCGGGGCTCGGCGTAATAGGCCAGGGCCAGGGCTCCGCCAAAGGCGTGTTCGGCTCCGAGGCCTTCGAGGGTGGCGTGTACCTCCAGGACCAGCTCGGGGATGCTCACCGATCCACCGGTCGGAGGGCTTCGGCCAGTTCCAGCAGCTCGACCAGCGCCCGGCCCCGGACCTCCGGCGACGCATCGCGAGGGATGCTGGGTGCCTCGTCCGGGGGATCTCCTGGAAGGACCTCAGCGGTGCCCCATCCACCCTCCGGGATGGGCAGCGGGCAGGGAATGATCCGGGCGTAATCCGTGGCCGCCAGTTGGTAGCCGCAGGCCATTACAAGCCGGTTCAGAGATTCCGCCGACGGGCAACGCCTGTCCCGCTCGTAGGCGGACAGGTTGGGCTGGGGGATGCCGACCAGGTCAGCCAGAGCGGACTGGCTCAGACCCCTGGCTTCCCGGAGCTGGCGGATGAACGATCCGAACATACGGAAAGCTTATATCGAAATCGATATGAAAGGCGGGTTCCTCAGGAGCCGGGGTGCCCGCAGTCGGGGCAGGGGCCCCCCGTGTGGATGTCGGAGCGCAGCAGCTGGGTACCGGCCGAGTCCAGGGCCACCTCCACCGTGCCCGCCTCCCGGTCCACGTGCATGGAGGCGTAAGGGCGCCAGTCAGCGCTGGAATTGGACAGGGCCAGGCCCCGGGGCAGGCGGGTGAACCGGCCCCGGCCGGTGTCGAAGGCCCAGGTGGTGGTGCAGGATTCGACCAGCACCAGTTCCTCGCCAGGATTGGCGGGCGGGGGTTGGATCAGCTCGGACATGGCCCCACGATGTTGGCAGATCACTCGGATGGTCCGTCCCACTTGTTGCAAACGGTCTCCCGACCGGGCCGGCGTCCGGCGGGCCGGGCCGGTTTGGGCCACCATCTGGGGGTGCCCGGGCGAATCCTGATGGTCGAAGACGACCAACGCATCCGCTCCTCCACGGCCCTGGCCCTGGAGGACGAGGGCTACGAGGTGGAAGGCACCGAATCGGCCGAGGAGGGCCTGGCCGCCTTTTTGGCCCACCCGGCCGACCTGGTCATAGTCGACCTCATGCTCCCGGACATGGACGGCTTCGAGTTCTGCCGGACCCTGCGGGCCCAGGCTGACGTTCCCATCATCGTGGTCACCGCCCGCACCGACACCCACGACGTGGTGGCCGGTTTGGAAGCCGGGGCCGACGACTACATAACCAAGCCATTCGTGGTCAAGGAGCTGGCCGCCCGCATCCGGGCCCACCTGCGCCGCACGGGGCGGACCTCTTCCACGGCGGAGGACGGCTGGGAGTTCGGTGACTTGATCATCTCCCCCGACGCGGGGGAAATCCGCCTTCGCGACCAACCGCTCCACCTCACCCGGACCGAGTTCCGCCTCCTGTGCGAGCTGGCGGCGCATGCCGGCAAGGTCCTCTCCCGTGAGGCCCTCCTGGAGTCGGTCTGGGGCTACGACTACTTCGGGGACAGCCGCCTGGTCGATGTCCACATGCGACGGCTGCGGACCAAGGTGGAGGACGACCCGGCCAACCCGACCCGGATCGTGACCGTGCGGGGGCTGGGCTACAAGCTGGTCCCGTGAGGCGCCGCCCGCGGCCGCCGGCGGCAGGGACACCCGAAGGCGGCGGCGCGTTGCGCCGCCGGGGGCCGCACGCGGAAGGGACCCCCCCACGCGGCGGCGTGGTGCGCCGCCGAGGGCGGGCCAGCCTCGGCGCCCGGGTGACCGCCGGCTTCGCCTTGAGCGCCCTGGGGGTGTCCGTCGCCCTGTCCCTGACTGCTTATTTCCTCACCCGCCGGTCGGTGCTGGAGGCCCGCCAGAGCCAGGACGTGCGCCAGACCGCCGCCAACGCTCTGGTGGTTGGCGACGCGCTGCGCTTCAGCGTCCCCGACCTGCCCGACGTGCTCTCCTCCCTGGAGACACCGTCGGGTTCGGACTCCCTCCTCTATCAACACGGGCAGTGGAACGTCTCCAACCTGGCGTTCAACAGCGGGTCCGTCCCCTCCGCCCTCAAGCACGCCGTCATCGCCCGGAACACCTCGGCCAGCCTGCAGTACCGCCTGGACGGCCACGCCGAGCTGGCGGTGGGCATCGCACTGCCAACCGTGTCGGCCGCCTACTTCGAGGTGTTCGACATGGAGGACGTGTCCCGCACCCTGATCGACCTGGCCCTGTCCCTGGCCGGAGCCTCGGTGGCCACCACCGCCGTGGCCGCCTTCATCGGCAGCCGGGCCAGCCGGCGCATCGTGGCCCCACTGCGCCAGACGGCCAGCGCCGCCGCCGCCATAGCCGGAGGCCGGCTCGACACGCGGCTGCCGGCCGGACGCACCAGTGAGTTGGCCGATCTGGCCGAGTCCTTCAACGCCATGGTCAGCGCTCTGGAGGGGCGGATACAGCGCGACGCTCGATTTGCCAGTGATGTGAGTCACGAGCTGCGCTCTCCGTTGACGACGCTCAGCACCAGCTTGGAGGTGCTGCAACGTCGCCGCTCGGAGCTGTCCGACCGGTCCGCCCAGGCCCTCGATCTGCTGTCGGATGAGGTGTCCCGTTTTCAGCATCTGGTCGAGGATCTCCTCGAAGTCTCCCGCTTCGACGCCGGCGCCGCCGACCTGTCCCTGGAGCAGGTGGACCTGGCCGATCTGGTCCTGTACTCCCTGGTCAGCCTCAACCGCCCGGACGTCGCGGTGTCGATCAAGGCTCCGGACGTGGTCATCCGGGCCGATAAGCGCCGCCTGGAGCGGGTGCTGGCCAACCTCTTGGCCAACGCCGACGCCCACGGGGACGGCGTCACCGGCGTCGAGGTCGGCCGGCGGGGCCCGATGGCCTACCTGGCCGTGGACGACGCCGGACCGGGCGTGGCCCCCGAGGCCCGCCAGGTCATCTTCGAGCGCTTCGCCCGGGGCAAGGCCGCCGGGCGTCGGGCCCGGGGCGACGGGGTCGGCCTTGGCCTGGCCCTGGTGTACGAGCACGTGCGCCTGCACAACGGGTCGGTGTCAGTCAGCACCAGCCCGGCCGGCGGCGCCCGCTTCCGGGTCGAGCTTCCGGTGGACGTGGCCCTCGACGCTGATACTTCGGGTAGGTCCGATGCTTCGGGCGAGTACCGCCCCGGGGACTCGGCGAAAGATCCCCGGGGCAGTACCCCCGACGCGAGCGGCAGCTCACGTCGGGGCTCGACCCGATGAACCCCCCGCCGCCAGGGGGACGGCAGGGGAGCCTCCAGGAGAGGTGTCCCTACTCTTCCCGACGATCGATGTAGATCCTGCGCCGGATACGTTCCGGTTTCATGACAATTTCCCCGTCCTCGGCCTCTTCCACCCTGATTTCGATGAGCTCCCGCCACTCTCGGTCGGCCCTGGCCTGCTGACTTGGCTCTGATGGCAGTCGTTTGCCCTGGTCCAATTCTCGACCAGCCGACAACACTTGGCGGCGCGTAGCCCGATCGACTCGTCAGCCGACCAACGCCTGGAGACCGGTCCAGGCCCAGTCACAGGTGTCGGCGGAGCTGGCGGAGCTAGCCGTTGTGAGTGTGGCCTCGGCGCCGTGCACCGCCGAGACCACCGCGCAGGTCCAACCGTCGGGGACCTTCTGCGCGAAAGCCTCCTCCCCCCGAACGCTAAGCCTGGTCACCGGGACACCTAGTTGAGTCTCGGCGGACACCGCTGCGTTGATGGCCGCCGCGGCAGACCGCCCCGAGGGGTAGGTCACCAACTCGATCGAGCCAACCTCAGACTGTGCCTTCGGGCCCCCACTGGCCAGGAAGACGCAGTTGACGGCCGAGGCCCCCTTGACGTTGGCACCGACCTCCGATCGAGACAGGTCCAGGTGCACCGCCTGTCCGGACGCTACCGATAGGGCCGAGGTGCCGATCCGCGCACATGGGGCCAGACGAGGGGAGGTTGTGGGAGGCGATCCGTGGGCGCGAAATGGAAGCGCTACCGGTCTCGAGTGGCTACAGGCCGACAGAATCAGGGGAACCAGAAGCAGCGGGCCTACCGTCAACCTCCGCACCAGCTTGACTGTACCGGTTGACCCTATGTGCTCCTTGGGCACGCGTATCCTTTGATCCGAGGGCTGATGCTGTAGGCGGCCACGCCCCATCCCACGAACACCGGGCGCACGCCCGGCGCGCTTCGTGTCCACGACGACTCCGGCGGCTCTTCGGGGGGGGAACCACCCGGCTGGCCCAGCTTCCAGCGGGCGAGGTCGATCCCGACTATCGGGCTCGGGCCACCGACCGGCACCAGTACGTACTGAAGTCGATCCTGGTGGATGAGTCTCTGCCAGGCTCGGCACGTCCTGACCGCGTGCCAGGCGCCGTCAGGGCCGTGTTGGCCGATCATGGTGACGGAGTTCTGAAGGCTGGGACCGTATAGGGGGTAGGAGAACACGAAACCGGAATAGCCGATGCGGGCGGGCGCTACCCGAGCCGCCCACTGGGCCAGAGGCATCGAGGCGAATCGGTCCTGCCGGTAGGCGACCTGGACCGGCCACAGGACAGCCGCCACCGCGATGGCTCCTCCGCCAGCGACAGCCCACGTCCCCCCGCGCCGTGGAGCCTTGTCCCGTCCTGTTGCTCCAGGCGGGGTACCCGAGGACCAGGCCAAGGCGCCAGCCAGCACCGCGCTCCCCAGGCCGATCAGAATCGCCACACCGGCGTGGCCGCCGGACCAGCCTCCCTGACCCAACGCTCCAAGTTGGGTGGACAGGAGGGTGACGCCTATGAAGGCGGCGATCACTACCCGCCCGTAACGCCAGCCACCCACCGCCAGGGGGACGACGGCCAGACCGACAGCGATGGCTGGGAGCAGGTACCGCAGGTTGAAGGCGAAGAGCCCGGCGGTCACACCCGCAGCGTCCGGCTCATGGATGTACTGAGGTCCCCAGACCGTCCCGGGCGTGATCAGAAAGCCCAGGCCGGCGCAAAGGGTCACGATCACCGGAACCAGGCTCTGGCCGCGGAGCCGAATCAGACCGAGCACGCATGCCACGGCCAGTATCCCGAGAACCAGCGGCCAAGAGTCCCCGAATGCAGATTTGAGACCGGGCAGCAGGCCGAGCTTCCATACGGTCGCGCTCCCGAGGTTGTGGAATAGGTTCTGTCCATAGAGGTCCATGGACGGAGTGGCTGGACGCGGAAGCTGAAGAGGTCCTATCCCGAGGTGAAGCCCAGGTATGGGGTTGCCGACCCGTAGCAGGTTGCGGGCGTACCAGTAACCGCCTGTCGAAGCCACTCCGGTAGCCCACCGCAGAATGGTCGGCCGCCGCTCACCGCGAGGTGAGAGGAAGAACAGGCTCAGGCCCAGGGCAACGATCGGCACCACGAGGGTCAGCTTGCTTCCGAGGGCCAAACCAGCGGACATTCCCCCAACCCAGGCTGCAGCGCGGCGGCTTTGGACCTCGGCCACCGCCCGGGGGTGGACCACGAAGGCGACCGCAGCCACTAGGCCGACGAGGCCGAGCACGTCGTCCTTGGCCGTCCCGGCCTCGGACGCGGCCACAATCGGCAGGGCCAGGGCGACCGAGACACCGGCCAGCGTGGCCGCTCCGAACCGGCGTCCGGATCCGATGCACCACCCTGCCAGGAGAGCTACGGGCACTAGGGCGAAGTTCAGAAACACGGAGAGAAAGTCGGAGTGGAGCGTCAACATCCCGACGGCGTGCAGAAGAGAGGTATTGGCCGGATAGTAAGTAACCAGCGCCTCGGCGTTCACAAACTGCAGGCGCGACGTCCATCCGCTCTGGACGAAGGTTGCGGCAAAGGGCATGTGGTACCAGAGGGAGTCCCCATTCCCCGGGCCTCCGCCTCCTCCAATTCCGACGTCCACTGCCTGAGCGACCCATCCGCTCCATTGCGCGGCTAAGAGCCCGGCCGCCGAAGCCACTATTACGGCATCGGTCAGACGCATGGACCTGTCCGTGGACGGTAGGCCGTCGTCGTCAGCAATCGGCATTGGCGGCGCGGCGCGCCTCGTAGTGCGGCGCCGCCAGGCCAATACCAGGACGCAGACTCCCCAGCACGTTCCCGCCAGCCCGGGGAAGCGGAACTGCCCGAAGGTTCCGAGCGCCTCGGTCACGATGACGATCACGCTGAGGGTGCCGAGCAGATCAGCCAGCATCCCGAGGGAAGGAGGCCAGCCTCCTGCCTTCGTTCGGCGGACGGAATGGGTCGCGAGGGCACAAGGCACCACGATCGAAGCCAGGCGCAAGAGGCCGAAACTGTAAGACGCAATGTTCATCAGCCCGACCTCAAGCGTGGCCGAACTCGGACGAGGGCGCTCTGGGCCCCACGGCCGACGCTCCCAGGCATGAGGCAGTCAGGTGGGTAGCAACACTGGAGCAGGCAATGGAGGACCCTTGACCTGAGTGACCGTAAGTCTTTCTCGTTGGGGCCAGACGGACGCGACCGATCGACCGTGGAACTCAGGGCCCAAGGCGGCAGGTCACGGGACCAAGCCGGGCGATCCCGCGTAGGCGTTCATGTCAGCACGCAGCTGGGGACGACTGAGCACCCCGGGCGCAACGGGCTCGACGCGGTAGTTGAAGAGGCCGGGGTCGGTCCACTCAACGAGGAACTGACGGAACTGAGGCGAGGTCAAGGGCGCGCTCGGATTTATCTCGGTGATCAAGTTGTTGAATCCCCACCCCATCACCCAGTCGCCTCCGGGCTGCAGCCGGGCACTGCCGCAGCAGAACGCACTCGCCACCAGCGGGTCCGTTACCTGCTGAACAAGTGTTGCGGTCATGTTCGTCATGTTGATCCGGTACTGAGCGCCCCTCGGAGGCCGAGAACGGAGGGTGCCATCGTCATGGACCGTAATAGTGCCGTCCGGCATTATCCGGGCATCGTGCTGACCGCCGAATCCGGGCGGGAAGTCTGGGTCCCCGAGTACGGTCAGGCTCGTCCCGTCCGGTCGGGTCGTCCCGCCCAGCTTCCAGATGATGTTGCCCGTCGTCTTGTTGATCATGTAGACGGCGTCCAGCTGCCGGAAGGAGACAAGGACATCGTTACCGGACTCGGAGGCAGAGTTGAAGTGGTACACGTCGTAACCCGGGCCGCCGAAGCTGGTGGTGAGGTCGGTGTTCCACCAGTCCGAGGGCGCCTCCGTGACCGGGATGTGATCGGCGGCGTCCCAGGACCAGACGACCGTCCCGTCTGGGGCTACCTCCTTGACGATGGCATCCTGGACGGTGGCGTTGTTCGGGCCGCCCATGAAGGTGAGATTCTGACCCGTGCGGGGCACGATCGAGGCAAGCAGGTAGTCCCCGTTAGGCAGCTGCTGCAACTCATGTAGATCGACCCCCCCGCCGTCATTGGGGACGATGGTCCGGGCCGTCGCACCCGAGAGCTGGTACTCCTCTCCCGCCCTGCTCTGGATGCTCACCTCGGCCGCGTCACCATCGGGTAGGAAGGTGGCGTAAGCAGCCTTGTCATCGATCGCTCGCCACCACACGGGAACGCCGTCGTCATCGAACAGCGTCATGTACTGGGTGGTCGCGGGGGTTGGTCCAAGCAGGGTCGGCGGAACCGCCACCGCCATGTAGTACTGAGCCTGAGGATGCTGACTCGGAGCCGCGATGGTGAAGTCCGGAAAGTCGGGGGGCAGGCACCGCACGAAATAGCTTTGCGATTGACCTAGGCCCGACAAATCGATGACGGTTACGGAAAAGCTCCCGTCCGTGCCGAGTAAAACGGGGATGGTGAAGCCAGTGGTGTGGTCTCCCGTGCCGTTGAGCTCCACCTCCGTTCCAGTCGGGACGGTGGCAGAAAGCAGAACTGGAGCATTGTTGCACCGGACGACATAGTCGGTGATGCTTGGATTGAAGGCCGGGTACATCCCGGGATTGGTCGTGATTAACAGACCCGGCGCGGATGTCACTGCCGCTCCGGGAGAGGAAGCCGCCAGAGGAAGGGCGACCAGTGCAGCTACCACAGCGAAGAGGGTCGTCCAACGCAATCGCTTGAACCGCGACATCACATAATCCTCCATCGGGCCAGCGAACTGCGGACCGTGCGGGCCACGTCGGCAAGTCCCACGATGGGCTGGGCCAGATTGACGGCGCCGGCGGAACCGTGGAAGGCGGCGTCACCGAAGCTGAACACGCCTCCGTCGGCGGCCACCAACCAGTAGCCGGCGCCGTCGGGGGTGGCGGCCATGCCCACGATGGGGGCAGCCAGGTGCTCGGCTCCGGCCGAACCCTGGAAGGCGGCGTCACCGAAGCTGAACACGCCTCCGTCGGCGGCCACCAACCAGTAGCCGGCGCCGTCGGGGGTGGCGGCCATGCCCACGATGGGGGCAGCCAGGTGCTCGGCTCCGGCCGAACCCT
>Ga0307372_10004117_pt1 | contig 22707 bp, 22 predicted proteins | sample OX1MG_FD_202533 | JGI IMG/M metagenome (GOLD analysis project Ga0307372, IMG submission 202533) | Soil microbial communities from Risofladan, Vaasa, Finland - OX-1 | ecosystem: Environmental > Terrestrial > Soil > Coastal area > Acid sulfate soil | place: Finland: Risofladan, Vaasa | collected...
AGCATCGACAACGTCCAGCCCGACGACGTGTCGAAGAAGAGCCTCAAAGTGCTCGATCAGAAGCTTGAGCTGCTGGCCGAGCGCGCGGAATTTCACGTCAACATCAACTCGGTGCTGGGCAGCGGCGTCCGCAATCCCGAAGATGCCTTGACTGTCGCGCGCCGGGCCATCGAACTAGGCTTTACGTCCACGGTAGGCATCCTACACGACGGGCATGGGCAGCTTCAGCCTCTGGGCCGGCGCGAGCTGGAAATTTTCGAAGAGATCATGTCGCTGGGCAAGCGTTCTTTTACACGCGTCAACCAGTTCCAGCACAACATCGCCGCGGGACGCGAAAACACCTGGCGGTGCAGGGCCGGTTCGCGCTACCTGTACGTTTGCGAAGACGGCTTGGTGCACTACTGCTCGCAGCAGCGGGGCTATCCTGGTATTCCGCTGGGAGAATATACCGACGAGCAGCGGCATCGAGAATTTCACACCAAGAAAGAATGCGCTCCTCGCTGCACTGTTTCCTGCGTTCACCAGATTTCTGTGGTCGATTCGTGGCGCGCGCCGCAAACGCTTGATTCGGGCGGGTCGCGAGTTTCCGGTTCCCTGGTCCAGCTCACCGGCTCGCCGCGCGATTAGTCTCCGCCGCACGAATCTCTTTCTGGGCGGGCGAGGTTCGCGCTAGAGTGTTCGAAGCTTTCCGAAAGCCATGAAGAGACGAGACGCAAGATGAGCCCTGTGGTCTGGTTGATCGCGGTTGTTGTTGCTGTGGCGATCCTTGCGGCGATTGTGTGGTCGGGCAGCCGCCGCTCGGAAACGCAGTTGTCCGCGGTCCGGCAGGAAATGCAGAATTCCCTGGCGGCACAGGCCCAGGCAATCAGCGCACAGATGAATCATCTGATGCAGTCGGTGACGCAGAATCTCGGGCAGGTGCGGCAAGAGCTGCAAACCGGCGTGGCTTCCACGGGCCAGCTCGCCACGGAAGCCCAGAGGGACGTGGCGCAGCGACTGCAATCTTCCACGGAAGTGCTGCTGCAGATGAACCGGAAAATCGGCGAGATGCATCAGACGAGCCAGGATCTTTCAAAAGCCACGCAGACGCTACAGTCCGTTCTAGGGGGCGCCAAAACGCGGGGAACGTTGGGCGAGGTTGCGCTCGACCGTTTGCTCGAGGACGCCCTGCCACAGAGCGCCTACGCGACACAATACCGGTTCGGTTCCACAGGAGCGGTAGTCGACGCGATCGTGCGAAGCGGCGACCGCATCCTCTCCATCGACTCAAAATTTCCGCTTGAGGCTTATCGGAGGCTGGTCGAGTTGGGCGACGATGCGCGGCGCGAATTTTCCACGGTGGTCCGCAAGCATGCGGATTCGATCGGCGAAAAATATATTCTCCCGAATGAGAACACATTCGACTATGCCCTCATGTTTGTGCCCTCCGAAGGCGTGTATTACGAACTGTTGATGACCCAGGACTCGAAGTACGGACGGCTCGACGAATACTGCCGCAGCAAACGTGTATTTCCCGTGTCGCCCAATACCTTTTATGCTTGCCTCAATGCTGTCGCCATCAGCTTGCAGGGGCAGAAGATCGAGGAGAACGCGAGGCACCTTTTGGCGGGCATGGCGGGACTGAAAAAACAGCTCGAATCGTTCGCCGAGGTTTACGAGAAGCTGGGCACGCATCTGAGGCACGCGCAGCAGTGTTACGAGGATGCGGATAGCCGCCTGGGACGCACGCGGAATTCACTCGAACAAATGTCGCAGGGCGTCCTGCCCGAAGCCGACGTGAATATGCTCGAAGCGGCCGCTCGACGCGAGTGAATTGAGATTTTCCGCAAGGACAGGAACAGGCGCCTAGAGCGCAGCAAGGGCCGCGTCGAGCAGTGTGCGGAAGTCGCCAGCGAACGTCGAGATCCGAATCTGATCGAGTTCCCGCCGGACATTCTTGAAATCACTGGGATGGCGGCTGAGCTGATTTGCAAGCCTGCCGATCTCATGCTGCACATTTTCAGGAGCGAGCGATTGAGCGGCTTCCAGGTAGCGGCGCGCAGCATCCGCATCGGGCGCGGGCAACAATCGAGCGTCGAAGGAGAAGTCCCCCGAGCGAATCGCCTGAACTTCCACCGCCGCCAAATTCTGCAGGCCGCCACTCGTGAGAAGCTCCTGTGTGTCTCCGCGAAGAAAGCGAAGGATGCCGGGCGTTTGGTTTTCGACAAAGATGCGAAGAGGCTGATCGGAGCCGCGGACGCGTACGGTCAGTTGTCCCTTTTTGTTCGGCAATAGCGCGGGCTTTGGAAATTCCGAGTCCAGTTCGACGAGCGTCGTGCTGGCGGTCCAACTCGCGCCGGGTGTTTCCACCGAGACTTGCACTGCGCCAATCTCCGAGTTCGGGCCGGGGAAAACGGCGAGACATTCGGGCGATGCCGCCATTGCGAGGGCCGGCTGGCCATTGATTCTGACGCGATCGGCATCGGCATCGCCGCGCAATCCCGTGCCGCAGATCGAAAAGGGTTCGCGCAACGAAACCACTGGAGCGACGGAAGGCGCTCGCTGGGACTGCGCTGCCAGGGCAGGATCTACCAGCGCCGCGGCGGAGGTGCCGGACGCCCTCGCAAGAAGAACCCGGGCGGAGGGGGCTACGGTGAACGAAGCTCGGCCGGTTTGGTCGGTCGTCACATGCTGATCGGCTCCGAGATCGACAGTTACGCCAGAGGCCAGCCTGCCGTCCACTCCCAGAACCGCCAACGTCGCGGGCTGCCCGGCGACAACTCTGGCCGGAAGGACAATCATGACGGTCCATGTGGTAGACAGCGTGGATAGCTCTTGCGCGCTAGTCGCGAGTGGAAAGGCCAGCGAAGCGCTGAAAGCGAGCAAAAGAACCGAACGGGTCGCTGAAGCCAAGTATGGGAGAACGGATTCAACGCGGGGTGCCGGGTAGCGCTCAGACATGGATTTCGGGCAGAACGTGTGATTCGAATCGCTTGAGGCTAAGATGCTCTTCCGAACCGACTCTACAATATAACGAATGGTACGCGGGAAAAAACAGATGCGAGCTGCGGCGAAAATAACGCTTTACATCCGACGAAGTCTTCCAGCGCAAATCTACTCGTCGAGACGGACCACGAACGTGGTCAATTGTTCAGCCGTCTGAAGCTCATCTGCAAGTTGGTTGGCGGCAGCCTCGCTGGGCAACTGCCCGACGCGGACGCGGTAGAAACGCCTTCCAGGAAAATCAAAGATTGCCACGGTGACGGGCGAATAGCGTGTTTCGAGCTGCGCTTTTAGCCGCTCCGCATTGTCCCGCGCAAGAAACGCACCCACCTGCACGCCGAAGAAGCCCACCTGCGGATCGGGTCCAGAAACGACCTCCAACCGGACGGGCGCGGTTCCTGGTCCCACGATCGCGATTGCCTGCGCCGCCGCGAGCGACAGGTCAATAATCCGATTGGCGACGAACGGTCCGCGGTCATTGATGCGTACTTCCGTCTGCCGGCCGTTCAGGAGATTCGTCACGCGGACAACGGCGTTGAATGGCAGGGTCCGATGCGCGGCTGTGAACTGATGCATGTCATAGATTTCGCCACTGGATGTTCGATGGCCGTTGAAGGGGATGCCATACCAGGAGGCAACGCCTTCCTCAACGTATTCACCCGGCACAACAGGTTGCCTTTCCACCGGAGGAGGCGGCCCGGAGGGCGCGGATGGCGGGGGCTGGTTTGAAGGGATGGGCTGCGGGACGGGCGTGGGAGCGGGCGACTGGGTTTTATAGGTTCGGTGCGCGCAACCCGCGACGGCGATCAACGAGAATAAGGACACGAGCGCAAGCTGCGGAAGCCCGATTCGCCCTCGCCGGAAAGACGCCTCCGGCTGAATCAGGAAATATCCCGCGCGGGCAGAACGTATCACTCGCTATCCCGGCTCACTGTTTTGGCCCCATTTTCTGTATTATAGAGACGATTCATTATAGGAACGCACTTACAGCATCGCAAGGAAGCCGATTGCCCCTGTCGCCTCGTCTGCGCTGGAAACTTGATCGATTCCAAAGAAAAATGAGCGGCCTTTTCGGCGGCTCACAGGAACAGCCGCGACCGAAGCTCTGCCCCGCCTGCGGCACGCTGGTGGGCGCCAGCGCGTCGCGGTGCCATCAGTGCGGCGCAAGCCTCACGTTCTCACTGGCCGCAGCCAGCCGGTCACTCGGTCGATTGATGCCGGCGTCGTCGCCAGCTACCTACGGGATACTAAGCTTCACCTGCCTGCTGTACGTGGTGAGTTTGCTCTGGACGATGCGCCTGACAGGTTTCCAGCAGATGGGCGGCGGCCTTTCCAGCCTATTCAATTTCGGTGGGATCAACGGGCAGGTGCTGCAGCGCATGGGCGCGTCGCTACCGCTGCCGTACAACCTGGCGGAGCCGTGGCGCTTGGTGATGGCCGTTTTCCTTCATGCGAGCTTGATGCACATCGGCTTCAACATGTGGGTGTTGATGGACATTGGACCGCAGATCGAAGAGTTGTACGGCTCGGCGCGCTATCTGTTCATTTATGTTGTGACGGGAATTGGCGGCTATGTGCTGAGCAGCTTCGTGGGGCATTTCAGCGTGGGGGGGTCGGGAGCTCTGCTCGGTCTCATTGGCGTGCTACTGGCGATCACAACTGGCCGGCGATCCGAAGGGATGCGAATGCTCCGCAACCAGATCGTCCGGTGGCTCGTCTACATCCTCATTTGGGGATTACTCTTTCCGGGAATCGACAATTACGCGCACTTTGGTGGACTCGCGGTGGGGTTTATTCTTGGCAAGATCATGATGGATCGGTCGCCGGCCTCGCCCGAGGAGCGAAAGCGAGCGTATCTGCTGGGATGGGCGGCCGGACTCATCGTTGCCATCAGCCTCGCCGCCATGATTTTCGGGAATTTCCACGCAAGCTAGGGAAGCAGCAACGCCGGTTAGCTTTCGGCAGATAGCCGACGCGAAACAACAATGCTGTAATGCAGACCCGAAATAATCACGAATGCCGCAACAAAATACGCGCAAAGCATACGCACCACCCACAACGCGTGGTTGTCCCATACCGCCAGGAGCAGGACCAGCACGATCATCAGGAGTTCGAAGGATGTGGTCGCTTTGCCCCAAAAGCTCGGCGGAAACGGCCTGTAGCCGACGGTGACCAGAATGGTTGCGCAGGCGGTCAAGAGCAGCATGTCGCGCCCAAGAACCAGGATGGCGAGCCACCAGCCGATTTTTCCCTTCAGCGCCAGCACGAAATAGGACGAAGAGAGCAGCAGCTTGTCCGCGATGGGATCAAGATAAGCGCCGAGCGGAGTCCGCTGATTTAACTCGCGCGCGAGCAATCCGTCGAGGCCGTCGCTTGCTCCCGCCAGAACGAGGACGGCGAGCGCGACCGCATAGTGCTCATATTTGATGGCGATAATAAAGAATGGCAGAAAAGCCAGGCGCAGGAAGGTGAGCTGGTTCGGGACTGTTAGAATGCGTCTTTTCATAGATTTCCAAGCTCTCTGCGCGAAGTATCCAAATCAAGCGAACTGCGCGAGGTAATTCGCCAGCGAGCGTCCTATTTTTTTCTCGAACATTTCGGCCATCGAGGGAACGGAGCCTCGAGCTTCATCGAGTGCGATCCGTTCGACCCTCAACATGGGAAAAAACAGTGTCGGCAGTCCGATGCGGTCGCCTTCGGGGTGCAGCACCTGGCTGATAAAGTCGTCGAACCCGCCGAGGTCGATGCCGCGCACGGTGACTCCGGCGCTCGACATATCGATCAGTTCGCCCCAGACTCTCTCCTTGGGGCTGTGCAGGCTTACCACGACGATCGAATGCGGCTCCATCGCGTCTCCTCGCGGCCTAAGTCGAAATTACCGTGCAAAATTGCGTGCAACGATCGTACCGCAAGAAACAGGCGAGCGCACGCGAAGCAAGCGGAGATCGTGCCTGATTTGCGCTGCCTCAGACAGGGATTAGCTTCAAGTCCGGCGCTAGATGCAGCCTGGGCTCCGTGACCTTTTGGACGTCATCGGGCGTGAGGCCTGGAGCGACTTCGCGCAGGAGCAGACCTTCCGGCGTAACCTCGATGACGGCCAGTTCGGTTACGATCAGATCCACTACGCCCAGGCCGGTCAATGGCAAGCTGCACTTCCTGACGATCTTGAACTCGCCGTCCTTGGTGGCGTGCTCCATTGCAATGATGACACGCTTGGCGCCCGCCACGAGATCCATGGCTCCGCCCATGCCCTTGAGCATTTTTCCGGGAATTGCCCAATTAGCCAAATTACCCTTTTCATCGACTTGAAGAGCGCCGAGCACTGTGGCGTCGATGCGCCCGCCACGAATCATGCCGAAGGATTCGGCGCTCGAAAAATAACAGCAGCCCGGAATCTCCGTGATTGCTTCCTTGCCCGCGTTTACCAGGTCCGCATCTTCCTCTCCTTCGTAGGGATACGGTCCGACTCCGAGCATCCCATTCTCCGATTGCAGGACGACCTCGATGCCTTCCGGCAGGTAATTGGGAATCAGCGTGGGCAACCCGATGCCCAGATTCACATAATAGCCATCGCGCAGTTCCCGGGCCACGCGCCGGGCAATCATTTCGCGCTTTTCCATTTGTGGCAACATCGCTTCCTCCTAACGCTTTCGCACGGTGCGGTATTCAATAGGCTTGGAGTATTTCTCGCCCTGGAAGATCGCATCCACGAAGATTCCCGGCGTGTGGATGCAATCCGGATTCAAGTCGCCGAGATCGACGAGTTCCTCGACTTCCGCAATCACGTAATTCGCAGCGGTAGCCATCACGGCGTTGTAGTTGCGCGCCGTCTTTCGGTAGACCAGGTTTCCCCACCGGTCGCCCTTCCACGCCTTAATGAACGCAAAATCGCCGCGCAGCGAGGGAACGAGAATGTACGGCCTGCCGTTAAACTCGCGCACTTCCTTACCTTCGGCAGCCATCGTGCCGTAGCCCGTGGGCGTAAAGAAGGCGGGAATGCCGGCGCCGGCCGCGCGGATTCGCTCTGCCAGCGTGCCTTGGGGATTCAATTCAAGCTCAATCTCCTTTTTGAGAGCGAGCTGCTCGAAGTTCTTGTTGCCTCCCACGAAGCTCGCAACCATCTTTTTTACCTGCTTGGTCTGGAGGAGCAAGTCGATGCCAAATCCGCTGCCGCCCGCATTATTCGAGACGACAGTCAACCCCTTCGTCCCCTGGCGGCGCAGCGCGGCGATCAAATTTTCCGGGATTCCGCAGAGTCCAAACCCACCCATCAGGATCGTGGCGCCATCCTGGATCCGTGCAATTGCCGCTTCAGCACTCGCGATACGCTTGTCCATTTCAATCGATCTCCGCAAAGCCACGCCGCGAAACTGTCGCGACGAGAGGCAGCTCTTGAAGTGATCGGGCCGGCTCGCAACGCCCAACCAAGCCTCGATCTCTACGTGAATTTAAGAGATTTATCTTAGTACAAAAGCGTAGTGATCGCGACATCCAGCGGTGGGAGTTTTATTCGACATTCTTGCTTCGCCGGCTCAAACCATCGCGGGCGGCATTTTTCAGCAGCCGGATTCGGGAGGCGACCGCACCGGCAGCCGCAGTGGCGGTAGGCGCTTTTTCGATTTCGGACACGAGCGCGGAGCCGACCACGGCAGCGTCGGCGATGCCGCCCAGCACCGAAACATGAGCCGGGAGCGAAATTCCAAAGCCGACCGCAATGGGAAGCTTGGTAGATCGCCGCGCGCGGCGCACCAACGCCGGCAGTTCTCCGGAAAGCGTGTCGCGGCTGCCGGTCACGCCAGTTCTCGAAATCAGATAGACGAAGCCGGTGGAGCATTCCGCGATTTGGGCGAGACGCGCGTCCGTGGATGTCGGCGCTCCAAGGAAGATCGTGTCGAGCCCGCGCGCTTGCAATATCGCGCGATAGTCCGCGGATTCTTCGGGAGTCATATCCGTGGCAAGAACGCCATCCACACCAGCGGCTGCGGCAGCATCCGCAAACGTTGCCAAGCCCATTTGCAGAATGGGGTTGTAATAGCTGAAGAGAACGAATGGAACGTCGGTGCGCGCGCGAAGTCGCCGCGCGAGATCAAGCACGCCGGCGAGAGTCGTCCCGCTGCGCAGCGCACGGTCGCTGGCGCGCTGGATTGTGGGGCCGTCGGCGACAGGATCGCTGAACGGCACGCCAAGCTCGATGACATCCGCGCCCGCTTCCGCGGCTGCGAGCACGATCTCCTCGCTCGCTTCCAACGTGGGATCGCCTGCGGTGATATAAGCAATCAGCCCAAGCTCACTGGCCTCGGCCAGCTTGTGAAAGCGCCGGGCAATACGTCCCGCTTGCGGCTTTGCGGCAGAGGATAAGGGACTGACCGGATTAGACATAGCTTGAGAGGATTTCCATGTCCTTGTCGCCGCGCCCCGAGAGATTGAAGATAACAATCTCGTCTTTTTTCATGCCGGGAGCGCGCCGGATGAGTTCGCCCAGGGCATGCGCGGATTCCAGAGCAGGGATGATCCCTTCCTTGCGGGCAAGAGTGCGGGCCGCATCGATAGCTTCTTCATCGCTCACGGCGGTGTATTCGGCACGGCCGAGTTCGGACAGCCAGGCATGCTCGGGGCCGACGGCAGGGTAGTCGAGGCCGGCGGAAACGGAATGCGTGGTCGAAATCTGTCCATCGGTCGTCTGCAGGACGTACGTGTAGGTGCCCTGCAAGACGCCGGGCCGGGCTCCGGTGAATCCCGCAGCGGCGGCAAGGCGAGAGGCGTGCTCGCCCAGAGATTTTCCACGACCACCTGCTTCGACCCCGACCATTTTCACGCCCGCGTCGTCCAGGAATGCATGAAAGAGGCCGATAGCGTTCGAGCCACCGCCTACGCAAGCGAACAAATGATTGGGCAAGCGACCCTCGGCGCGAAGAATTTGCTCGCGCGCTTCCTCGCCGATGATTTTATGAAAATCGCGCACGATCTGAGGATAGGGATGAGCGCCAAGGACCGAGCCGAGCAAATAATGAGTCGTCTGCACGTTCGTCACCCAATCGCGCATGGCCTCGTTGATGGCATCCTTGAGCGTGCGGCTGCCGGATTCCACGCCCACGACTTCCGCGCCAAGAAGCCGCATGCGAAATACGTTCAATCGCTGGCGCTCCATGTCTTCCGTACCCATGTACACGGTGCAGGAAAGGCCGAGAAGAGCGGCTACGGTTGCGGTGGCAACGCCATGTTGCCCCGCGCCGGTTTCCGCAATCACGCGTTTTTTGCCCATTCGCACTGCGAGCAGGCCTTGTCCGAGACAATTGTTGATTTTGTGCGAGCCGGTATGGAGCAGGTCTTCTCGCTTGATGTAAATCCGCGGGCCGCCGAAATGCTCGGTTAGGCGCGAGGCAAACTGAAGCGGCGTTGGGCGCCCGGCAAAGTCATGCAGCAGCTCGCTGAGCCTGGCCTGGAAGCCGGCGTCCGCGGATGCCTCCGCGTAAGTCCGCTCGAGTTCTTCGAGCGGAGCCATCAGAGTCTCCGGAACGTAGCGGCCACCGTACGGACCGTAGCGGCCCCGCAAATCCGGCACGACCGGAGTGAGCAAGCTCATCGTGTTCCCTTTTGGATATTGTTGACCGCATGCATGAACGCCTTCACGCGAGCCGGATCTTTTTTCCCCGGCTTGGCTTCCACTCCGCTGCAGACGTCGACCGCGTACGGCTTTGCCACGCGAATGGCCTCAGCGACATTTTCAGGCGTGAGACCGCCGGACAGAAATACTTTTCCGTAACGATTTGCGCGTCGCGCAATGCCCCAATTGAAGGTTCGGCCGGTTCCACCGTAGCGGCGGCGATCGAAACCGTCGAGCAGCAGCGCCTTGGCGTGCCGGAAGCGCTGCAGACGGCTGAAGCGAAAAGGGCGCCGAACGCGAACCGCCTTGATGACCGACAAGGAGCGATTGAGGCGCTCGACAGTCGCTTGCGATTCATCGCCATGCAACTGCAGGCCGCCGAGCCCCACGGAGCGGGCGATATCGAGTATTTTTTCTTCGCTCTCGTTCACAAAAACTCCCACTGCGGAAACCTTCTTCGGCAAACGTCGGATAATCCGCCGTGCCTTCGCGGGCGTGATATAGCGGGGGCTGGGCGCGTAAAAGTTGAAGCCTAAAAGGTCAGCCCCGGCTTCAATCGCACGCCGCGCGTCAGTCCAATTGGTGATCCCGCAGATTTTGACTTTGACCCTGGCCATCGTTGCTCAAGCCTCTGTGCCTGTGCTGCCGGACCCAAGGAGGCTGCGCAGAGGCTCGGCTGGGTCCGCGGCTTTCATCAGAAATTCACCGATCAAGAATGCGTCGAACCCGGCGCTCCGCAGGCGGACGAGATCATCGTGGCTATGCAATCCGGATTCGCTCACGGCGATGCAGCTGTCCGGAATCGATTCGATCAGTTCCAGCGAGACCTCCAGACGCACGCGAAAATCGCGCAAATCCCGGTTATTTACGCCGATGATACGCGCCCCCGCAGCAATCACGCGGTCGAGTTCCTCGTGCGAGTGAACTTCAACAAGGGGCTCCATTTTGAGCGCATGGCCTAGTTCCAGGAGCTTCCGCAAAGAGTCGTCACTCAGGATAGCAGCAATCAACAGAAAGGTGTCGGCACCGGCGGCGCGCGTCTCCCAAATCTGCCAGGGATCCACGATAAAATCTTTTCGCAACACGGGAATGTGGGTTGTCTTCCGGGCGGCCTTCAGATCGGCTAGCGATCCGAGAAAAAACTCCTCCTCCGTTAGAACGGAAAGTGCGGCGGCTCCGGCTCGTTCAAGGAGGGGGGCCAAATCCGCAGGAACGTAGCCGGGGCGAATGATGCCGCGCGAAGGCGAGGCTTTTTTCAGCTCGGCGATGATGTTGTACTCGCTGTGCGTCAGCGCGCCTGCAAAATCTCGCGGCGGCTCTGCTTTCTCAACGGCAATTTTGAGAGCGACCTCGGGCAGCACACGTTTGCGGTGCGCGATTGATTCGCGACGCGCGTCGACAATTTGATCGAGGATCGTCTTTTCTCTGGGACTAATTTCCATGCGCGGAAACGCCTGCCTTATCCCCATTGTTAGCGGATACACTTTAAGTGTACCGCGAGAACATATATTTTTTCTATGCTACCCCCGGATCCATTTCGGACCTTATTGAAAATTGAAATCAGAAATGGTGCAGTATTCCCCCTTAGCGTGGCTGCAGTGCATTAGCCTAAAGCGACAAGAGGAACCGGCCGCCCGGTAGAACAGGGGATGTTGGGCAGCCAGGTCCGTGAGAATCGGAGAACATGACCATCATTGCGCGCTACTTTATCTGACTCGCGAAATAAGAGACGCTTACGACCATTGTCCTCGCTCTGGCTGTGTCGATCAGGCAGAGTCCGAGTCCTTAAACCAAGCGCTCGGCTGTTGGCCACCAGCGCGCTTAAGCCCGCAAATGACAACGGTGTTTTCAAGGCCGGAACGCCTGAAGATTCGTGATAAGTTCGATGAGAGATATCGTGAAACCACTCGAAGAATTGAATGAACAAATCGTCCGTTGCCGAAGGTGCCCGCGGCTGGTGGACTATCGCGAAGAAGTCGCCCGGGAAAAGCGCCGCGCGTTTCTCGGGTGGGAATACTGGGGCAAACCAGTACCGGGTTTTGGTGATCCCCGCGCCGAGCTGTTGATTCTGGGGCTTGCCCCAGCAGCGCACGGGGCAAATCGTACCGGGCGTATGTTCACAGGCGACCGATCGGGCGATTTTCTCTACCAGGCGCTTTACCGCACAGGCTTCGCAAATCAGCCGATCGCCACCCATCGCGGCGACGGGCTGAAGCTCAAGAATGCCTATATTTCCGCTGCGATCCGTTGTGCGCCTCCTGGAAACAAGCCATTGCCGTCCGAACTGGAAAACTGCCTGCCGTATTTGGAAAGGGAACTCGATTTAATGCGCCCTCGCGTTGTTTTTACGCTGGGGGGCATTGCGATGCGCACATATCTAAGTCTGCTCAAGAAGCGTGCAAAAATTCAAAGGCCCGGGGCGTTTCCGTTTTCCCATGGGGCCAGCTACAGCCTGGGCGGCGGACTGCCGCGCCTGTTCGTCTCGTATCATCCAAGCCAGCAGAATACATTTACGGGCAAGCTCACGGAGAGCATGCTAGAAGGCGTTCTTCGTGACATCCGCCAATTTTTGGAAGGCGACCTATCCGGCGCCGAGAAGGACGGCAAGGCGCATCGCCTGCGATAAGGATTACAGCATTTGACACGCTTGCGGCGCGCTTGTTAGCCTGCACGAGAGGTTGCGCCCTACCTCTCCGTCGTTCCCTTATGATTAGAGAACCCGAGGGCAAGCCCATCATCGAGTTTCACAGGGTTGGCTACCGGCTTCCGAGCGGCCAGACGCTGCTGAAAAACATCAATTTCACCGTATTTCAAGGTCAAACGCTGATTCTGCTGGGCCGGAGCGGCGCCGGAAAAACTACCGCGCTCAAACTCATCAATCGCCTGCTCGATCCGACCGGAGGCGAAGTTCGCGTGGACGGGCGTGCGACGTTGGAATGGGATCCGATCGCATTGCGGCGATCGATCGGTTACGTCATTCAGGACACGGGCCTATTTCCACATTACACGGTAGCGCAAAACGTCTCTCTTATCCCGAAGCTCGAACGATGGCCTGCGGAACGCATCCGATCTCGAGTCGACGAATTACTGGTGGTGGTCGGGCTCGATCCAGAAAAATTCTTACTGCGGTACCCGCACGAGCTTTCCGGAGGCCAGCGGAAGCGCGTAGGTTTGGCGCGAGCGCTGGCAGCCGATCCGCCGATTCTACTGATGGACGAGCCATTCGGTGCCCTCGACCCGCTCACGCGCAGCGACGTTCGCCGGGAGTTTCATGAGCTGCAGCGGAGGCTCGAGAAGACGATCGTCATCGTGACCCACGATATCAGTGAAGCTCTGCTGCTGGGGACCCGGATTGGCCTGGTGGAGGCGGGAGAACTCAAAGACATTTATTGGCCCAAGGAATTTCTGAATGCGAAGGAACCGGTTGCCATGGCTTACCTCGCGCAGCTTCAGGTGCTCCAAGAAGCTCAGGAGGAAAAATGAAACTCGCGGAGTTCTTCCTGCAGCAGCGGGACCAGATCTTGCAGGCGACTCTTGAGCACATCTGGCTGGTTGGCGTCACGATGCTTTTCGCCATCGCGATCGGCGTGCCGATGGGAATCATCGTGGCTCGCCGCTCGTGGTTTTCGAAGCCGATCCTCGGCGGAGCGAATGTCGCGGAAACAATCCCGAGCCTCGCGCTGTTCGGATTCCTGCTTCCGGTTCCGTGGCTGGGAAACCGCGCCGACAGGGTGGCGATTGCGGCGCTTGCGCTTTACGCGCTGTTGCCGATCATCCGCAACACCGCCTCGGGAATTGATAGCGTCGATCCTGCGGTCCGTGAAGCCGCCCGGGGAATGGGCATGACGGCTCGCCAGATTCTCTTCCAGGTGGAATTGCCGCTTTCCCTCTCGACTGTTATCGCCGGCATCCGAGTAGCCACGGTCCTCACGATTGGCATTGCCACGATTGCGGCAGCCGTGGGCACCGGAGGATTGGGTGAGTTTATTTTCCGCGGGCTTGCGATGGTCAACAATCAACTGATTCTCGCGGGGGCCATACCCGCCGCCGTGCTCGCGCTTGCCGCGGATCTTCTTCTGACGTTACTGGAACGACGTCTGCGTCCCGCCCGATGAGGTTGAAATGACGCGAGCGCGCGGATGGACGTTTACAACCGCCGCTCTCCTGATCATTTCGTTTGCCAGTTGTAGTGGTCGGCCTCGAAACACAATCGTCGTCGGTTCGAAGAATTTTCCCGAGCAGGCGCTTCTAGGTGAAATTCTGGCGCAACAGATCGAAGCACGAACGCATCTGCGCGTCGAGCGCCGTTTCTATCTTGCGGGCAGCTATATCTGCCAGCAAGCGCTTCTGGCCGGACGAATCGACACCTATGTCGAATATACCGGCACGGCGTTGACCGCCATTCTGCACGACGCGATCGAAAGCGATCCGAAGACCGTCTTTGCCCGGGTGCGGATTGAATACCAGCAGCGCTTCCATCTCGACGTGATGCCGTCGCTTGGCTTCAACAACACTTTTGCGATTGTGATTCGCGGAGAAGACGCGCGGCGCCTGAATTTGAAAACGATCTCGGAAGCCGCTCGATATACGCCGCAGTGGCAGCCTGGATTCGGATACGAATTCATGGAACGCCCGGACGGTTATGCGGGGCTGGCTCGTGTTTACGGGCTGCGATTCGCGTCGACGCCCAGGATTCTTGACCTGGGATTGCTCTATCGTGCTCTGCTGGACAAGCAGGTGGATCTGATCGCCGGCAACTCGACGGACGGGCTATTGTCCGCTCGTGACCTCGCTGTTCTCCAGGACGATAAACACTATTTTCCTCCGTACGAAGCGACGCCCATCGTGCGCGAGGATACGCTTGCGCGCTTTCCGGCCCTTCGCGACGCGATCGGCGCTCTGGCAGGGAAGATCTCGGACGATGAGATGCGCAAGATGAACTACGCGGTGGTGGGCGAGCAGCACGACATCAGTGAAGTCGCACACGAATTTCTACACTCAAAAAATCTCGACTAGTTTTGGGCTCAAATGCGATTATCCGTCGCGTGGTGTCCGCAGTGAATCTCTTCTCTTTTCATTTTCACAAAGAGGGATCGCTCTGCTGCGAAAGTGTTCGCGAGCTCACGGCTGAAGTTGCTCTGCTTCATCCAGGGAGGAAAGCAATCGCTTCGTGCTGATGCCAAGATTTACGGCAACTTCCGTACTGTTCGCCTGCTTCGCATACTCGATTTGGCTCCGAAAGTAGGCCACCTCGTTGCGCGCATGCGCGATGGCGGAAGAAAGCGCACGTTTCTCACCGGAGCGTCTGCGCTGGTCCATGGCCACGGCCAACAACGCCCGTGCCACGACTGCGCGGCACACGTCTTCGGAATCCTGGCCGCTGTCGTTCATGAAAGCAGTGACTTCCCAAGAGGACAAGAGAACCTTGGTGTCATGCAAGAGCACAGTAGCCATCGAGCGGTTTCCGGAATTGTGTGCGACGGTCAGTTGTTTAATGATGGAGTCGAAGCATTTATCCGCTTCGGCTGCGCCTGGAGGTAAAGTTTTGATTGTTTGTTCCGGCCGATCGGTCCCCGGCGGCACCGGATTCTCTACCGGTGAATCATCCAGACGCGCTGTATCGCGATTGGGTGGCAGTTCCACTTTTGCAGCCGTGAATCCACCTGCCGCAGCCGCCGATTCCTTCATGAAATCCATGGGAGAAAAGTCCGACTCATCGCCGTTGTCATTGTCACGGTTGTCCCTGATCAGACACGCATTGGCGAGCGCTTCCTCGATATCGGTGCGGAGACCCAGGAGTTGCTCAAACGCGCGAGTGACGGAATTGTCAGTGTAGTCCCTTTGAAACGGTTGCCGCCAGTTCGCACAAAAGTTGCGGAGTTGAATCGTCGTTTCAGCCGCGGAAAATCCGGCCCGGCGGCAATCAACGGTTTTGATACACATCGCTTCGAGGGACCGAATCGCACTCTGCATGGATTCCAGATCCGCATGCAGGAGCCGGATGAACGCCCGGCGTAGTAGAAAGTTGACGCGGCAAAAAGCCACCAGCGCGGCGGGGTCGTAGAATCTGGATCCCGCCGTATCCTTGAGAAGGCGGCCTTGCTCAAGCAGACCGTTCTCCATAATGTCGCGCAGGCTGTGGCAGTTTTCAAGATTCTCAAGAATTGTTTCCAGTGACGCGCACCATTCGGGTGGGGCGGCATTCGTTGTAGCCAAGACCGGTTTCAGAACGTTTGCCACGTCGCCGAACTTGATCTCCTGGCGATAAAGTTCTTCGGGTGCGCACAAAGCGAAGTACTGCGCCAGCAGCCAATCGACCTTGTCCCTGTCCGCCGTAGTCTTGTTTGCTTTCCGCAGTTGTCGCTGAATGAATGCGCGCAGCGTTGCCTCGCTCGCATGGAGAGCTTCCGGTGGAATCTGACGAAGTTGATAAGCGAGCAAATGTTCATCGACCGCATCGAGCCACTTCAAGTCGCGCTCGAAGACACTTCGTGTCGGCCGTGTAGGCGGCAGTTCGTCGTGCGGATAAGGCAGCGGCGTCAGGCCAAGCTCGACCGCGAGGACTGTGTACAAAGGGTACGCAAATCTCGCCTCCGCCCAGAGTGTCGCTGGATTCGCGGCGCTGGGGCCTCTGGCATCTCGGTAGTCCAGATTGTTTCGGGGATTGGTGACTGTGCTTGGGGTATCCATGTTCACGGTTTGATGATCCAATTCTCTACTTCGTCCACGAATCGCACTGCAACAGCTTTTTGGCCGCCGTGATGGAGGGCGGCAACTACCATCGCATCGACATCGAGCGAGCAATCGGAATTGACGAGATGCACCCGGTCCTCGAATTCGAGCGGTAAATTCGAGCTAAACAAAACCTCGTGAGCGGTGACAAATTCAACTACCGTTTGTTCCTGCAACCGGCACCGTCCGCCGTTCTTAGTGACAATCCGCGCCGTTGTCCGAACCGGCGACGAAGTCGGGAAGAGCTGGGCCAACTTATCGACACACGATGACGAAGACTCTTCTAGAACTGGATCAAGAAGTGCAGCTATTATATGAACATCCCGAGGCACGGCGTTCATCCTTTCGTTTTTACGGATCAACTCACCTGGAACCGATCAATTGGTGAACGAGCACGCGAACCATTCAAGTCTCAAGCCGTCGGTCAGGCGCACGAGTACAGATGCGTCTCACTGCATCGCCGAGAACGCGGCAAACTTCTCTCTGCGAGACCTTGAGCGGGGCTCAATGAGTCGATTGTGCAATCCGCTTCTCCACTGGGCTCAGCGGGATGTTATAGCGCTTAAGCTTTCGGTATAGAGTGGCGCGGCTGATGCCGAGCATTTTGCGAGTCACCGCTTTGTCGCCTCCGGCCTGCTCGAAGACTCGCTGAATCGTAATGCGCTCGAGATCGGCAAGTGCGGTCGTTGAGAGCATAGTTACATTTTCGACGATCAGGCTGCAATCCTGCTCGCCGCGAATTGCGGGCGGAAGGTCCTCGAGATCGATGGCGTGATCTTCTCCGAGAGCTATTGCGCGGGCGATGCAATTCTCCAATTCGCGCACGTTTCCGGGCCAGCCGTACTGCAACAAGCTCCTCATCGCCGCGGGCATCACCTGAATGTTTTTGCCTGGGGCGTATCGGTCGAGGAAATGATGCACTAGCTGAGGGATGTCGGATCGGCGCTCCCGCAAACTCGGAAGGTGTACGGTAACAGCGTTGAGGCGAAGATAAAGGTCCTTGCGAAACTTGCCTTCTCGATAGGCTGCTTCCAGATCGCGGTTTGTTGCCGCAATCAGGCGCAGTTTCACGGGTATCCTGTTATTGCTCCCCACCGGCCGAACTTCGTTCTCCTGCAGCACTCTCAGAAGCTTCGCTTGTATCTCCAACGGCAGCTCGCCGATTTCGTCCAGAAAAATGGTGCCGCTATTCGCGGTGCAGAAAAGGCCCGTTTTCGATTTGAGAACTCCAGTAAAGGCGCCCTTTTCGTGCCCGAAGAGTTCGCTTTCCATCAGAGCGGGAACGAGCGCGCCGCAGTCCACGGTAACAAACGGCATCTGCGCGAGCGGGCCGCGAAAATGGATGGCGCGTGCTACAAGTTCCTTGCCCGTGCCGCTCTCTCCCGCAATCAGTACGGGTGTGCGGCCATCCTTGAGCCTAGAAACCATTTGCAGGACGTCTTGAATCTTTGCGGAGGTGCCGACGATTCCATCGAGCCGGGTTTCCGTTTCGACGAATTCACGCAGAAAATGATTCTCCGTCACCAGTCGGACTTTCTCGGCCATTCGGTGTAACAATTGGCGGAGTCTCACCACGCTGAACGGTTTCTCAATATAGTCGTAGGCGCCCTTCTGCATGGCATCCACGGCAAACTCGATCGAGCTGTGCTCGGTCATGATGACGACCTCGCTGCGGGAAGAAATCTTCTTGATCGCTCGAAGCACTTCGACTCCGGATAGAGCTGGCAGTTCTAAATCCGTGACTACAAGATCGGGAGGCAATGCCTCAGCCAACTCGGCGGCCGCTTCGGCGGTCTGAGCTTCGTTGCACAGGAAGCCGAGTCCTTGTCCAACTGTCATACATAGGCTGCGGATGCTCTGCTCGTCATCAACGATCAAGAAGCGAAGCGGGGGTTCGTCTGTCATCGTCTGCCGATTCATTTCCTTTCTTGATAAATGCCGTCAATGAACGCTTGCAAGCGACCGCTCGTTTGGCAGTACCAGGTTGCAACACGTGCTTGAGTATTTCGGCAAGGCTTGAGGTTAGATTCCGAACGGAACTTTGGATTCGTAGAGGGGAGATTGCATTCAAGCGTGGTGGCAGAGAACCGGGCAAGCAGGCCCTCGATTGATTCGTCGAGGCCGGAACCGTCGTTCCCAATTTGTTTCAGTGCACGCACGGAGGCTTGGGGGCTTGCGCGCATCTCGTCTAGTCAACTTGTTGAGAAGCCGGTTTTGGTCGCTCACTTTTTGAGCGATCTCTTTCGCGAGAATGCCAGGAAAAGAGAAATTCATCGCGGACACTGTGCGATGAAGAACCCTGCTTCGGTCCAAAAACCGACGCTTAGAATCACACGCCGCATTTCTCAACAAACTGCTAAGAATGAAGTTAAGGGCCATCTCATTTTGAGTCAAGAAATGCAGCCAGCTGCGTTGTTGTAAGAGGCAAGCCGCATCAGGTCGCAACTGAGATAGGCCGACACGGAGCCAAATGTACCGTTGTGGGATGGAAGAACATGACGATCTGAAGTTGGGCAAAATTTTGGACCGTCAAGGGTTAACCCTATTCCCTCCCAATAATCATTTATCTACTATTCCCATTATTCGGGAAGTTGCCATCCGAGAACTGAAACCGCGAGTACATGCGGCACACTGTCATGGCCCTCGAAGAATACAAACGAAAGCGAGATTTTAAGAAAACGTCCGAGCCGCCCGCCGAGAAACGTGTTTCACACCAAGGCTTTTCCTACCTTATCCAGAAACATGACGCCACTCGGCTGCATTACGATCTCCGGCTGGAACTGGACGGCGTTCTACTTAGCTGGGCCGTAACGAAAGGCCCGAGTCTCAATCCCTCAGACAAGCGGCTTGCGGTACGCACTGAAGATCATCCGTTGTCGTACGGTACATTCGAAGGAACGATTCCCGAAGGCGAATATGGCGGCGGTACCGTCATGCTATGGGACAAAGGAAACTGGGAACCAAAAGACGATCCGCATGACGGAATGAAGAAGGGACATTTGTCATTTATACTGCATGGTCAGCGCCTAAAGGGCGCCTGGAACCTTGTGCGGATGCATGGAGATGGCAAAAAGGAGAATTGGCTGCTCATCAAGGAAAAGGACAATGACGCGCGCTCAACAACGCCGAAGCGGAGAGGTTTCTGGGAGCAGAAGCTTTCAGCATCCAGAGTGGACGGTCCATGGATGAAGTCGCCGTGAATGCACCGCCAGCGAGAAAAGAGGGCAAAACCAGCGAGAGAATGTCGAGACTGATGAAGCATTATCCGGACGTGCAGCTGGCAACCCTGGTTGATTCGCCACCGGAGGGCGATGGATGGCTGCACGAGATTAAATTCGATGGCTACAGGCTTATGGCATTTCTGGCCGATGGTGAAGTAAGGCTGCGCACACGCAACGGCAACGACTGGTCGCGAAAGTTTCCCTCCATTTATGCGGCTGTCGCGAAGCTTGAGGCGAAAGCGGCTGTGCTCGACATGGAAGCGGTGGTTCTAGATAATTTTGGGAAGAGCAGTTTCCATGCCATGCAGCGGGCCTTGGGCGAAGGTGGGAACCCGCAATCAATACAAGCTTACGTTTTCGACCTGCTTCATCTTGATGGCAAGGACATGACCGGCGAAGCGCTGGCCAGCCGCAAAAAAATGCTGGAAGCTTTATTGAAAAAATCGCAAGACGGCAAGAGTTTGCATTACAGCGATCACGTCGCCGGGCAAGGTGCCGAGATGATTGCAAAATCGTGCGCCATGGGCCTGGAGGGCATTGTCTCGAAGATGGCCGATGCTCCCTATCGTGCGGGACGGCAGAAGAGCTGGCTCAAATCCAAATGCGTCAAGCGCCAAGAATTCGTGATCGTCGGCCATACCGCTGCTCGCAAAGGCAGCCGCGCAATCGGCGCATTGCATCTGGGCTATAACGACAAGGGAGACCTGACATACGCCGGAAAAGTGGGCACAGGTTTCAGCATGCGAGATGCGCAGGACCTGTACGACCGGCTCGCGAAGCTGGAAACTAAAACATCGGCAATTAAGAACGTACCGCGAAGCGTCGTGAGAAGTGCGCATTGGGTAAAACCATCGTTGCTATGCGAGGTTTCTTTTACCGAATGGACGGAAGACGGCCACATCCGCCATTCTTCGTTCCAGGGTTTGCGAGAGGACAAAAGGCCGCAGGAAGTCACCATGGAAAAGCCAGTGCGAGTGAAAACAAAAACTGTTTCTGGAAAACGCAAAACAGACGGACTCGAGATTTTTGGCGTTAAGGTATCTCATCCTGACCGGGTGGTCTTTGGAGATACGGGTGCGACCAAAGGGGATCTGGCGCAATATTACGGTACGGTTGCCCCATGGATTTTAAAGGACCTCACCGGGCACCCTCTTAGCCTGCTGCGCTGTCCAGAAGGAACTGCGGGAGATTGCTTTTACCAGCGCAGTCCAGGAACGGGACTCGGGCCGGACGTCAAACCGTTTACGTGGAAACACAAGGGAAAGTCGTACGAATATCTTTATATCGAGAATGAAAAAGGGCTGATCGAACTGGTGCAGATGGGGGCAATCGAATTGCATCCATGGGGTGCGCGTGCCGAACGAATCGATTATCCCGACCGGCTTATTTTCGATCTCGATCCCGCACCGGATGTGCCGTTCGATACCGTCAAATTGGCGGCGCGGGATTTGCACCGGCGTCTGGAGGGTCAGGGGCTGAAGAGTTTCTTGAAATGTACGGGCGGAAAGGGGCTTCACGTCACGGCGCCGCTGGCGGGAAAGGACAATTGGGAAATGGTAAAAGCCTTCGGCGCCGCGATTGCCGGCGACATGGTCAGGGACGTGCCTTCCGCTTATGTTGCGACCATGAGCAAAGCAAAGCGCCAAGGAAAAATCTTCGTCGATTACTTCCGGAATGATTATACGGCGACTGCGATTGCCGATTTTTCGGTGCGGGCGCGGGCCGGAGCCCCGGTAGCAGTGCCGCTGGAATGGAAGGAGCTCGACAGATTGCGCGCAGCCGACCAGTTCACGATCGGGGATGTCCTGAATCGCCTGAAGAAAAACCCGCCGAATACTGCACGATACGAGAGAAGCCAGAAGCTGCCCGCCCGAGCTTGAAATATTTCGATCACTCTGTTTCTGCGTGGCCGAGGAAGATGATTAAGGTCTAGAACCCCGAGTTACATAGCCTTCGCTGGTAAAATACGAAGATCGAGCTGATCAGGTTTCAATCCGCATCCTTACCGGCAACGACCTGAGCGTGTCCCAGGAAAGCAACGAGCGACACGCCACCAACGATATTACCTAGCAAGGTGGGCACAAAGAATCGCCATAGGAAGACGCCCCACGTTTCACCGCCCGTAACGACCAAAAACAGCACCTTTGTCGATCCCGCAATCACATGGCTGAAGCCGCCCAGGCCGATCAAGTAGGTGAGAATAATGATGATGCTCACCCGGGCCGTTTCGGCCGCCGGAAGTAGCCAGACCATCAGCGCGATCAGCCAGCCAGCGAATATGGCGCGCACGAAAATTACTCCGAAGCCGCCTTCCGTCGCACCCGTGCTGATTTCAATCATCGTTTGTTGAATATGCGGCGCAAAGATTGGGATTCTCCCAACACAAAGCGCGAATAGATAGGTTCCCACGAGATTCGCGAGGAGGACTACGCCCCACAGGCGCAGGACACCGAGGGCGGTTTTCATATCTCTTCTCGATAGGAGCGGTAAAACCGCCGTGAGGGTCGTCTCCGTAAAAAGTTGTTGCCGCCCCAGGACGACGATCAGGAACCCCACGCTGTAGCCCATTTTCGAAACCAGAGGCCTCCACTGGCTATTGGGCAGGTAAGACGCTAGAAGTCCTTCCGCCACTAGGGAGAATCCCATCGAAAGTCCGGCCGCCAAGCCGGACCACGCCAATGCCGAAGGCGGCCGCTTTAATTCCTCCTCGCCCTCGCGAAGGATCGTTTCATGCACGACATGAGCACCGATGGCAACGCGCTCCTGCACCTGCTTCTCTTCCATGCGCTTTTTAACAATGGGAGGTATTTCAGCGGGCTCGGTGCCTTCGGATTTTTTTGTTTTGAGAGCCATCTTTTTGCGGGTCTGACGGTAGATCAGCGAATGATCTCCGCACGGTAGGCGCGTGTCTATCCCGCATACTCGGTAACTCGCGGGCCGTCGGGTGTGTATTGCAAAGGTACAGATTATTAAGCGGGGTGCTACCTTCGATCGGGCCGATGCGTGCGAACGCTCGACTTCGCAGCAGAATGAACTTCTCCTAGGGAACCTCTGAACAAGCGCTGGTTTAAAAGAACGGATGAGGAACAATAGGCAATTCAAGCGGTTTCAGTGATTTCATAGGGATGCCGAGAGATTGGATCCGCCTGCCAGCGCCACCAGAGCGTC
>Ga0307372_10004118_pt1 | contig 22697 bp, 18 predicted proteins | sample OX1MG_FD_202533 | JGI IMG/M metagenome (GOLD analysis project Ga0307372, IMG submission 202533) | Soil microbial communities from Risofladan, Vaasa, Finland - OX-1 | ecosystem: Environmental > Terrestrial > Soil > Coastal area > Acid sulfate soil | place: Finland: Risofladan, Vaasa | collected...
GTCATTCCCGAAGCCGCCTTCGGCGTACTCGCCGAAATCGCCCAACTTGATCGTGTCGTTGCCGGTAAGCCCGAAAACCTCAACCCCGTCCCGTGGGACGTGGGTGAACCCATTTCCCTTCGTGACCGCGGAGAGGTCGAGGCTGTCGGCGTACTCGCTCCCCTCGACGTGGATGCTCAGCACATTGGCCGCGGGCGCCACGGGATTCGACGTGCTGCCGTTGAACTTCAAGTTGCCGTTCACCCAGACTCCGGCGTAGAGGTTCCCGTCGCCGCCGGCGAACGACCCGACTGCGATGGTGTCGCCTTGGGAATCGCCCGAGGCGTCGACGCCGAGCGCCAACCCATCCCAACTAAACGACACGTCGAGCACCAACCGGCGCTCGAGTCGATCGACGCCGAGCTTGGTGGCGTCGGCAACTTCGCGAGCGCCCCGAGCTCGCAGGTGCTGGCGCCGTTTGCGTGCTTTGGCTCGTGACATGTTTCCCTCCGTTTGAAAAGTTACCGCTACTCGGTACGGATCCCTTGCCGCCCTTCGCCCGTTGCGCTGTCACGCCCTTGATACCCGGTGCCGCGAGCCGGTCGCGGCCGCGCATCGCGCCGCTGGTGGGAACCTGGCGCGCGAGCAGTTGGCGGCGTCGGGGCGAGCCCCGGCCCTCGCCGCAGCGTGCCGTCTGCCCGTCGACGCCGTGGCGGCGCCAACCGTTTGTCGTGCGGCTCGCGCCCGGTCTCGATGGCGCGTTCCCGCTCAGGTTTGGGCGCCGCGTTGGCGCGCTCTTCTTCGGTCTCGCGAGTCGCGCTCCGTAGAAGCTCCTCGCGTTGCTGCGCCGAGAACCCGCCTCTCCTTGTCGCCGATCGAGCGGCCGCAACATCTCGCGGCGCGACCCAAAAGGCGACGCGCCCGCTAAACTCGCGGGCGAGCGCGTCTTGCGCGTCCGGATCCAGGGAGCTCTCGCGCAGGTTGATCGTAGAACCGCGCGGCAGCGAGCGAGCGAGGGCGCGAATGCCGGCCGCAGTAATATCGTCGCCCTTCACGCAGATACCGCATCGCCGCTGCAGGCCCGCCAGCGAACGCAGCGTGGCATCGGTCACGCCGCTGCCCTCAACGATCAGTTGCGTCAGCTTCGGGAGGCGAGGCGCCTCGCGTAAGAAGGAGCCATCGTCAATCGCCTCAAACCGCGCGTGGAGGCAATCGAGCTTCTGAAACGGCGCCAGTGGCAGCGGCCCTCTCGCGGCGACGCTCAACGTCGTGATCTCCTTGAGGGCGGACAACTGCGCGAGGCCGGCCTCGGTCACGCCCGACGGAAGCGACAACCAGCGAAGCCGCACGCAACGCACGAGCGGCCGCGCGCCGCGATCGTCGAGCGCCGTTTCGCCCAGGTCGAGTTCTTCGAGGCTCTCGAGCGCCGCGATGTGCGCGGCTCCTTCGTTCCCGACGCGGGTCCAGCCGAGATAGAGGGTCTTCAGCGAGCGGAGTCCCTCGAGAAACGCCATGCCGCGGTCGCCGACGCCGGTTGAAGTAAGATACAGCTCTTCGAGTTCATTCAGGTTCCGCAAATGGCAGAGCCCCTCGTCGGTGACTGCCTCGTTGGCCGACAAGTCCAGAGACTTGAGGGTCTGCGGCAGCGCGGTCCGCGCAAGCTCCGCGTCGCTAACTGTTTCGCCAGCGAGCGACAGCCGCTCAAGACGCGTAAGTCGCGCGACGAGTCTGAGAAGAGCTTCGTCGCGTGTTTGCCGGGGAACGTCGACCCTCACCGCGTATTCCAAGTATGCGTCGGGGGGGACCGCGAAGCGGCCGCCCTTTCCTTCAGAGGCCACGCCAACTTCGGGGCCGCCGGGGGCCACTTCGTGGCGCCAGGGAACCGCCCCCACAGCCAGCGCGGCTCGGCCGGCCTCGTATAAACCGCAGCCCAAAGGCTTCGCAGCCGCACAATCGCCTCATGCTCGGCGGCAAATCCGTCGAGCTCGCTTCTGATCCACCACGTCGGCAGCGCCGCCACGAAGACGAGCAAGAACAATCCGCGCAGGCTGTAGCTCAGCCAGCGGCGCCGCTTCGGTGGTCGCGGTTTTCCTGCTGATTTGTCGTCGAGCGCATCGCCCATGTCGCGCCTCGTGAAATGAACTGGCGATTCGTGGAGCAGCGTTGCTCAACTACCATCGCGCGCCTCCCGGACGCACGCGATCAGAACGATCGAAGAAAATCCCCGCACCCGCCGCGGCCTGATGCTTTCCCTTTCCCGCGGCACAACCCCCGTTGACGCAAAAACCAGACGCGCCTGCCCAACAACGCGCGTACGCTATCATGCCGCGCGGCCGGCCGCAAGAACCTTCTTGGAAAAAAACCGAAAATCGCGAAAACGGTTGGGGCCGCCTCCGGCCACGATCATGTCGTTGCCACGGTCGCCGCTGAGGTAATCCATCGCGTCGGCGTCGGTGATGTAATCGTTGCCCGAGCCACCGTAAACCTCGCTCGACGGGATCGGATCACCGTTCCCATCATAAAGCTGGGCGCCGGCGGTGCTCTCCGCAACGAGGTAGTCATTGCCCCCCATGCCGTTGATGTAGTCGTACCCTCCCTCGGTTCCGTTGCCGTTGCCGCCGTAGATCGTGTCGTTTCCTGAGCCGCCGATAATGGAATCGTTGCCGAAGCCGCCGTAGGCGATCTCGCCGAGGCCGCCAAGGTCGATCGTGTCGTTGCCAGTTAGGCCTTTGACTACGATATTCCCCGGCAGGGATGCGTCGGTGAACGGGCCCTTGTAAACCCCGTTGAGGTCGATCGTGTCGCCGAAACCGGGGCTGGTGCTGCCATCGACTTCGATGCCGGTAACGCCGGCGGCCTTGCAGTTGTGCTGCGAGCCGTCCCAGTACACTCCATTGACGTCCGCGACGTTGACCCAGCCGTTACCGTCGGCGTAGATTTCGGCATCGAGTCCTAGCGTGCCGCCGCTCGCATCTTCGACTTTCAGGAAGCCGGGGTTCCAGGTCACAGCCGCTGCGAGCACCAGCCGGCGCTCCATTCGTTCAACGCGACGCGCCGCCGCTTTACGCGCCGCTCGGGAATTCATGCGCCGTGCGTGGCGTTTGGACAAAGTCACCATTGGAGCGCTCCTTTCGAAAAATATTGATTCCGCGCTTCCGGCGATTGCTGCGTCTTCCGAGTCCCGAACGAAATCTCTACTCGTCAAGCGTTGCACCGTGAGTGTCCCGCTCCGTCGGCCGCTTCTCGATCGCTTGTCCTCGTTCGCCCCCGAACCCTCTGCGTCCAGCCGCGGCGCGATGGCTAGGCCATCCGACGTCGCTCTTCGGGCCGACGTGCAGGCTGACGGGAATCGAGTTGACAAGCAGTTCGCGATGCAGCCTCGCAGACGCGTCGTACCCCAGCGGGCTCTCCTCCAGGTGCAACGTCGAGCCGCGAGCCAGCGACGGCGCGAGCGCGCGGACCCCCGCTTCCGAAATGCTTCCGCCCCTCACTGTGATATGGGATTGCCGCTGCAAGCCCGCCACCGACCGAAGCGTCTGGTCGGTGATGCCGTTGCCCGTGAGGCGCAAGATTTGCAAATTCGGAAGCCGCGTCACATCGGCCAGCGCGCGGCCGTCGTCCAGGGCGTCAATCCGCGCGTCTAACGACTCCAGCTTCTGAAACGCGGCGAGCGGCGTTGCACCGTGCGCGGCGACTCCGAGCGCCTTGAGCTCCTTCAGCCCCGAAAGCTGGGCGAGGCCGGCTGACGTGACGCCGGCGGGGAGCCACAAGCTGCGGAGGCGACCGCACGCCGCGAGCTCGCCGACCCCGCGGTCGTCGACCTTGGTTCCGGTCAGGTTCAACTCTTCAAGACGTGCGATGCCGGCGATATGCGCCAACCCCGCGTTGCCTATCTGCGTGTCCCGCGCGAACAATGACCTGAGCGCGGGCAGCTTCGCGATGAACGCCATCCCGTCGTCGCCAACGCTCGTCGAGTCGAGCCGCAGCCACTCGAGTTTTTCCGCGTGCTGAAGATGCCGCAGCGCCTCACCGGTGATCGACCGGCACCCCACCAGGTCGACATGACCCAGAGTCCGCAACCGCGTACAGTTCGCCATGCCTCTGTCGGTAATCTTGGCGCGTTGTATCGCAAGGTCGGTCAGATGCTGAAACCGCGCGACGAATTCCATTTGCTCGTCGGTACCATCGCCTCCCAGCACGACGCTCGCCGCGTGCTCGCGGAGCATCGGCGCGGCGCCAACCGCCCGCTCGCGATTCGCTTCGCGCGCCTTTTCGGCGGCCGCGGCGGCCGCCTACTCGCGCCCAGCGGCCTCGGGCCGACGGCCCCTCGACTCGAGCGACGCGGCCGCATCGGCCGCCTGCGCCGCGTCGCCCGAAGGGACACCTCGTCGCGCCGCCCCCGAATCTGGCGGGCGGGATGCGTCGCCCGGCGCCGGCGAGCCGCGCCTCGTAACGCGGCGACGGAAGGCCGCCAAATCGGGCGGCGGGCGCGGCGGCTCGCTGCGGTCCCGCCCGGGGGGCCGCTGGCCGGGCACGATGCGCGGCGGCGTGGTACCGCCGGGAAGGTGCTTCCAAAGCCATTCCGGTTCGGCAGGTTTCGTGTATACGGTCGCGCCCTGGCTTCGCAAAAGTTCGATCGCCTCGTGCTCGGCGGCGAAGCCGTCGAGCTGGTTCCTGATCCACCACGCCGGCAATGCCGCCAGGAGGACCAAAACGAAGAGCCCCCGCAGGCTGTAGCTCAGCCAGCGGCACCGCTTCGGCGGCCGTGGATTATCTGATTGCCGGTTATCGAGCGCATCGCTCATATTGCGCCTCGCAAAACGAATTCACGTTTCCACGGAGCAGCGTTGCTCAACTACCATCGCGCGCCTGCCGTAAGCACGCCGATCAGAACGATCGAAGAGATCCCCGCCTCCGCCGCGGCCTTACGCTTCGCCATTCCCGCGGCACAACCCCCGTTGACGCAAAAACCAAGACGCGCCTGCCCATCAACGCGCCGAATCTTACCGAAACCACGGACCGATCGCAAACATTTTCTTGAAAAAATCTCCAAACTCGCACAACTCGGTGCGATCAAAAACTTTCGGATATCCTCGCGTTATCGTCCTGACTCGCAAACCAGATGCGCCGCTACGAAATCCTCGTCGAGCGTCACGCCCAGCCCTGGCCGGTCGGGCACGTCGATCCAGCCGTCTTGAGCTTGCACTTTTTCGTGCGTCAAGTCGTGTCGTAGCGGCGAATCTTCGACGCAATCCTCGAACAAGAAGGCGTCGCGGCAGGTACACAGCCAGTGCAGGCTGGCGGCCACGGTCAAGGGGCTGGTGTAGCAATGGTTGCACAGCCGGGCGCCGATCTCTTCGACGCGATTGCGAATATACGCCGACTCGGTGAAGCCGTTGCGAGAAAGATCGACCTGGTACACGTCGAGCGCGCGGCGATCGATCAGCGGGCGAAAAGCCGCCCGGCCGCACTCTTCCTCGCCGGCCGCAATCGGCACGGGCGATCGATCTCGCAGCCAGACGTAGCCCTCGACGTCGTCCGGATCGAGCGGCTCTTCGAGCCAACCTATCGAAAAGTCGCTGAAAGCCTTGGCCCGGGCCAGCGCCGTGCGTGCATCCCACACACAGCCGGCGTCGACCAGCAGCGTGGCGTCGCCCAAGCCCTCGCGGGCGCCGCGGACCAGATCGAGATCGACCGCCTCCGACTGGCCCATCGGCTCCCAGCCGAATTTGACCGCGCGGTAGCCCGCCTCGACCCAGCGGCGGGCGATGTCGGCCGTTTGCCGGCCGTCGCGGCCGAACAGGATCGACGCATAAGCTTGAATCCGCCCGTTCCGTTTGCCGCCCAACAGCCGATGGATCGGCTCGCCGAAATGCTTGCCTTTCAGGTCCCAAAGCGCCATGTCGACCGCCGCCATGGCGGTGATCGTCACGCTCGAACGACCGAAGTAGAGCGTGCGGCGGTGCATCTCCTGCCACAGCCGCTCGGTTTCGAGCGGGTTTTGGCCGACGAGAATCTGCCGCAACCCACAGGCGATATTGTGGCTGAACGGCGCATCGACGATCGCTTTGACCACCTCGGGCGAACTGTCGGCCTCGCCGACGCCTTCCAGGCCGTTATCGGTACGAATGCGGACCAGCACGGCGTCCTGGCTGCTGGCCGTTTTGGCGACGATATTCTTGATGCGAAGGATCTGGCAAATAACTTGCGTGATTTTCATGACAACAGACTCAGGGGCGGGCGAGGCAAAATAGGTTGCCACGTATTGTTTCCGGCGCGGCGCGGCGACGCAAGCGTTCCCTCGGGCGCGGTGCAAGGCGTCGTCGTCCGGTTCAGTTTGACTTGCAACGGCATCTAGGGGAAACTGACGATGCTTGGGCTTTTTTTGAGGGGGGGGCGCGTACTGCGGGGTTGACGATGTCGGAACCGTTCGATCCTTACCGCAAGTGGCTGGGAATTCCACCGAAGGATCAGCCGCCCAACCATTACCGGTTGCTGGCGGTCGAGTGGTTCGAAGACGATCCCGACATCATTTCCAACGCGGCCGATCGCCTGATGGCGCACGTCCGCACGTTTCAAGCCGGGCCGCACTCCGCGGAATCGCAGAAACTGCTCAACGAGCTGGCCGCAGCGCGGCACTGCTTGCTCGACCCGGCGAAAAAAGCCGCCTACGACCGGGCGCTGCGCGATCGCATGCTGTCGAGCCCCGCGGCGACGTCCCAGCCGATCGTTGCGCCGGTCCCGATGGCGCCAACGCATGTGCCTTCGGCGCTTGTGCATCTAGCGCCGCAGCCGCTTGCGGCGCCCTTGCCTATGATGGCGCCGCAGTATCAGCAGCCGGCCCACCCCTTTTCGGCGCCGCCACAACCAACAGCGCCGTATATCGCGCCGATTTCGACCGCATTGCGAGCCCGTCGCACGTCGGCCGGGCCCGCGCTGGCCGCCGTTGCGATCGTGGCGGCGACGTTCGTGGTCGCCGGCTATTACCTCGTCCAATTAAGCCAAAAGCGACTGGGCGCGCCGGCCGCGCCGCTCGCCGCCAACCCGGCGGCCTCTCCGGCGGTGGAAGCGCCGCGGGCGAAGCCGCAGACCGCAAAAACTCAGGTCGCGCCGCCGCCCCCATCCCCTCTTGTTGCCCGTTCGAGGCGGCGGGCAACCCAGGAGCCAAACGAACCGGCCGCCGCCAGCGGCAACCAGCCCGCGGTGCGGCGTCGCGTTGTGCAGTCCGGCCCGACGCTTGACCTGAACGCACTGGTCGGCAAGATGGGGGTCGGCAGCGTCGATTTGCTGCGGTTGATCCAACCCCCGCGCGATGCAATCCAGGGCGCCTGGCGCCTGGTTGACGGCAAACTGATTTCGCCTGACGCCCCGGCGCCTCGTCTGGCAATCCCTTATCGGCTGCCGCCGGAATATGTGCTCACGGTCGAACTCGAGCGCGAGCAAGGCGACGGCGCTTTCGCAGTCGGCCTGGTCGCCGGCGACTACAAAGCGGCGGTCGTGCTCGACGGCTGGGGTGCAAAGGCCAGCGGACTGCACCTGCTCGACGGCCAGTCAGCGGAAAACAACCCGAGCACGCACGCCGGACGCGTGCTCGGCGAGGGCCAAGCGAACACGCTCGTGTTTACCGTGAACTTGGGCGGCATCCGTGTCGCCGTCAATGGCGAACCGGTGATCGACTACGAGGGCGATTTCGATCGGCTGTCGTGGCCGGACCAGTGGCGGCCGCCGGCGGTCGAACGGCTGGAATTGATCGGCTCGGAATCGACAAAATTTGCGATCAGCAAGCTCGAACTGACCACGATTTCCGATTTGTCGAACGTCGCCGGTCCGCTGAGCGGTCCGCCAGAATTGTCGAACGAGCCGGTAAAATCGCCCAAACGCCGCTCGCCATCGCACGATCGCCGCACGCTGGGCGCGCTCATCAACGGCCCCGAGGTCAAAGCTCCGGTTCCCGAGCGTCAGGAATTGGCGAAGGCCGAGCGTCAGGCCCGCGAGTTGTTCAGCGTTCCGCTAACCAACGCCACGGAGCCAGATCGAAAGCAAGCCTTGGCCGAGAAACTGATCGAAAAGGCGGGCGAGGCAGGCGACGCATCGGCCGACCGCTATGTGTTGCTCGAAATGGCCCGCAATCTGGCGGCCGAAAGTGGCAGCGCGAAGGTTGCGGCAAAAGCCGCGAACGAAACGGCGAACTGGTTTCAAGCCGACGCTCGCGAGTTGCAGTTGGAAGCCTTCGCCAAAACGGCCAAAGCGGCCGCCTCGCAGCAGCAGAGGCAAGAATTGTTCGACGCTGCGCTGAAGCTGCTCGACGAATTCGTCGGGGCCGACGAGTTCGACAAAGCTTCGAAAGCGGCTGGCCTCGCTCAGGCTGCGGCTCGCGCCCTGAAGAACCTACAGTTGACGAAACAGGTCGCCGAGCAGAAACGCGAGGCGGAGCGAATCGCCAAAGCCTATCTCGCAATCCGCGAAGATCGCGCAAGGCTGGAAACCAACGAAAACGACCCTCAGGCCAACGCGGCCGTTGGCGAGTTCTATGGCTTGACCAAGGCAGACTGGCCGCGCGCCCTGCCGTATTTGGCGCGCGGCGACGACCCGGCGTACAAGGCGCTCGCCGAGCGCGACCTGGCCGACCCCGACCAAGCCGAAGACGAAAAAGCCTTGGCGGATGAATGGTGGAAACTCGCCGAGGGCGAGAAGGGGCCGTCGCGCAAGGCGCTGCTCAAACGCGCCGGCTTCTGGTATCGCCAGGCGGCGCCGTTTCCCGCGGGGCTCGACAAGGAGACTGCGGAAAAGCGGCTGGCTGAAATCGAAGGCGACGCTCCCGCCGTCGCCGCGATCAAATACCTGGTCGACCTGCCGGAAGCGACCGTCATCGTCGATAAGAACTGGCTGGGCAAAGGCCGCGACGACCTGGGAAACGATCTCAAAGTGAGCGGCCAGGCGTCGCCCAAAGGGCTGTTCATGCCGCCGCCCGACAATGGCTTCGCCAGCGTGACGTATATCGTCAACAAGAAAGCACTGCTGTTCACCGCCGACGTCGGCTTGAGTTATCCCAACCGCTCCAGCTCGACGCCCTTGATTTTCGAGGTCTGGGGCGACGGCGGGCTGCTCTGGAGATCGAAGCCGATCAAGTTGGGCGAAGACATCGACCATTGCGAGGCGCCGCTGGGCAAAATTCAGCTCTTGGAACTGCGGGTGCTGTGCCTGGGATCGAATTCCGGCGCCAAGGCGGTTTGGGTCGAACCGCGTTTGACATTAAAGTAAAAGTGCGTTTGCCCGCGCGGCGAAAACTGCCGCCGGTCTTGTTTTCACTCGACGCGTCGGGGGCCTCATGCGTCCGCTCATTCATCACTGGTCTTGGCGGCCGGCAGCCATGTTGCTGGCGGCGGCTGCACTGTTGGCGCCGAGCGAGGCCCGCGGTCACGGGTGGCACGGCGGCCCGATGGCGACCGGCTCGCCGGAAGAGTGGCTGGCCGACGTCAAAGCCGCCGTTCCCGACATCTTCACTCGGCCGCAAGCCGCGGCGCCGCGCGCGGCGAAAAACGATAAGTCCGATCTCCGCTCGGGCCGCAGCGACGAAAGCCGGTTGCGCCAAGGAAAGGCGCCGAAAGATCTCAAGAATCCGCCGGGCCGCTCGGGAAGCATGCCGTCGCAGGGAAGTGCGAAGCAGCGAAACCGCGGCCGGCGGATCGCGACTCGCGGCGGCGCCGCGCAACCTGCGCAACCCGCCCAGCTCGATTCGCGGCTCACGCCGCAGCAAGAACAGTTTCTGCGGCGCAAAGGCATGGAAGCGCTCGACACGCTGGCCTTTTTGGATCCGGCGAACATTTTTCCCGAAGAGTTTCCTACCTTTCCAGTGTTTCGCATCCCCGAGTATCGCCAGCGGGCCCAGGAGCTGCTCGACAAAATGGGGATCGTGGGGACGGCGCTCGCCGTTTCGGCATTGCGGGCCGAGTTGATGGGCAACGGGCGCTCGCAAAACGGCGGCGGCATGGTCGTGCGCGCCGAGTATCTGCAAATCCTCTACGACATGGTGCGCAAGGGCCTCGAGCGCGACGAGGTGAGCGCCGAACAGTTGCAATCGCTGCGAGAAGCCGCGCCGGGGCATAAACCGCTGGCCCTGACGAATATCGCTCGCTGTGTGATCTATGCCGCCGAAGAGCATGCAGCCGCCGCGGCGGACAAGGAGGCGCTCGCCGCCTTGTTCGCCGAAGCCGAAAAGGCTGCCAGGAAAGACGGCGGCGTCTTGCTCGCCGCCATTGCTGCCGACGATTTGCGAAAACGCCTCGTCGCGCTGTCCTTCGAAGACTTGTTGGCGGCGACGCGAATCGCTGACAACCTGCTCGACCAGCAGGCCTATGTCGAAATATTGCGCCGGATGCCGAAAATGGAGATCGAAGACCTGATTCGCCTGGCCCGCGTCAAGGACCAACGGCTGCGGGCGCCGGCCTTCCAGGAATTGCCCCGGCGTTTCCACGGGCTGAGCGTCATCGGTTTGATGGATGTAATGGGCGCCTTCGCCGATTCGCCGCTGTCCCGCCGCGCCCGCGCCGAGTTGAGCGACCGCGTGATCAAAACCCGCTATACCGACGTGAAAGGCGAGCTGGAAAAACTCATCGAATACTGGAATTCGCCGAATGCCGAGATCGGCAAGGCGGCGGGCGAGCACCTGGCCAACGCCTTTCAGCGGGCGCCGATGCGCGACTGCCTGGTCTGGCTCGGCCGCGACGACGAACCGCTGCGCAAGCTGATCTGGGAACAAATCGACGGCCGGTTGGCCCGTGCCGACGGCCCGCGGAAAACGCTGTACGATCAGACGGCGCTCGAAGTCTTGAGCCAGCGCGACAGTTCGCCGGGCAGTCGGGCCGCCGCGCTGGAACTGCTTACGCGCGTGCAAGACGCGGAGGTTGTCGCGCCCCTCGTCGATCTGCTTCCCAAATTGCCCAGGGACGAGTGGCCGCGCGCCGGCGCGGCGCTCAAGAGAATCACCGGGCAGGATTTCGGCCCGCGGACCGGCGACGGGGATGCCGAGTTGGTTGCCGCGCAAAGACGTTGGCGCGAGTGGCTCAAGGCGAAGCGGCCCCAATAGACTTTCGGAAATGGCGGCGCGGATTTCGTTCGCTATAATCCCCTTTTCGCGCCGTGCCTTCGCTCGCCCGGCGGCGCACTGCGCCGCGAGAGCAAATGACCGAGCGGATCGAAGACGACCTGTTCGACGCTCCGGCGCAGTTCCAGACTCAGCGACGTTTTTTCGAAAGGAAATCGGGAGATGCTCCCGCAGTTCGACCGCAGCCGATTGAAGATCAAGCCGCTCGCCGAGCGGCAGCACGATATCCAGCACGATCACTTGCTCGCGCTCGATCACCGGCCGCCGGCGCTGGGCGGCGATGAAATGGACGCCATCGCCCAACTTGGCCGGCGGTTGGTCGCGGCGAAGCAAACAGGCGCCGCCAGGCTGATGCTGATGGGCGCCCACGTGATTCGCGCGGGCGTGGGCCGGCAGTTGATCGACATGCTGGAGCGCGGATTGATCACGCACATCGGCATGAACGGCGCCGGGCCGATTCACGACTACGAACTGGCCAAGATCGGCGCCACCTGCGAGAGCGTGGCCCGCTACATCCGCAGCGGCGAGTTCGGCCTGTGGCGCGAGACGGGCGAAATGAACGACGTCGTCGCCCGCGGCGCGAAAGAGGGGCTGGGCCTGGGCGAAGCTTTGGGCCGCGAGATTTTGGAAGGCGATTTTCCGCACAAGGATACGAGCGTGCTGGCGGCCGGCTATCGGCTGGGCGTGCCAATCACGGCGCATATCGGCATCGGCTACGACATTTTGCACGAGCACCCGAACTTCGACCCGGCCGCCTACGGCACGGCCAGCTACCGCGATTTTCTCGCCGTCTGCCATACGGTGGCGAATCTCGAAGGCGGCGTGTTCTTGTGCTTCGGCACGGCGGTGATGGGGCCCGAAGTGTATCTCAAGGCGCTCTCGATGGCCCGCAATGTGGCCCATCAAGAAGGCCGCCAGATTTGCCATTTCACCACGGCCGCCTTCGATTTGATTCCGATCTCGGGCGATCGCGAGCGCGAGGCGCCGAAGTCGAACCCGCAGTATTATTATCGCCCCTGGAAAACGATCCTGGTGCGCACGGTGGCCGACGGAGGCGAGAGTTTTTATGTCTGCGGCGACCACCGCACGACCGTCCCGCAGTTGCGCCTGGCCGCGCTGGCCGCGGAGGGCGCAGCATGATTTCGCTCCAACGCCTCGAAGCGCTGTTGGCTGCGTTCCCCAAGCTGAACGTCGGCCTCCTCGGCGACTTGTTTCTCGACCGCTACTTGGACATCGACCCGGAACTGGAAGAGCTTTCCATCGAGACGGGGCTCGAGGCTTACCAGGTCACGCGCGTCCGCAACAGCCCCGGCGCCTTGGGCACGGTGATGAACAATCTGGCGGCGCTGGGCGTCGGCCGTATGACGCCGGTCACCGTGTTGGGCGACGACGGCCAGGCCTACGACCTGGGCCAGGCGCTCGCGGCGATGCCCGTCGACGCCGGCCACATCGTACGCGACCCGCAGCGCATGACGCCGACCTACACCAAGCCGATGAAGCGCGGCGCCGACGGCGTCTGGCGCGAGTTGAACCGGCTCGACTTGCGCAACCGGGCGAAGCTGAGCGGCGAGACGCTCGACAAGTTGCTCCCCCACGTCGATCAGGCATTTGCCGAGAGCCACGGCCTGATCGTGGTCGACCAGGTGAACGAAGACGACTGGGGCGTCGTAACTCGCGAGGTGCGCGAGCATCTTGCGGCCCTCAGCCGCGCTCGGCCCGAGAAGCTCGTGTTCATCGACAGCCGGACGCGCGTGGCGCAGTTCGACTTCGGCGTGCTCAAGCCCAACCTGGCCGAGTGCCTGGCCAGCCTGGGCCGCTCGCCGGGCGAATCGGCCGAGGCCGATTTGGCGACGGCTCGGCAGGCGGCAAGGCATTTGGCCCGCCAGACCGGCCGGCCGCTGTTTTGCACGATGGGCCAGCGGGGCATGCTGGCCGTCGGCTTCGAGAAGCACGGCGACGAACTGGCGGCGAGCGACGTGCCGGGCTACGCAGTGCAGGGGCCGATCGACACGGTCGGGGCAGGCGATAGTGCGACCGCCGGCATCGTGGCCTCGTTGCTGGCGGGCGCGTCGCCCGTCGAGGCGGCCGCGGTCGGCAACCTCGTGGCATCGGTCACCGTCCAGCAACTCGGCACGACCGGCACAGCCTCTCCAGCGCAGCTTGTCGCCCGCTGGCGCGAGTGCCACGCCGCATAACCCTGATAAGTCCCGCGTCCGCAACGGCAATTTCTGCATTCCGCATTTCAAATCCGCATTTCCCGCCGCGCTTTCCCCTCGACGGCCGGGGGAAGCGTTGACGAACTTCGAAGCGAATCTTACGATCTCGAGGTAGAGACGCCTGTCTCGGGCCGCATTCGCCGATGGCCGGCGAAAACGGCGAACACATCACTTCTATTTCAACATGGAAAGGGGGAACGCTCCGATGCCATTGTTTGAAATCGAGACGGAGTCGCACATCATTATCACCTGGGCTCAAGATCAGGACGCCGCCGCCGCCGTCGTGGCCGACGCTTATCCGGGCGAGCGCGTGATGCGGCTGACCAAACGGCCTCGAGACACCTGGGTGATTTCGAAAAGTGCGCTGGGCATCTACGGCGAAGTCGACATCTGCCACACCGCCCGCGACTGCCTGTCGAAGGCCGCCGGCGACAAGGTGCACGCCATCCGGCTGTACATGCACGAGACCGGCTCCGATCTCGAACGGGCCCGCAAAGTCATTGAATCAAACATGGTGATGGGCTGGTAAGCAGCGGGCCTTTTTCGCCTGCCACTTCCCGTCCGCTTCTTGATTTCGCACGCCTCCGGCGACGTTTCTCGGTTCCCTTGCAGAAACGTCGCCGCCGGCGCGGGGCGTTCGCTCCGATTGCAGGAGAATCGCACCAGTGCGATGTTTGCATCCAGGATTAAATACCTCCCAAATTCGACTGAAGACTGAATTCGTCCCCGATCGCCGCGTCATTTGATTTCCGGTCGGTTAAGCGTTGCAAGGTTATTCCGTCCTCGACGCTTACGGGTTCCTCTTCTCTGTTCCGGTTATTCGGCATTTGGGAACGCGTGACCGTTTGCTCTCGGACGGCTCGCCCGATGGCGACGTTTTTCCACGAGAACAGAGAAGAGGAACCCGTAATTGCCGCCATTTCTTGCTAACCCGGATTATTCATCAGCCCCGAGAATGCTCGACAAAGCGCTTCACACTAACCCGAAGCGCTAGCGAGGTAAGGCGATTGCTCCACCTCGCTTGCGCTTCGGGTTAGTGTGGGCTGATGAATAATCCGGGCTAAACTTATTTCTGCATTGCTGGCAGATGGCGGCCGCCCCATTGACGTTGACGACACCGCGTGCATTCACTGCGGAAACAAGAACCGCGTGAAGTGGAAGAAGATCGGGGCGGCGAAGCAGGTCGAGTCGATGCGGTCGAGCACGCCGCCGTGACCTTCGATCAGCGTGCCGTAGTCTTTCACGCCGCGGTCGCGTTTGATGGCCGACATGGTCATGCCGCCGGCGAAGCCCATCGTGGTGATCACCACCGACATGATCGCCGCCTCCCACGGTTCGAATGGCGTGGCCCACCACATGGCCGTGCCGAACAGCGTGGCGCAGCCGACGCCGCCCAAGTAGCCTTCCCAAGTGCGATTCGGACTGATGGCCGGCGCAATCACGTGTTTGCCGAGCAGCTTCTCGCTGATGTACTGGAAGGCGTCGCCCAAGGTGACCACCAGCAAGAAGAAAAACAGCAGCCGGGCGTTGGAGCTTTGGTCGACCGGCCCGGCGGCTGCGGCGTTCGCCGCGCGATTGATATCCAGGTACAGGATCGCCGGCGCGTGGCTCAGGCAGTAAACGCAGATCATCAAGCCGGCTTGGATCTTCGCGCAGCGCTCCAAGTAGCGTTTGTAGTCGCCCGCCATCGCGATCCTCGCGGGGATGAACAAAAAGGCGTAGACCGGAATCAGCACGCTGTAAAGTCCGTAGTTGTTGAAGCCGATCAGGATGTACTGCAGCGGCGTGAACAGAAAGAAGACCCAGAACAAGGCTCGATGGTCGGCCATCCGGGTCGGCGTCAGCGTGATGAATTCGCGCAGGGCCCAAAACGAGAGCAGCCCGAATAGCGCGACGGTCCAGCCGCGCCCCAGCAGGAAGGCGGCGGCCAGCACGGCGCACAACACCCACCAGGCGCGGATCCGCAAATTGAATTGCTCGATCACGGACGTGTTCAGCCCCGTGTCGGTCTGTCGCTTGAGCAACTGACCGATGCCGGTGGCGGCGGTCAGCAGCATCAGCACGCCGCCGACCAGACCGAACGTCGTTAAGTCCTGCATCAAGTTCATGCGTCTTTGAGGCGGCGAACGGCGTCGCGCGCCCGAACGAGGAAATCGGCCTTCGCCTCGCCCGCTTCCAACCAGATCGGCGGGCCGAAGGTGATGCAACTCAACAACGGCACAGGTAGGAATTCGCCGCGAGGCAGCACTCGATTCATATTGTCCAAGTGGACCGGCACGAGCTCCAGATCGGGCCGTTTCTTGGCCATATAATAGAGCCCGCTCTTGAATTCGCCGATCTCCGCCCCCGTATTGCGGCCCCCTTCGGGAAAAATAATCACCGAGTGCGTGTCGCCCATGGCCTTGAGCATCAGGTCGACGGGGCTTTGGTGGACCTTGATGTGCTTGCGGTCGATGAGCAACGCGTCGAACACCTGCGTGGCCAGATAGCGGCGGACCCAGCCTTTCTCCCAATAGTCTTTGGCGGCGACGGGCCGCGTCAAGGCCCGCACGTTGGCCGGCAGCGACGACCAGATCACGATCGGATCAAGATGGCTGGTGTGATTCGCAAAATAAACCCGCTGGCAAGTATCGGGCTGGCAATCGATCCAGCGCACGCTGGCGCCGCTGAGAAACCGGGCGATCGCCGCGAGCAGAGTCCGGGTCATCTCTCGACGCAAAATCCTGGGCGCCGCCCGCCGCGAGTTGACGTCAACTCATGACTCCACAGACCGCGCCTGTCGCAAGAATCGCATCCTATCCTGCCGGCGGGCGCCGTGCATAGTCCCGCGATCTTTGCTAAGATGGCCCGTTTCGACGAGTCCCGAACCACGCCTCTGCCGATGTGAGGAGCGCCCACGGAGATGACTGTTCGAAGCGTATTGATCCGCGGTCGATGGCAAGCCTCCCAAGCCGCAAGCACGTTCCAAGCGGAGAATCCCGCCACGGGCGAGGCGTTACCCGCCGTGTACCCGGTCAGCGCGTGGGCCGATTGCAACGCCGCCTTGGAAGCCGCCGCAGAAGCGGCCGTAGCGTTGCGGCAGTCGTCGCCGGACGACCTGGCCGCGTTTCTCGAACGCTACGCCGAGCGGATCGAGGGCCGCAAAAACGAACTGGTAGCCATGGCTCACGACGAAACGGCCTACCCGGCCTACCCGCGGCTGGCGGACGTTGAGCTGCCGCGAACCACGGGCCAATTGCGGCAAGCGGCGGCGGCCGCTCGTGAAGGCTCGTGGCGCCTGGCGACGATCGATTCCAAAGCCGGCATTCGCTCGTGCTACCTGCCGCTGGGGCCGGTCTGCGTGTTCGGCCCGAACAATTTTCCCTTCGCGTTCGGCAGCATCTCGGGCGGCGACTTTGCCGCGGCGATCGCGGCCGGCAACCCGGTGATCGCCAAGGCCAACAGCTCGCATCCCGGCACGACGCGGCTGTTCGCCGAAGCAGCCCAAGCCGCAGCCGACGAAACCAGCATGCCGCCGGGTACGGTGCAGTTGCTCTACCGCACCGGCCACGTCGACGGCGAGCGGCTCGTCTCCGACCCTCGCGTTGGGGCCATTGCCTACACCGGCAGCCGCTCGGCGGGACTCAAGCTGAAGGCGGCCGCAGACGCCGCCGGCAAGCCGATTTATCTGGAGCTGTCGAGCATCAATCCGGTCGTCGTGTTGCCGGGCGCTTTGGCCGAACGCGCCGATAAAATCGCCGACGAATTCACCGGCAGTTGCCTGATGGGGACCGGCCAGTTCTGCACGAATCCGGGCGTGGTCGTGCTGCTGGCCGGCGACGCGAGTGAAAAGTTCATTGCCGCCGTCGGCGACCGGTTCTCGGCCGCGCCGGTCGGTACGCTGCTTTCGAAAGGCGTGGCCCACTCGCTCCAGCACAGCGTCGCAGAATTGACCCAAGCCGGCGCCCAACCGCTCGTCGGCGGCAAATCGGCCCAAGGCCCCGGCTACCGATTTGCCAACACGCTGTTGCGAGCCTCCGCCAGTCAGTTCCTGGCGGAACCCGAGCGGCTGCAAAGCGAGGCCTTCGGCAACGTCTCGCTGTTCGTGGTCGCCGACGACGCGGCCCAAGCCGGCCAGGTGCTCGATCGCCTGGAAGGCAATCTGACTGGCTGCATTTATTCCGACACGGCGGGCGGCGACGATGCAATCTACGACCAACTGGCGCCTCGGCTCCGCCCGCGGGTCGGCCGGCTGCTGAACGATAAAATGCCGACCGGCGTGGCCGTCAGCCCGGCGATGAACCACGGCGGCCCTTATCCCGCTACGGGCCATCCGGGGTTCACGGCCGTGGGCATTCCCGCCTCGCTGCACCGCTTCGCCATGCTCGCCTGCTACGACAACGTTCGGCCCGGCCGTTTGCCGCCCGCCCTGCAAGACAAAAACCCCAACGGCAAGATGTGGCGTCTGATCGACGGAAGCTGGACGCAAGGGGACGTCGTGGCTTGAGACTTTCTCGATGGCGCTCGCGGCAAAGTGGCCGGCCGGGCGAGCTTTCCTTTCCCTTCGGCTTCGACCGCTCGACCGCTGAGGCGTAAGAACGGGTTCGCGCGGTTGATACTGTAGGGAACGCCCTCCGCGGCGTTCCGGGAAGCGCGAATCGGCGCGATTCCCGCTTTTCACGGCACGCCACAGAGGGCGTGCCCTACAGGCCTTTGCCGCGAACCCCTACATACACCCCGATCGCCGGGATCCGTAAAAGTGCTCTGGTTGGGCCGGCCCGGCCGGCGTTAGAATTGCCGCCCGATTCCGCACGTTTTTCTAGTTCGGCCGGCGATATGTTCCGCTCGCGTAGATACCTCGGCTTGGCATTGCTCGCGGCGACCGCGCTCGGGCTGCGGCTCGCCGTCGTGGCGAGCGTGGCTCAAGCGTCTCGGGGCGATTTCGCTTACGAACACGGAGAAATCGCCGAGAATTTGCTCGCCGGGCGGGGCTTCTCGGTGAAGTTCCTGGGCGTCGAAGGGCCGACCTCGCAACAGGCGCCCTTATACCCGGCGCTGTTGGCCGCGTGCTATCGCGCGTTTGGCGCCGGCTCGCCGCGGGCCCTGTTGGCGATGCAAGTTCTCCAATGCGTCGCCGGCGCCGGGCTGGCGCTGGCCGTCGCCAGACTCGCCTGGTCGCTCGTGCCCGACAGGTCCACGACGGGTTGGGTCGCCGGCTGGGGCGCGGCGGTCTATCCAACGCACGTTTACATGGTCACGCACATTCAGGTCGCCCTCTGGGCTGCCTTGTGCCTGACGCTGTTGCTCGCCCTGGTCGCCTCGCCCCAGTGGATCAATCCCTGGCGCAAAGCCGCGCTCGCCGGCGTCTTGGCCGGCGTGCTGCTATTGATCGAGCCGATCCTGGCCTTAGCCTTGCCGTTCGCGGCCTGGATGTTTTGGCACAGCGATCGCTCGTTACCGCAAAAACTCCCTCTCCCTTTGGGAGAGGGGGAATTCGCGGCCCGCATCGGCCGACAATTTCTGCTCGCCGCCGTCGCCGCAGCGGTCATCGCCCCCTGGCTGTGGCGAAATTATCAGGTCCACGGCGAGCCGGTGTTCGTCAAGTCGACCTTTGGCTATGCCTTCTGGCAAGGCAACAATCCGGCAAGCTGGGGCACCGATAAGATCCCCAAGCGTTCGGCCGAATTTTTACGCACCCGCCACGACGGCAGCCTGGCGGAGATGCACCGAGCGTTGTGGGAGGCGCGGCACGAAACGCTCTACATCGACGACGTGCTGCTGGCGCCTGGCGGTTATCGCGAGTTCGCCGGCCTGAGCGAGCCCGAGCGTTCGCGGTTGCTGTTCAGCCGCGCGTGCGACTTCGTTCGCTATCAGTCGGGCCGCTATCTGCGGCTTTGCGCCCGGCGGCTGCGCTACTTTCTGCTGTTCGACGAGACGAACCCCAAAACGGCCCATCGCGTCTACCGCATCGCCACCGTCGTCTGGCTGACCTTGGCCGGCATCGGTTCGTTGGCCCTGCGCTCGCAGTGGCGCCGGTTGTGGCCGACGTGGGCCATGTTCGGCGTCGTGGCCGCGTTTCACACGCTGACGATCGTCTCAGCCCGGTTTCGCATCCCCCTCGAGCCAATTTCATTCGTCTGGGCCGCCGGCGCCGTGGCGCCGTTGGGCGACCGGCTCATCGTAGCGCCTTGGAGCCGCTGGCGCGAGGCACGCGCGGTTAACGTCGACCTCGGTCCCTTGCCGCACCCCATCTTGCAAGGCCCCCACCGCCGAGCCGCCTCTTCGCGCGAGCGAGCCGCGAATCGCCGCTCGGCCGCCTAATGTAGAAGCGGCATCCCTGCCGCTTGCAGGAAAAAAATGCGGCAAGATGCCGCATCTACATTGGGCCGAAAACGCGGCAAGGATGCCGCGTCTACGTCGGTGTCGCCCGCTTGACGATGATTTCCTTGGTGAACAAGTTGGCGTTGGGCACCAGCACCAGTTGGTCTTCGCTCTGCAGGCTGGTGTAGCGAAAGTCGATCGCCACGACCGAGCCCGACAGCGCCGGCGTCCCCGCGATGCTCACGTAATCGCCGCGGCGGAAAGGTTCGTAAACCAGAATCAGGATGCCGGCCAGCCAGTTGGAAAGAATATCTTTCACGGCGAATCCGACGGCGAAGCCCGTCAGTCCCAGCCCGGCGACGAGCGCCGAGACGTCGACGCCCAGCGTTCCGCAAGCCGTGACCAGTCCGATGGCCAGCACCGACAGCCGGGCGGTCGAAGCCAACAGCACCAGCACGTCGGCGTTGACCCGCGCTCGCTCGCCGACACGGAGCACGAACCGCTGCAGCAGCGCGGCCGCGAACCAGAAGGCGAGCAGAATCAGCAGGGCCAACGTCAGGTTGCCCAGCAGTCTAAGGCACGTTTCGACGAAAGCCTTCCAATGTTGTTCGTTGGCAAACCACTTCTGAATGCTGTCCATAGGGGCTCCTTGGCTCAGGGCCGGCGCTTGCCGTGTCGCGAATCTTAACCCCGGCGGCGCAAGCTGCCAAACCGGCGGGTGGTTGGCGGCCGCGGCGGCTGCGGCGTATGCTAAACGCAGCATGACCTCCCACGCCTCCCGTAAAAGTCTCGTCAAGCAGCGTGAAGCCGCCCAGAAACTGGGCCTTTCCCGGCTCCGGCGGCATATCTTTCTGTGTTGCGACCAGAGCACGGCCCGATGCGCCGGTCAGAAGCGGATGCGCGCAGCCTGGAATTATCTCAAACGCCGCCTGAAAGAGCTGGATCTGGTTGGCCAGGGCGGCGTCTACCGCACCAAGAGCGGCTGCCTGCGGATCTGCGAAGGAGGGCCGATCGCCGTGGTCTACCCTGAAGGCGCCTGGTACGGAAACTGCGATCCGGAGGTGCTCGAGCGTATCATTCAAGAGCACTTGATCGGCGGCCAGGTGGTGCGCGAATTTCTGATCGCCGAAAGCCCGCTCGAAGGCTGACGCTCCTTGCGTCGGCCGGGCAAAGGCCCATAATTGCCGCAACCGTTCGCTTTTGTCCGCCGCACGCGCCATCGAGAAGGATTCGCCCGAATGCCGTTGTTAGTCGTAGGTTCGATCGCTTTGGATTGCGTGGAGACGCCCTCGGCCCGGCGCGACGACGTGCTGGGAGGCTCGGCCGTTTATTTCTCGTATGCAGCCAGCTACTTCACGCCCGTCAAGCTGGTGGGCGTCGTCGGCGACGATTGGCCCGCCGAGCACACGCGACTGCTTGAAGGCCGCCAGATCGACGTCTCGGGCTTGCAGGTCGTGCCGGGGGCCAAAACCTTCCGCTGGCGCGGCAAGTACCTGCCGAACATGAACGACCGCGAAACGTTGGAAGTGCACCTCAACGTGTTCGGCGATTTCAACCCGCAATTGTCGGAAGACGCGCGGCGCAGCAAGTTTTTGTTCCTGGCCAACGGTTCGCCCAAGCTGCAAGTGCAAGTGCTCGATCAGGCGGAAAGCCCCACGCTGACCGTGGCCGATACCATGGATCTCTGGATCGAGACCCAGCGCGACGAGCTACTGGAGTTGCTCCGCCGCGTGGACGGCCTGGTGCTCAACGACAGCGAAGCCAAGCTGCTGACCGACGACGAAAACCTGGTTCGCGCCGGGCACAAGGTGCGCGAGATGGGCCCGCGATTCGTAATCATCAAGAAAGGCGAGCACGGCGCCATGTTCTTCAGCGCCCATGAGACGCACGTCATGCCGGCCTATCCGACGCCCGACGTCATCGACCCGACCGGCGCCGGCGACAGCTTCGCCGGCGGCATGATGGGCTATCTGGCCTCGCGAGGCAATTTCGAGCCCAAAACGCTCAAAGAAGCGCTGGCCTATGGCGTGGTCGTGGCCAGTTTCAACGTCGAAGATTTCAGCCTCGAACGGATGAAGCGGATCGAACGCGCCGATCTCGACCGCCGGCTCCAGGAATACCGCCAAATGCTGAGCTTTTGAACTGAGTTCTTTTACGGGGCTTTTGAACCTTTGCCCGTCCTGAACGGCTTGAGTTCGCTCGCCGGCGGCTGGGTCGCTCGTTTGACATGAATCGCACCGTTCGCACCTTCGTGGCCGTGGAGATTTCGCCCGAAATCCGCGCCCGGGCCGCGCAGTTGATTTCGCGATTGAACCCCACGGCGGCCAAGGTGCGTTGGGTCGAACCCCACAATATGCACCTGACGCTCAAGTTCTTGGGCGACGTCGACTTGCTGGAACTCCCCGAGCTTTGCCAGGCGGTGAGCGACGCCGTGGCCGACTTGCCGCCGTTCGAGATCGAGGCCCGCGGCGCCGGCGTGTTTCCCGATCTGCGCAACCCGCGGACGGTCTGGCTGGGCATCGGCCGCGGCGCGGACGAGATGATCGAATTGCACGCCGCCGTCGAGCGAGCGTTGACCGGGCTGGGCTTTCGCCGCGAGCAACGCCGTTTTCGCCCGCACCTGACCCTCGGCCGGGTCCGCGGCGCCGGGCCCGGCAATCAAGAATTGGCCGAGCGCGTGGCGGAACATGCCGATTTCGCCGGCGGCGTCGCCAGCGTCGAGGCAATTGTGGTATTCTCCAGCGAGTTGGGCCGCGACGGGCCGACGCACGAGGCGCTGGCCACGGCCGCGTTGAATGGTAGATAAGGAATTGGCATCGCCCTCGGAACGTCAAAATGCCGCGATCCGGCGATCTTCCGACGAGGGGCGCGCCCAATTCTTCAAGTGAAAAGCGTGACGAGAAGGGTAAAATCATTCAAAGGCGATTCTACGACGGCGATGGAAAAGCGATCAGCGAAAAGGGGAGCTAAAGGCAATACCGTTGAAATAGGCGCAAGTCACAGTCCTTGAGTACCTTGGGGTTTGGAAAAGAACCCACCAAGGCAGCAAGGAGGCTGTGACCGTGAGCGCACAAGGAATGTGTTTGTTGCCGGCCGAT
>Ga0307372_10004119_pt1 | contig 22694 bp, 26 predicted proteins | sample OX1MG_FD_202533 | JGI IMG/M metagenome (GOLD analysis project Ga0307372, IMG submission 202533) | Soil microbial communities from Risofladan, Vaasa, Finland - OX-1 | ecosystem: Environmental > Terrestrial > Soil > Coastal area > Acid sulfate soil | place: Finland: Risofladan, Vaasa | collected...
TTCAAATCCCGGCAGCCCGACCACCACGCTGTGCGCAGGTGAATGAAACATAGGCCCCCATCGTCTAGCGGCCTAGGACACCACCCTTTCAAGGTGGCGGCACGGGTTCGAATCCCGTTGGGGGTGCGACGAATTTTTGCTCATTAGCGCGGTCTTCGGTCGCTTCAGTCGACGGCCCAACTGCCACTGCCATAACTTTTCGGTCCATCGTCATCTTCCCGGGTGCCAGATGACGAGCCAATCAGCGGGAGAATCGAGTTGAAATACTCCTACGTGTACTAAATCAGTTGCTGCGAGGTTCACGTGCCAGACAAGTTCGCCATCGGTGCCGGTCCTCTCGAAGCTCACGCTGAGAAGCCACTAGAGGCGGTAGGCGCACCCGTCTTGAAAGGCGACGAGTTTGGGCCGCCGTCGCCCACGCATCTCAATCGCGATCTCCGAGGGCAGCTTCACCATCGGCGTGACCAGTCGTACCTCAATCGCCCCGACACTCCATGACCGCAGCGCGGGCGCAGGGTCGCTAGTGGAAATGTCGGCGTCGAGAAAGACCAACGTTCCCGAGCAACATCTCGAACTGCGTCGGCTCAGATTGACTACACCGCCGCGCGGGGCCACGAACGCTTCAACCCCTTCGCCCAGCACAATCGTCGTCGATGCACTGGGGAGCGGAACTTGGTCGCTATTCATTTCGCCGCTGCCGCAAGGGCGTCCCTCAGTTGTTCCGTCGTTGGAGCGCCGCCAAGTCCCTGAGGACCTTGGTATAGACGGCACGAGAGGCCGATTGGTGCACCTGGCGACGCAAAGGGATCGGTTCCGTCAATCAACACCGTCGGCGAACCTCGAAATGCGACCGCCTGAGCCTCCTCGTCCGTCTTGACCTCGAGCAATTCAAGTTCGAACGCGGTCTCGGACATCAGGGATGCGAGCGTTTCGGCAGTGGCGCGCCAGTTCGGGCAGTCTTTGAAATAGAGGAGCTGTACCTTCGGCGACGTGCTCACAGTTGAGAGCCTTCAAGGCCCAGTTCTCGTTCAATGGTCCGAGAGGTCTTCGCCCCCGTGGTGGCGGCGACCCACTCACCCTGACGAAAGAGGGCGATGGTGGGAATGCTTTGGATCCCGTACTCGGCGGCGATCTCCTGGTTCAGGTCGACGTCCACCTTGACAACCTTGAGGGTGCCACCGTGTTCGTCGGCGAGACGTTGTAGTTCCGGCGCGACTGCAGTGCACGAGCCGCACCAGGCGGCCCAGAAGTCGACAATGACGGGGATTTCAGCCTCGAGGACTTCGTGTTCGAAGGTGGAGCGGTCGTTGGCGTGAGTGATGTTGTTCATGTCCATAGAAACCCGCTGATTGGGGCTTCTATTCCCTTTGACCTCGCCGCGTTGGTGACGGCTCAAGATTTGCGGCTTGGTATGGAAGTGGACTCACTTCGGTTGGACCCGGGTCGACCGTGGTGCTCGACGCAGGGTCTCGTTGGAATATTCTGGCGGCCGCGGCGTTTCCTAGGCATGGGAAAAATCATCAATATCAGTAACCGCTCCTCGTTCCAGAGTGAGGTCCTCGACTCGAAGGTTCCGGTGGTCGTCGACTTCTGGGCCGCTTGGTGCGGACCGTGCAAGGTTGTCGCACCCGAACTCGAGCTTCTAGCCAGTGCGTACGGCGAAGACCTTCGCATCGTGAAGGTCGACGTCGACGCGAACGGCGACATCGCGGCCGAGTACGGAGTGCAGAGCATTCCGACGATTGCACTCTTCAAATCGGGTGAGTGGGTGGCGGCCACGGTGGGGGCGAAGCGGGCACGCGTCATCGAAGGCGACCTGGGGCTGGCGAGCGCCGTCGATGCGTCGTGATTCACCCGTCTCGTGACAGGTGACCGCGTGCGCTCGATCAGCTCGAACATCGCACCGAGCGTCTCTGCACGTCAGATGCGCGAGATTGACGATCTAGTCGTTGGCACCTTCGATATCACGCTCGCCCAGATGATGGAGAACGCCGGACGCAGTCTCGCCGAACTCGTCATCGACCAGTACCAAGTCTCGTCGGTAACCGTGCTGGTGGGGCCTGGCCACAACGGCGGCGGCGGGCTCGTAGCGGCGCGACACCTCTTCAACCGCGGGGTGGAGGTGACGGTGGTGCCCGCACGCAGCGAAGGGCTCAGCGCCACCACCAACCGCCAGCTCATGGTGGCCCGGGCCATCGGCGTCACCATCAGCGACGTGCCGGTGACGTCGTCACTGGTTATTGACGCATTGCTCGGCTACTCGCTCGACGGCGAACCTCGCGGTCGCGTCGCGCAATTGATCGACTGGACGCACGATCAAGCCGGTCACGTCGTATCACTCGACGTGCCGAGCGGTCTGGACGCCACGACGGGACTAGCGACACGTCACTGCGTACACGCCGATGCGACGATGACCCTCGCCTTGGCGAAGACCGGTCTGCTGCGCGCGCCGGCGATCACCGGCGACCTCTTCCTCGCCGACATCTCAATCCCGCGCGTTGCCTATCAGATCGCGCGGCTCGATGTGCCCGACCTGTTCGCTGAGACGTCGATCGTGCGTCTCGTCGACGACTGCGGGTCTGACGCGACCATCAAACTGGTCTGATCGGGTCCTAGGGCCGCGCCGCGCCAATGAGACCAGCGGTGAACAGCGGTGCGTAGCTGACGGTCGTGCCCGAGTGGGCCGCCGCGATCACCGTGTTGACACCGTAAGGACCCGAGCCCACGTACATCACGAGGTGGTCGACGAGATGGTCGCCGTCCAGGTTGAAGTAGTACAGCAGGTCCCCGGGCTGTAGCGAGAGCAGCGAGACGTGGTTGAGCACCGGCCACTGAGTCTCGGTAGTGCGCGGAATCGCGACTCCGACCTTGCCCCACGCCCACTGCACCAGTCCCGAACAGTCGAATCCGACACCCGGGCTCTCACCACCCCAGACGTAGGGGACGCCGATCTGGCTCTCGGCGTAGTGCACGGCGGCCAGACCTTGGGCCGAGGGTGCGATCTGGGTTACCACAACCGCCGAAGCGGCCGACTGTATGGCCACCGTGACCGTGTTGGCGGCACTCTGGCCCCCGACCGACGACGCCGTGGTCACCGCCTGGATCTCGCCAACCGTATCGTGGCGCTTCGCTGCCTGCACGCCACGTTGGATCTCGTAGGCGATGATCTTGGCGGCCAATGAGTGGGTGATGGTGGCCAGGGTGGCACGGGACTCAACCACGCTGCGGTTGTTCTGCACGAGCAGCGCGCGAATCTGGATCGACCGTTGCCGCAGCTGATTGCGCTGGCGTTGGACCTCGCCGACGGTCACTTCGAGGGATGAGCGATCGCGTTCGTAGTTGGAGCGCAGGCGACTCATGCGTGCGAGCGACAATCGCTCATAGAGCGCTCTCGCCACCTGCTGGGTGGCACTCTGATTGAATACGGGTGGCAACCGTTCCGTCACGGAGCCCATGACGTAGTAGCGGATGACCGCCGTGGCGAGGTCGTGTGACGCGCGTGCGAGTGCCGAGCGCGACGAGCGTTGTTGCCCTTGCAACACGTTGATCCGCCGGTCGGTCGCGGCCAGCTCTGCGGTCGCGTTGTCGTAGGCGTTGGCCGTCGTCTCACTTAACTGGGAGAGGTGCGCCAGCCGAGACGATAGTGCGGCGATCTCAGCCTCGCTCTGGGCGATGGTGGTCCCTCCCGAGGGGTCGGCGACGGTAATCGTCGTGAGAACTGCGACGGCGGTGACGAGGGCGAGCCAGCGATAAGTGACACGGGATCGCCGGGGGAGTGCGGGCAGCGTTCGCGTCACGGAGTCAGGACCCTTCGACGACCGGACGAATCATGTTCGTGCGGGTAGAGCGACGAGCTGAGATCGGGACAACCGGCAGCCAGCCACGCAGAGGTCGAGCGATAGGCGAACTCGATCAGCTCTCCCGAGTGCGAGAAGTCGATCGGTGACACCTCAATGGGACAAAGTGGCGGAACGACCCGCAACTCAACACCATGATGCCACCGCATGGCGTCTTGGGCGAGTCGATGCTGTACCAGGATGGACAACCCTTGCATCGCGATGGCCAGCGCCGAAGGGGGCGGGTGCGATAGGGCGCAGGGGTATCCCGCGGGGAGCACCCACACCGTGGTCGCCCCCAGGTCCACGGCGTAGGAGATCGGGGTGTTGTTGACGACGCCGCCATCCATGAACCAGCGTTCGCCAATCGAGACCGGGGGTAGAAAGCCCGGAATCGCTGCGCTGGCCATGACCGCCTCGACGGCAGGCCCGCGCGAGAGCAGGAGGTCCTGGCCGGATTGGACGTCGACAGCCACCACGTGCAACGTAATCGCGGCCTCTTCGATTCGCTCAAAGGTCAAGTGGCGTTCGAGCAATTTACGCATGCCAACGTCCGAGGCGAGTGAAGATCGACGCCCGCCGATGGCCCAGGCGCTGCGCCAGGGATTCATCGGGAAGACATCGCGGCGCCGCAGCGAAGACCAGACCTCAATGAGGCCGTCGACCCCGCCGGGGCCCGGGTGCCCGGCCATCCAGGCTGCGTTAAACGCGCCCACGCTGGTGCCTACCAACAGGTCGATCGGGGTGCGAGCTTCCACGAGCGCCCGCAGCATGCCCACCTGGGCGGCGCCGAGACTAGCGCCGCCCGACAGCACGACGGCGCTGAGCGGCTCCCCTGTCGTGTCGGTGTTGTTCATCATGGTCTCGCCGTGAGAAACCCCGGCACGGCTGACCTATTCCCGCGTCGTCGCTACGTAGATTCATCGCCGGTACCGAGTCCGGACCTTGAGACATTGGTCGAACTAGTCAGGGAATAGAGTCTGCCAATGCGGGGTTACTGAGGTCGTGGACTCTGATCTGGTCGTCATCGGCGGCGGTGCGGCCGGCCTCGGCGCGGCGCGCGGCGCGCGTCGGCGCGATGCGAGCGTGACCCTGATCAGTGACGGCCCTCTCGGTGGTGACTGCACGTTCAGCGGCTGTGTGCCGTCCAAGACCCTGCTCGCCGGTTCGCGTAAGGGCCTGTCGTTCAATGCGGCCATGGCAAATGTCTCGTCGGTGGTCACGGCGATAGCCCGCAGCGAGAACGACGAAGTGCTGCGCGCCGAGGGCGTGAACGTGGTGAGCGGACGCGCAACCTTCGTGACCCCCTTCACCCTCGACGTCGACGGGGTGAGCGTGCGCTCGAAGCGGTTCATCATCGCCACGGGCGCCGGCCCGTTGGTTCCGCCGATCCCCGGGCTCGACCGACGCCAGGTGCTGACCAACGAGGAAATCTTCGCGCAGCGCACGCTGCCCGCTCGCCTGACCATCCTCGGCGGCGGTCCCATCGGGGTGGAGATGGCCGAAGCCTTTGCCCGCCTCGGGAGTCACGTGACGCTCGTCGAGGCCGCGGCACGCCTGCTGCCGCGCGAGGAGCCCGAGGCCAGTGCGGTGATCAAGGACTTCCTCGTGGCGCTCGGGGTGCGGGTGCTGGTGGCGACCACGTGCGTCAGGGTTGAGCACGCAACGTCGAGCACGCGTCTTCACTTCGACGTGAGTCCGCCGATCGAGTGTGACGCGCTGGTGGTGGCTGTCGGCCGACGTCCCTCGAGTGACGGTTTCGGACTTGATCAGATCGGCGTGGCGCTCGATCCTCGCGGCTTCGTAATCGTCGACGCCAAACTTCGGACCAATATCAGGCACATCTGGGCTGCGGGTGACGTGTCCCAGCCCTTGCAGTTCACCCACGTGGCCGACGAGACCGGAAGAATCGCCGCGGGTAACGCTCTCTCGCGAATGGCGCTGCGCCGCTTCCATCCGGAATGGATTCCTATGGTGACCTACACCGATCTAGAGGTAGCCCGCGTCGGAGTTACCGAGGTTTCCGCAGGCAAGGGCGCGCGCGTCGCGTACCTGCCGATGTCCGAGTTCGATCGGGCCACGATGTCGGGTGACGCGCGGGGCTTCGTCAAGATCATCGTGGGACCACGTCGACTCACCGGGAACCTGGCCGGTGGCTCGATTCTCGGCGCCACGATCGTGGCGCCGCGCGCTGGCGAGATGCTCCACGAAATCGTTCTGGCCATGCGCGCAGGCCTATTCAGTGCCCGTCTCGCTACGTCGACCCATGCATATCCCACTTGGTCAATGGCGGTTCAAATCACCGCCGCCCAGTTTTTCGGCGACTTCGGTGGCCGACGGGCCCGACCAGCGGGATCGGTGGAATAGTGACGCGACCAAGGGTGTTACGTACCTGATGGGCTCCGAACCAAATATCGAAGGGCGCTCGAACGCCGCCGACCATGAGGCCTTCGAGCGCTATGTGGTGCCCGAGTTACCGGCGCTGCTGCGCGTAGCGAACTCACTCACACGAAACTCTCACGACGCCGAGGACCTCGTACAGGACACGATTGTTCGCGCTTTCAAGGCGATCTCAGGTTTCGACGGAGCTCATCCGCGCGCGTGGCTCTTCACCATCTTGCGCAACACCAATATTAACCGTGCCCGTCGTCAACGTCCTGACATCTTCGACGACCCCCACGACGCCGAATTGGTCCCCGAGACCCGTCGGTCAGATCCGGCGGAGTTGGCCGAGCAAGTCGCCTTTCGCGAAGCGGTCATCGTCGCACTGGCGGCGCTCCCCGACAAGATGCGTGTCGTAGTCGAACTGGTCGATCTCGAAATGTGCACCTACGCCGAGGTGGCGATGGCGCTCGACATTCCGATCGGCACGGTCATGAGTCGCCTGCACCGGGGGCGACGCCACATCAAGGAACAGCTCATCGCGAGCGGTCTGGTTCTAGGGAAAGCGAGTACACGATGAGGATGCTACGAGGCATGCGCGACAACCTTCGAGAGATGCGGACCTGCCACGAGGTGGGCCAGTGGCTGCAGGACTATCTGGACGGTGAGTTAGATGAGCCACGTACCGAGCAGGTCGAGGACCACCTGAGGACCTGCTTACGCTGCGGCTTGGAATTTGACACTTACACGAAGATCGTCTCGGCGCTGCACGACACCGTTGAACAGTCGCCAGCGCTGATCAACGACGAAGTCACGCTCGCGCGACTTCGCCACTTCGCCCACGAATTGGCGGGCGAGCAGGGCGCGCGCAACGATGACGAGCGAGACGAGCGATGAGCCCGCATGGCGCCCGCGACGAGGTGGCGACCCGACGCTGGTGGCGCGGGCTCGACGAACTGACTCGACCAGTCGCGCCCGCGACCCGTCGTGCACTCGCTCAGCGCTGGAGCGAGTTGCCCGAGCACGTGCGCACACCGGGTCAGGTTCTCGGGCGCTTCGGTATCGGTTGCGAAGGCACCCACGGCGTGTTCCCCAAGTGCGACTTTGCCTGCACTCCCTGTTACCACTCCTCCGACGCCAACAAGGTTCGCGTTGACGGAGCCCACACGCTGGCCGAGATCGAGTCTCAGATGTCGTTCCTCGAACACACGCGCGGCCCCCACGCCCACGCGCAGCTGATCGGCGGAGAAGTGTCGCAGCTCAGTGCCGAGGACCACGCCGCCGCGATCGAGGTGATGCGTCGACACGGTCGCGAACCCATGAGCTTCAGTCATGGCGACTTCGACTACGAGTACTTGGAACGTGTTGCAGTCGACGAGCACGGCCGTCGCCGATTCAAGAAGCTGTCCTTCGCGGTGCACATCGATTCCACGATGAAGGGCCGGCGAGGTATGCGCCGAGCCCCTGACGAGGCGGCACTCGACCCCTACCGTCAGTTGGTCGCTGCGATGTTTCGCCGACTGCGCGCCGAGCATGGCGTTCGGTCGTTCCTGGCCCATAACGTGACCGTGACCCCCGCGAACGTCGACCAGATACCCGGGGTCATCCGCGATGCCCATCGGCTGGGTTTCGGAATGTTCTCGTTCCAGCCGGCCGCCTACGTCGGCGACGACCGGCGCTGGCGAGACGACTACGCGAGCCTCGAACCCGATCGGGTGTGGGGCAAGATCGAAGAGGGGGCCGGCACGCGCCTGCCCTACGAAGTCCTCCAGGTCGGCGACACTCGCTGCAACCGCACAGCGTGGGGCTTCTACGTGGGGAACCAGTGGTTCAGTTTCTTCAACGAAGAGGACCCGAAGGACCTTCGAGCGCGCGACGCCCTGCTGGCCCACCTGGGCGGCGTGCACTTCAACGCCCCCGCGCACTTACTGGTGCTTCGCCTCGGTCGCCTCGCACTTCGCTATCCCTCGCTGATCCCCACGACCGTCGGGTGGCTGTGTCGTGCGGTGCGCCGCAGCGGTGGATTCATACGGCTGATCCGGCAGCACCCGGTTCCGGTGACCTTCGTCATGCACCGCTTCATGCACGCCGCCGACGTGAAGCCCGCCTGGGAGCTACTCGGGCGCGGAGTGATGAGTGCCGATCCGCGGATCCTCGAGACTCAAGAACGACTGCTTGCGTGTTCCTACGCCATGGCCCACCCCGAAACGGGACAATTGGTACCGGCGTGCGTGCAGCACGGGGTACTCGACCCAGAGGAGAACTCTACGCTAGCCGCGTTGTTGCCGATTCCACGCCGCCGCGCGACTGGTATCACGGTGGGAAGCTGAGATGTTCGATCGTCGAGCCCGTGAACTGTGGCGACCGGTCCTCGACGGCGCGGGTGGTCGGCTGGCGCACCTCGGAGCTCGGGCGAACGCGCTGACCGGGGTGGGCTGGCTGGTCGGAGTCGGCGCCTGCGTGGCCGTCAGTCAGCGCCAGTGGATGATCGCGCTGGTCGCGTGGCTGGCGAATCGGGTGATCGACGGACTCGATGGCGCACTGGCACGACGTCGTGGCGCGACCGACCTAGGCGGCTACCTGGACTTGCTGGCCGACTTCAGCATCTACGCCGGCTTTGTCGTCGCGCTCGCGCTCGCCGAGCCGACAACCCGCGCCGCCGCGGTGGTGCTGCTCTTCAGCTACTACCTCTCGGGCACGGCGCTGCTCGCGGGGTCGGCGCTGCTCGACCGGCGCGACGTCGCTCGCGGCGACGATCGCTCGATCAACTTCCTCGGAGGCCTGGCCGAAGGGCTCGAGACGATGGTGGCCTACGTCGTGATTCTGGTCGTGCCCTCTAGGGCCACGTGGGTGGAGTGGGCCTTCGCCGCCATGGTGTTCGTCACCGCGCTCCAGCGGGTCGATGGGGTTCGCCGGGCGCTACGTAGAACGCCCGGATTGGTTCACGAGACCCGGAGCGATCCGGCGAGAGCGGCGTGAGGACACGGTGACCCGGTTGCGCGACTCAGCTTGGAGGGAGTACCTTTCGACGTTCCACCGCGAGCGCCCGGGCATCACCGAAGACGTACTGTCGGCGTCGCGCTCAGCTCAGGGGATCACCCCCTACTTCTGGATCACAGCTCCGATCCCCTTCGGCGCGCGCACGCTGGACTTGGCCTGCGGCAGCGGTCCGAACTTACGACTGAGGCCCCAGGAACCCTGGATTGGGCTGGACCACTCGGCCAGTGAACTGTCGCGAGCACGGCGCTCAGGGACCCACAACGTGCTCGACGGCGACGCGACGTCCCTCCCCTTCGCCGACGGTTCGTTCGATGCAGTCGTCTGTTCGATGGCTCTGATGCTGATCCAACCCCTCGAGCGTGCCTTGACCGAGGTGCACCGGGTGCTTACCCGCGGTGGTCTCTTCGTCGTCACGATGCCCGGGCGTCGGCCGCTTCGTGTGCGTGACGTCGTGCGCTACGCGCGCCTCGTCAGCCGGCTCGGTCGACACAATTTGAGCTACCCGAACATGAGGGCCCTATCGCACGTGCCCGCGCTCTTCGCGGAGCACGGCTTCGATGTGGTCGAGGACGTGCGTACCAGGTTCGACTTCCCCCTCACCTCGATCGAGCGCAGTGCTCTGTTCGTACGCTCGCTCTACCTGCCGGGGGTGACGGACTCGACCCTCGAGCGCGGCGAGCGGCTGGCCGCGCGCTGGATTGGCTCCACCATCGCCATCCCGCTGCGGCGGATCACGGTGGTGCGCCGATGAGCGCGGCTCGGCGAATACGGAGAGTCGAGTTGACCAGACCGACCACACGGCAGAGCGTCAAGGGATGAGCGACCTCCATCTCGACCACGAGGCGACCTCGGGGCCTCGTAAGTCTGACGACGTGCAGCGCGCCTACGCGAATGACCTCGACGCGGGCCGTCTGCGAACGAGCCGCCTGCGTTTCTTGCGGGTGATCGCCGAGTCGGTCGGCATCCAGGGACCGACCGGCGGCGTGGTGATCACGGCGGCCATCCTGGCCGGCATCGTGGGCGGCGGCACCGCCCTCGTGCAGGTGATCGCGGCGATCGCCATGGGATTCGTCGCCTACGCCTTCATCATCTTCACGCGCACGTTCAACAGCGCAGGTTCGGTGTACGGCTTCACGGGAGCAGTCGTCGGACCGCGATTCGGCTTCCTTTCGGTGTGGGCGCTCACCCTCGTCTACGTGAACTTCGCCGGCGGCGTCTACGCCAGCACGGCCGACGAGGCTCAGCCCGCCTTCGCGTCGCTCGGAGTGCACTGGCCGTGGCAGGTCTATGCGGTCATCGTGTTCGTCCTCGTGACGATGCTGGCCCTGCTGGACATCAAGGTCTCGTCGGCGATCATCCTCGGCGTTGAAGGGATCTCGATCCTTCTCGTCGTCGTCGCCGCGGTGATCATCACCGCGAAGGGCGGCTACCACCACCACGCCTTCAGCGCGACCCCCTTCCGCGCGACGGGCCTGTCGGGTACGGCCCTTGGCCTCGGTACGGTGTACGCCTTCTCGGTCTTCTCAGGCTTCGAGGGGGCCGCCACGCTCGGCGAGGAAGCGCACCAGCCGAGGCGCAATATCCCTCGCGCTATCTGGATCTCGCTCGTCGCGGTGGCGGCCTATGAGGTGCTCGTCTCGGCAGTGATTCAGAACGCCTTTCCCAGCGTGAAGGCGCTGTCGATGTCGGCCGTGCCATTGGTGAGCGTGACCAATCGGTTCGTCACTCCATGGTTCGGCGACCTCATCAACTGGGGCGCGGTACTGAGCTCCTTCGGTGCGGCGCTCGCGCTGATGGTGGGGGCCAGCCGGATGATCTTCGCCCTGGGTCGCGACGGGTTCGGACCGCGGGTCTTGAAGCGCACGAGCGCCGCCACTGGCGCGCCGACCGGAGCCATTGGTCTGGTCGCGATCGTGAGCTTCGTCCTCCTCTTCAGCTTCCTGTGGGAGCCCCAGGCGACTACTGCGGTCGCGGTGATCCTCACCTACGGCGCCGACCTGATCATCGCGGCGTACTTCCTCGCCGTGGTGGCCGCGCTGGTCCTGGTGATCCGCACGAGGATGCCGTGGTATCGAGGCGCGATCCTCAGCGTCGGTGTGCTGGTGCTCGGGTACGTGGCGAAGGAGACTTTCGTCCCCCTGCCGACTGGGCCGTATCGATGGGACTTCTTCGCCGCTGTCGCCTCGATCGTTGCGGGCCTGCTCGTGCCGATGATGTCGTCGAGGCTCCGCGCCGGGATCACCTCCTCGCCGCTGCTGCGCGTGGGGTCGCGGGCCCTGCTCGGGCCGCGCGACGAGTCTGTTGCAATCGAGCGAGTGGACGACTAGGGCGTGTCGACCCACCTCGAGCGCGCCACGCCCGCACCGGAGTTCCTCGAGATCATCGGGGTGTACGACGCGGCGTCATCATTCGCCGGTGAGTTGGCGTACTGGGTGCGGTCGCGCCTCGGGAGAGACCAGTGCTCGCTCTGTCACGTGACCCACGTGCCACGCGGTCCCCGCGAGGACTGGCAAGCAGTGGCGGCCACGTTACCCGCACCGTTCGTGACTTTTCACCGCAACGACCAACCCCGTGACGTGCGCGCGCTCGGGTGCTTCGCACTGCCCGTTGTCCTCGTGCGCACCAGCGCCCGCGTCGAGGTCGTGCTCGAGCGCGAGGACATCGCATCGTGTGCGGGGTCGGCGCACGCCCTGGGCGAGGCGATCCGTTCGCGCTTGACACACCTGGTGAACTGAGACGCAGTTAGCGCTTCGCGCGACGTCGACGCGACGGGGCGAGGTAGCCAATACTCGACACGAAGAACGGCACGACGTAGTTGGTGAAGATGCGGATCCACGCCGCGGCGTTGACGTGTCCTGAGATGATCACCGAGCCCTGGTTCACGCCCGACAAGAGAGTCCCCACCACGGCCGACACGGCGGCGGCCGTGCGCAAGGTGTAGCCACGAAGGATGAGAATCAGGCCCTCGAAGGGCGAATTCCACGTCGGCACGGGTCGCCGCTCGGAGTCCTTGGCCGAACCCATCAAATCCAACGCTGCGCGATCGAGGTGACGAGGGACAACCGGTCGAGGATGAGCAGGTAACCCAGAACCATGAGCACCGACGCGCTGAGCACGGTGACCGCGCGCCCGTGGTGGCGCAGCCAGGCGAGCGGCGAGCGGAGCCGGTCGAAGAACAGTGCGACGGCGAGGAATGGCGCGCCGAGTCCTAGCGAATAGACGCTGAGTAGCACCGCAGCCGACCCAACGCGGTCCTGTTGAGTCGAGAGCGCAAGGACCGAGGCGAGGATCGGGCCGACGCAGGGCGTCCAACCGAAGGCGAAGGCCGCGCCGGCGACGGGGACGGCGAAGGGCCCCAGGCGCCCCAGGCGCGGGTGGGCGCGCCATTCACGGTAGAGACCGGGCGAATTCGATAGCAGCGTGGCAAACATGAACAGGCTCATCAAGACGATGACGAGCCCCGATACCCTGGTCAATAGGGTCTGCTGATGCACCACCGAACGGCCGAGTGCACTGGCCGAGAGCCCGAGAAGCACGAAGACTGTGCCAAAGCCCAGGACGAACAAGGCGGTGTCTCGCGTGACGCGCCCGAGGTGACGCTTGGTCGTCGTCGAGGTCGCGGCGGCCGACCCCGTCGCACCCGTGGCTCCGGCGGTCCGGGTGGCGTCGAGACCGGCCACGATCGAGAGATAAGCCGGCACCAGCGGCAGTACGCACGGCGACGAGAACGACGCCACGCCACCGGCGAATGCGGCGAGGAGACTGACGTTGGATAGTGACACGGCTCAGGCCGGCAGCGTGACGCCATAGATCTGGCGCACGGTGCTGGCCAGGGACGTGCTGTCGAATCCGCCCACGTGGGTCGTGATCAAGTGTCCCCGCGCGTCGTAGAACGCGGTCATCGGCATGGAACCAGTCCCGCCCAACGCCTGGTAGAGACCGTCACCCTGCCCTCCACCGACATCGCTCGCGACTGCGCTGACGTGCGAGGCGAGCTGGTACTGCTGGGCGAAGGACGAGCCGTTACCGGTCTCGAGGGCGTTGACCTCGACAACGGCGACCTTGCCCTTCAGCGCGACGGCGTCGGAGGCGAAGACGGGGAGTTCGCCGGCGCACACGGTGCACCACGAGGCGAAGAAATTCACGATCACGGGGTGTCCCTTGAACGAAGCGAGCGAGACCTGGCCCGACGCGCCAAGTCGGGGAAGACGCCATCCCTCGGTGGTCGTGCGGTACTGCGCGCTCGACGAAGTGTGGAAGAAGGTGAGCGAAATCGCTGCAACGAGCGCAATGGCACCGAGCGCGCTCGCGATTATCCGTTGGATCGAACGGCGCCGCCGGGCCCGCGCGGCATTTGACGGCGAGCGGTCCTTGGTCGTGTTCGGCCGTGGCGCGGACGCGGGGGCCTTCGACGGACCGGGCCCGCGACGTGTCGGCGTTGACCTTCGACTCTTGCCCATCGATGTTCCCCTGTCTCGAGACTCGTAGCGCGAAGGGCGGGTCCCACCACGTACGCATGGCGCCACCCGCGGCGCGCATCAAGCAACCCAATTCGTAGGTGGTCTATTCCAATCTCTCGATCACGTGGTTACGTGGCGCCGCGCACGGCCTGACCACACCGGTGGCGACGACTGGTCAGCGAATGCATGGAATATGCGGCGCCCGTCGGGGTTCTACAGGTGAGGCGTTCGCCTCTCAACACGAGCGGAACCGACGCGACGCGTCGTTCATCAAGAGAGATAGAGGTTCTATGAGTACCCAGACCGCCAGTCGAGCAATCAATCCCGCGAGTCGATCCGGCAATGCATCGCTCGTGGTACGCGCCCTTGCCGTGCCCGGCGCCCTCTGGGGCGCCATGGGCGGCATGGTGTTGGCACTGACAATGATGATCGTCATGGGAGCGGCCCACATGGGCTTCGCCAGCGCAATCAACATCGGCATGCCCGCCTTCGTCTTCACGATCACACCACCGTTGCAGATGCTGCCGAGCCTGATGCTCGGCATGGGAATCAATCTGCCCTCGTCGGCCATGGCCCAACTCACGATGGCGATCCACAGCGGCCATATAAGTTCGGCCATGGCCAATCAACTGGGCACGATGCTGAGCTCGATGCACGTGCCCATGGCCAAGGTGCAGATGATGGGAATGATCATGACCGGTCACGCCACCAACGCCACGGTGACTTCACTGATGTCGTCGATGACGCCGTCGGCCCGGGCCGCAGTGATGTCGGCGATGCCCCTTAACGCCGGTCACATGGCTGTCGGCCTGGTGCTGCACTTCGCCTTCTCGATGTTCCTCGGACTGGCCTTCTTCGCAATCCTCGGCGCATTCGCCTGGATGGCTCCGCAGGCGCTGCGTACTCGCATGATGTTCGTAGGCGCTGGCGTCATCGGCGGGACCGTGGTCTATCTGGTGATGCGCTTCGGCCTCCTGCCGTCGACCAATCCCCTGATGGGCTTCGTTCCCCAAATAGCCTTCTTCATTTCGCACCTGTTGTTCGGGCTGGTGGTCGGCATGGGCTTCGCCCTCGCCTACGAACGTCGCTCGCTCGATAGCGCCATGCCCGTGCGCTGATTCTGCGAAGTCGGTCCCGTCTCGTGCGAATCCTCCCCGCACGAGACGGGACCGCTCGCGTTCGTGGTGGCGACGCCATGCGAATTGTTCAGGCGTCGAAAAGGCGCGTCGTTCCCGGGTTAGCTCCGCCTACGAACGATGTTCACCAGTTCCTTGATCGTCCACGCAAGCCGACCTCCCGGACCGGTGGCGCAGTCAGGCAGGCCGGTGGGACCCATCGCGCAGTCTGATTCATCGAGTGACTTCTCAACTGTCGGACGAGTTGATCGGCGCAGATGGAGGTGGTGTGCCGACATCGTGTCCTTCCGCCTCGACCGCATCAGCCGGTGGCTACATCCACTGTAGGTGCCACCGGGCCAGCGCGGCTCCGTCTAGGTTGCCCCAGAGTCGATGGGTCAACGTGGAATATCCGACGACGAGATGGGTTGCCAAGGTATGTACAAAGAGACCCTCCCGATCACCGTGTACTGGCGCCCAGGCTGTACCTCGTGCGAGCGGCTGCGCCGCGGACTCGTCGCCGCCGGGGTCGAGACGGACGAGATCAACATCTGGCAAGACGAACGAGCCGCCAACGCCGTACGCCTGGTCGCCCACGGCAACGAGACCGTCCCGACGGTGACGATCGGCTCGACCGTGATGGTCGACCCGCCGGTCAAGTCGGTGCTCGATGAGATTCGTCGCCAGGACCCGACACGGACGTTTCTTCGCGACGTGTCGCCAGGTGCGACGTCGCAAACGCGCCGTGGACCCCTCGAGGTGACGCAGTGGTTCCTGATCGTCCTATTCATCCTGTTGAGCTTTCTCGCCGAGGGCTCGGGCCGCGCTGCTCTGAGCTGGGCCATCGACGGAGTCAATGTTTTGGTCTACTTCGCGCTGAAGGCGATCCGTAACGCGCGCGCGATCCCGGCACCGGAGTGATCGACGCAGGGGCACGACGCGGCGGCGACCTCAGACGAACTCGAATCCTCGAGGTTGTCGGGCACCGCCGATTGATAACTACGGCTGGTCTCGTAACTGCGATGCGCGCGGCACGCTGACGAGACCGTCGTCACTCTCAGAAATCCAGTCGATCTCGAGGTCGACGTTGGCGTCGAGGAGCAGGTTCATCACTGGACAGCGGGCCTCCGTCTCGGTGATGACCGAATCGAGGTCGGCCAAGGACGCATCCGTCGTGACGATGGCGCGCACGCGCACGCTCTGAAAGTGGGGTCGCACGCTGCGATCGCCGAGTCGACCACGAATGTCGATGGTGAACGCAGCGTCGAATCGGATGGACTCGTAAGCGAGGTCCATGTCGGTAGCCGTGCGACGGAAGGTCACGGATTCACACCCGCACAACGCACCGAGTACCGACTGCAACGGCGACGGTCCCTCGCCTGATCCACCGGCGCTCACCGGTTCGTCCAGGACCGCAACGCCGTATTCGCCGTACTCGACGAGTGTTCGCATACTGGCGGGATTCTGCGCCGTCACCGACTTGCGGCGAAGCCACTTGTGTGCGTCAGGGTCGTAGGATTCGCTCATTCAATGTCTCTTCTCTCGTCGGTCTCGAATCTAAGCGAGTCGCTCGCCCCATTGGCATCATCTGGAATGTCGCCCGACTGCAAGGTTGGATGGAAGGAGCGTTCATCCGAGATACTCGACCAGTCGTTCGACGACGTCGCCAAGGGAGTTCGCTTCCACGTCCGGAGGGTGAAAGACATCCGGAAAGAGTCGTCGGTCGCGGTTAACCCACGCCGTCGAGTAGCCCACCTTCGATGCGCCGTGCAGGTCCCACGGGTGCGCGGCCACCATGGCGAGGCGTCGCGGCTCGACGCCCACTTCCTGGGCGAGGTAGCGGTAGGCCTCGGGGCGGGGCTTCCACAACTGGACTGCTTCGACCGAATGCACGACGACCAACGAGTCAAGACCGGCACGTTCGAAGAATCCCCGGGTCGTCGCGGCACTGCCATTGGTCAGGGCGAGGATTGGCACGTGCAACGCCGCGAGGCGCTCGAATGCCGATGCGACGTCGGCGTGCAGTGGCAGTTCGGCGAAGGCGCCCAGCAACGATGTGACTGCCCCGGGTGAAGCGCGTCGGCCACTCGATGCCGTGATCTCGTCGAGCGCCGCGCCGGCCAGTGCGGCGAAGGAACCGTACTCTCCGCTCGCTGCCAGGGCCATGCCGTCTCGCAGCAACGCGGCAAACCACCATTCGAGGCTATGGGCAGGCAACTCTAGATCGTCAAAGGCCTGCCGAAGATCAGACAGGTTTACGAGCGTCTCGTTGACGTCGAAGACGACACTGTGGAGTCGCGGTACGCTCATCACCAGCGCGACGCCGCCGAGGGCAGTGTTTGGCCGAGCGTCGGCCAACGGTTACGTCCTTTCAGCCGAATGCTGATCATCCTCCGTTGCACGCTCCCTCGCTCTCGCGAACGTCGCCCAAGACGTCTGCGACGAGATTTGGCGTCATCGTAGCGCCTCAAGAATTGCGATCACGTCGTCGGGTTCAGCTCGCTTCGTGTAGTCGGCGTCGGCGAAACGCCACGCGATGACACCATCGGAGTCGATGACGTACGTCGCTGCCAAGGGGAGTCGAAAGGTGGAGTCGCCGTTCACTGCCGGTAGGTCGTACCCGAAGCCCCGATAGAGCTCGCGCAGCGATTCGGGCAGACTGAACACGAGCCCGAATGACTCAGCCACGGCGTTGCCCTGGTCGGAGAGAACCGGGAATGCGAGCTCGAACTTCTCTGCGGTGGAGATCGAATTGTCCGGAGTCTGGGGCGATATGGCGACGAGCGTGGCTCCCGCCGCAGTGATCTCCGGGAGCTTGGCCTGCAACGCACGTAGCTCCGTGGAGCAGTAGGGGCACCAGCCGCCTCGGTAGAACGTGAGAACGACTGGTCCCTTGATCAGAAGTGAGGAGAGCGAGATCATGGCCCCAGTCGCCACCGGGAGCGAGAAGTCTGGCGCCATCGCACCGACGTTGAGACTCGCCTCAACGAGTCCCGATGAGGCGAGGTGTGCGGTCGCCTCGTCGATCACCGACAACACGTCGGGCCCAAGGCGCGCCCTACCTGACGAGTTCTGCTCCTTCAACCGCTGACTCAAACTGGCCATCATCGACTCCTCCATGTTGGCACGAGAGTGCATTGGTAGTGACATGAGCAGAACCCGCCAAATCGGTTGGATATTCCATCGATCCAACCTCCATCGGCATCCAGGTCATGGGGTTGGACGGTATCGAGCCCCACTTCACCACTCAGGCGGATTCATTCCAGGGAGTCAAGACACCTATGGAGCCATTATCGAGAAGGCCAAAGATTGGGCCGGCGAGAAGGCCGGGCTTTCGAAAGCCAAACCTTCGGGGTGAGTGTCGATTGACGAGTTCACCAGGGGCGGTCTCTGGCCGGCCTGAGAACGATCGTGTCGACCTGCGAGATCCGCGCAATCGACTCACGAAAGGCGCGAGCCACTCGCAGCGCCACGTCAGTGGGTTCTGGGGCGGACCGGATTGTTCGGAGTCTTCCATAACTCTTCCATAACTTGCGAGGTGTCGAGGAGTACCGTGGCGTCTCATCAGGTTCATTGCGTAGTGCGTTGTGATCCCTTCGAAATTCCCAATTGCCCACTTGCGTGATCAACGTCGACTCGACTACGTTCGCTCAGATGGTGACTTTGATCAGGGACTTTCTGACCCGGCGAAATAGCGAAGAAACCTCCTCGAGGATTGGACCCGGTGGCGTCGTTCCACCACCCTTTCAAGGTGGCGGCACGGGTTCGAATCCCGTTGGGGGTGCTCATCCTTCCTGGTGAAAGCCAGTTTTCTGGAAATAGGTCTCGGCCCAGAATTTCCGAATTTGAGGTCAAAGATGCCCGTTATGTGCCCACAAAGTGCCCAAAAGACCCCGAACGGGCCGTCCGCCACGTTCGAACCTCAGTGAAAATATGGTTTTGATCAAACTCATGACACCAGCGATCTCGGGTGGTGTTCACGATGTAGAGACAGATGCGTTCATTGCCCCCAAAAACAAGTGACCGTCAAAGGGCGTGAGTCGAGATTCATCGCTCAAGGCCTTTTCCACGCTCTCGCGTCCTGACGAGACCAAGAGCGAGTTCGCGCCATCGTTCTATTTCCTTCAAAAGACCCCGATATTCCGATTCTTTCAGGTTGAACTCTGATGGGTCCAACACCGCCGCACGTTTCGCCATGTCGGCGAACACTGCGAGGTCAAATCCGCGATCCTTCTCCGCAGCAAACGCAAAGAGATCCTCGAGTTTGAAGAACTGTTCAAGGGCGTAAAGATCCACGAAATCCCGGGCCTCTGCTCGACCAAAGACCGCCAGTACCTTGTCAACTGCTAACTCCTTGCTGGCCAACACTGGAAAGAATTCTCCTTGTTCGAGTGGGAAGAGGCGACTGTCTAATCCAAAATCAACCTCGGTTTCGGAATCCAATCCTCGGACGACGATGCGGGCAAACTGGCGCGTCGATCGTCGAACTTCGACCTCAAATCCTTCTCGTTGTAGGGACGAAACAACGTCGGGAACTCGCTCAGCCAGTGTCTGCTCAGAAGAACCAATGAAATCCAAATCGTTGGTCCGACGCTCAACCAAGCCTTGTGAGATGAGTGCCGCACCGCCAGCGAGCGCAAAGTCTGAACCAGCCAGCGAGTCCGCGATCAAAACGGCAATCCTCTCCTGCAGTGGAGTGAGCATGACTAGTCGATGCTACGCAGTTGCGGATACTCGCGCTGCCACGCCTCACGAACGTGCCGGGGAAGAAAGAGTTGACGCCACAGGGTTCGTAGATCATCGAAACGAACGTAGAAGCGAACGTCGTCTTCATCGCCCTCGGAAAGGACAAGCTCGTACATCCGAATTCGATCTCTAGGACTTCTTAGATCGAACGCGCGCTTCGGTTCAGACCACCAAATGTGAATTGGGAGTTGGACTTCGCCCTGAGCCTTCGCGTCGTTCGACGTGTCAAATCCCGACGGAATCGCGACGGGTCGTGAAGCTGGACCCAGAGTGGATGAGCGGGAGATAACCACGCCCATAGCCTACGAACCTCCAGAGAATTGTTCGAACATTCCAATTTTACGCTCACCAACTTGGTAAGGTCGCTGACGCGGAGAACCGGGTCAGGTGCAGCGGGTCCTGAACGACCGGAGTGATACCCGCCGCCCCATTGGGAGGATGAGCCCGTGTATACGATCCACGCCACGAAGAAACTGCTTGATCGAATGCAAGAGCCAATTATCGATTCCATCCCGGACGCAACGACGAGACTCGGAAACTGGTTCGCCAAGCCACTGTTCTGGCGTCCTCAAGTTGCGCTCTTCGTCAATGAAGAGACCTTTCTTCCGGTCTTCTCTTCATTGGCGCCCGCATCCTCGCTGGCCAATCGTTTCCCCGACGATCTGGCAATGACACTTCGCATACATGGCGTCCCAGAGTCATTTATTGGGGAAGAACTTTTGGCGATGGACGACGTAGCTGTTTCAAGGACAAATAATCGCCGAGTGGTTGGAATATTGAATGAACTTGCCACTATGGCGTCACGCATCCATGCCACTCACCCGGAGTTAACTCCCTCGCATCTCGCCTTCGAGTTAGCGAGGGTTCCTTGTGGCCACTCAGGAGGGGACTACCGCGTACCCGAAGAGGCGCTACGTAATCGCGTATCGACGCGGTAGGCCGTCGGACGCCCGACCGCTTATGCCCGTAGTGCGCCCGGAACTTATAATCGCGAAACTCTGACATCGTTAATACGCCCTTGACCAGTATTTTTGAAGTCCGTTTACGCCCGATACGTCCAACCTCTCAAGGTGGCGGCACGGGTTCGAATCCCGTTGGGACTGCCAAAAGTTAGCGACAAAAGTCGCCTAGCTGCACCGACAAAAGTGGGATCCGACAGTGTGGCGGTGCGTTGTAACACGCGCATTCGGCGTGGCGAGGCTCGACGTCCGAAGATTGGACGAGCAGTTCTTGCGAACGGCGTCAGCTGGCGAGGTAGTCCGTCAGACTCACTCGTCGGCGGCGGGCGCGTTTTCGTGCTTCGATCTCGTCGCGGCGAATCATTTGGCGATGGTGGGTGTCGATCTTTCGCAGGTTGGCCGCCACGAGTAACAAGGTAACGAAGACGCCTTGGGCGGCGATGCCGCGCACTCGTCGTCGCGCCGGCTGGGCCAGCGCCTCGTGGGCGGGATCCTTCACGAACCCGTTCCACCCTTCGATGGTGTTGCGCAGCGTCGCGTAGTGCCGAGCCCACTCCTCTGATCCGAAAGGGAAGGACTGGGCGTGGCGCGCCGCGACGTCGGGCGCGATGGTGATGGCGTGCTGACGGCAGAGGAGCGGTGGCGCGCTCGGTGGAGCGACAGTTCTCGCACCCACAAGGGCGAGTGACGAGGGGCGCAGTGCGCAGCGCACCTTCGGTCGCGCCCCCTCGGCCGGGCACATGAAGCGCTCGTAGCCGTCGGCGTCGGGTCCGGACTTGCGCCGCAGCTGATAGGCGCGTCGCGCCTCGACGCGACGACGATAGGTGTCAGCATCGACGGCGCCACTCCTCAGATCAAGGGTGGCACTCACCAACACCTCGGGCATTCCCGGGCAGTACCAGGTGCCCTCGACCAAGACCGCGCCGTGGCTGTTCGCCTGGCGCCCGAGCTGGTCGACGCGGTAGTCGATCACGAGCTCGTAACCCATGGCGCGCGCCGGCAGATGGAACGTCGTGGCGAACGCGCCCGAGTAGGCGCGATCGACCCCGAGGGGACCCGGGCGAAAGCCGCGCGAACGCGCGCCGGCGAGCACCCGCACCGCGGTGCCGCCGGGATCGACGCCCGGTCGATCGAGCGCGAGACCGATAACGAGATTGGGGAACGACGCGAGACTCCCGGGTTCGGGCGAGGCCGTCGTCAGCAGCGTCGCTTCGAGGGCCCAGGCGACGCGAGAACGGCGCCGTCCCGTATGGTCCTCGCGCTCGCGGTGGTCGCCCTCTCGGACATACCATCCCCCATCGGGGTCCGTGGCGCAGAGTCCCGAGCGCTTGGACGGTCCGCGTGAGAAGAGCGGGACCGCAGTGGCGTCGAGGCCGTAGGCGAGACGTGACGGTTGCTCGCACCCCTCGACGCTGGATAAGAGCATCGCGCCCATGAATGACTCGAGACGATCTCGCGCGTCACGCACCTCGTCGTCACTGCGCTCGACGCAGCGTTGCGCGAACGCTTCGAGACTGAGTCGGTGGTTCTTCGGGAGCCCCGAGGGATCGAGCACCGAGGCGACGCTATGAAAGAGGTAGCGCACCTGGCGGTAGCGCGCCAAGAACGAATGCTCATCGCCGGCGTCACCGGTGACGCCGAGCGTCGCCTTCGCCACGTCGGAGAGTCGAGCGAATAACACCTCGGTGGCGGCCGAGAGGTGCAGCGCCCGGTCGTCGGTCGCGAGGAGCAACAGTGCCGCGAGCAACGCCGCGACGGACAGCTCGCGGGGTCGCCCGGGGCGACGGTAACGGGCCTCGATCTCGCGCTCCAACCACTCGGCGGTCCCCGAGCCTTCGACGAGCGCAAGACAACGCGCCACCTCCTCGTCCTCGATCGCGCGACGGGTCATCGTTGACGCGCCCGCGCGCGTAGTTGGGCCTTCGTCTGGGGCGCACTCGGCACGTGACGCGCGTAGCGCAGGAGCGACTCGACGTCGATGAGGCCCGACATCGCGCAGAGCTCACCCGGTGGGGTGCCGTTCGCCAGATGAATGCAGATGAACGTCGAGCGACAGCGTCCACTCGTAAGCGCCACCTCATCGGGATCGCCCGCGAGTGAGCCGGCGATCTCACCGACGAGGTTCTTCGTGTCACGCACCGTGGCCCTCGGGCGAAAGAGATAGCCGCGTTGTTCGTGGGCGAGGCCCGCGAGGGC
>Ga0307372_10004121_pt1 | contig 22693 bp, 26 predicted proteins | sample OX1MG_FD_202533 | JGI IMG/M metagenome (GOLD analysis project Ga0307372, IMG submission 202533) | Soil microbial communities from Risofladan, Vaasa, Finland - OX-1 | ecosystem: Environmental > Terrestrial > Soil > Coastal area > Acid sulfate soil | place: Finland: Risofladan, Vaasa | collected...
GTCGGGCTCGCGTGGCTGCTCCTTCGTCGCCCCGAGCTGTGGCTGCTCGACGAGCCCTACGCCGCGATCGACGTGGCGGGGCGCGATTTTCTCGACGAGCTCTTCCACGAGGTCGTCGCCGCGGGCGCGACGGTGGCCGTGAGCGCGCACGACCAGTTGCGTTCGCTGCCCGCGGGCACGCGCACGTGGCACATGGTGGGCGGGCGAATCGAGTCGATCTCGTGATCCGCCTCGCTCTCCTCGTCGCCGCGAAGGATCTTCGCATCGAGGGACGCAGCCGCGTCTTGTTGTGGCAGGTCGTGCCCTTTGGCGTCATGGCGCTCTTGCTCGCGGGACTCGCCCTCGGCCCGACTCAGGTGGGCCACTCGAGCGCCGCGCCCGGACTCTTCTACCTCGTGATCTTGTTCGTCACTTTGTTGATGGTCGCTCGAAGTCGCTCGCTCGACGCGCGTCCGGGAACGCGCGACTCGCTCGCCACGTTGGGCCTCGATCCCGCGGGGGTCTTCTTGGGCAAGGTGCTCGCGCTCGCCGTGGAACTCTGGGTGACCGGAGCGCTGTTGCTGGCGGGAACGGTCGTGGTCTTGCACACGGGGCTCTCGGGCACGTGGGCGGCGGCGCCGAGCGTCGCGGCGACCCTCGGCGCACTCGCGGCGGCGGGCGTGCTGCACGGGGCGATCAGTGGCTCGGGCGAGGGCGCGGCGACCCTGTTGCCCCTGTTGTCGCTGCCGGCCTTCGCGCCGCTCTTGATCGCCGGCGAGCGCGCCTACAGCGCCGCCCTGCACGGGGGCGCCCTGTGGGAGTGGTGGACGATCTCGCTGGTGGCGCTGGCCGCGTACCTGGGCCTCGGCGTTCTCCTTTACGGTGTGCTGGAAGAATCATGATGAAACCGCTTCTCACGCGCCTGCTCGGTCCGCTCACGCTCGTACTCGTCGCCCTCACTTTTTGGCTGGGACTGTGGGTCACGCCGCCCGACCGCGTCCAGGGAGACCTCGTTCGCCTGGTCTACGTCCACCCGGCGATTGCCTGGGTGGCGCTCTACGTCTCCTTTGGCACCGCCACGATCTCGAGCGCGCTGTATCTCTGGCGGCGAACGCGTTCAAAGACCCTGGACCGCGTGGCCGCCTGCGCGATGGAGGTGAGCGTCGTCTTCATCGCCCTCACGTTGATCACGGGTTCGATCTGGGGGCGGCCCACCTGGGGCGTGTGGTGGGCCTGGGACGCCCGGCTGACCTCGACGGCGATTCTCGGCGTGTTCGCGTTGGCCTACCTCGCGCTTCGCCGAGCGATCGAGGACCCCGACACGCGCGCCTCGCGCAGCGCGGTCTTCGCGATCGTGGCCGCGATCAACGTGCCGATCATCCACTTCTCGGTGCTGTGGTGGAAGACCCTCCACCAGGGCGCGACGGTCTTCACCGCCAATCGCACGATGTTGATCCACGGATCCCAAGCCTGGACGCTGCTCGTGAGCTTCGTGGCCTTCACCCTGGCGTTCGTGTGGCTGCTTCGCGCGCGATATCGCCTCGAGGTCGCGCGCGAGCGCGGTCGCGCCAGCGCGCTACGCGACGCGCTCGACGCGCGACGAAGAGAGGGCGCCCAACCGTGAACTACGTCGCGGCGGGCTACGCCTTCACCTACGGGGGCTTAGCGCTCTACGCGCTGTCGATCTGGTGGCGAGGTCGACGTGAGCGCCGATAGCGCGAGTGACCTTTCGCCCGTCGCGGTGCCCGAGGTGGCGCGACGCACCCGTCGGCGCACGTTCGTCGTCCTCTTCGTGCTCGTCGCCGCGGTGCTGGCGCTCTTGAGCCAGGGCCTGCTGCACAGCCTGAACTACTTCGAGACCGTCGCCCAGGCGCAGTCCAATCGAGCCACGCTCGGGACCAAGGAGCTTCGACTCGAGGGCGTCGTGCAGGCGCACACCATTGAGCGCACCTCCACCGGTGCTTCGTTCTGGCTGCGCGGGGGGCGCTACCGCGTCTTCGTGCGCGCCACCTCGTCGCCACCGCAACTCTTTCAGTCCGACATTCCCGTCGTGGTCGTGGGACACTTCGTGAACGATCACGCGTCACGCTTCGTCGCGAGCGCGATCATGGTCAAGCACTCGGCGAACTACATCGCGGCGCACCCGCGCAGGGTAAAGGCGCGAAACGGCACGCTGCGATGACCCTGACGTGGCTCGGACGCGCCGCTCTCTACCTGTGCGCGCTGGGCGCCCTCGGGGGAGTCGTCGATCAGGCCCGGGCCCTTCGACGCCGCCGCCCGGGCCACGCGCGACGTTTCGCCGTGGTGGCGCTGGTGGGCATCGTGCTCGCGATCGCGGTGATGCAGTACGCGCTCATCACGCACAACTTCTCGCTCGCCTACGTCGCCGAGAACAACGCGACCTTCACGCCGCTGCTCTATTCGATCACCGGCATGTGGTCAGCGCTCGAGGGCTCTTTGCTCTTGTGGGTGCTCTTGCAAAGCGCCCTGATCGCGGCCGTGGCGTGGTACTACCGACGTCAGCGCGACGACGCGGTCGTGCAGTGGGCGTCGCTGGTGCTCTTTGGCGTGCAGGCCTTCTTCACGCTCTTGATGGTGGGGCCGGCCGACCCCTTTTTGCGTAACGCCGCGCGGGTGGTCCAAGGAGCCGGCCCGAACGCTTTGTTGCAAGACAACCCCCTGGTCGCGGCGCACCCGCCGCTGTTGTACGCGGGCTTCGTCGGTTTCAGCGTCCCCTTCGCCTTCGCGGTCGCCATGCTCATCACGGGTCGCGTGCACGAGCACTGGCCCCTCGAACAGCGTCGTTGGAGCGTGCTGGCGTGGGGGGCGTTGTCGGTGGGCGTCGTGCTCGGGGCGTGGTGGAGCTACGAGGTGCTCGGCTGGGGGGGCTTTTGGGGTTGGGACCCCGTCGAGAACGCGGCCCTGTTGCCGTGGCTGACCGCGACGGCCTACGTGCACTCGGTCATCGTCCAGGACCGACGAGGGCTGTTTCGCGTGTGGAACCTGTCCTTGGCGGTGGCCACGTTCGCGCTCACGGTGCTTGGAACCTTCTTCACTCGCTCGGGGGTCCTCGTGAGCGTGCACGCGTTCTCCTCGAGCACGCTCGGGCCACTGCTGATCGGCTTCTTCTTCTTCGTGGTGGTACTCGGGGTGGGGCTCTTGGCGTGGCGAGGCGACCGACTTCGAGCACCCGTCGGGGTCGATCACCCCTTGTCGCGCGAGGGCCTCTTCGTCGCGAACAACATCATCTTCGTGGGATTCGCGATCGTGGTCCTGCTCGGCACGGTCTTCCCGCTGCTCTACCAGGCCATCAACGGCTCCCAGGTCACCGTGGGCACCCCCTACTTCGCCTCGATCGCGGCGCCCCTGGCCGTGGTGTTGTTGGCCCTCATGGCGATCGCGCCGCTCGTGAGCTGGCGTAGCGCCGACCCCAAAGTCCTGTGGGGACGCCTGCGCACGAGCGCCTGGGTCGCGCTCGCAGCGGTCGTCGTGCTGCTCCTCGCCCACGTCACGCGCTACCCCGAGCTGGTCGCCGTCTTCTTGTCGGTGATGGCGGCGGGCGCGGCGCTTCGCACGCTGCGCGGGGTCCTCGTGAGTGCTCGGCGTCGCGGCTCGTGGCGAGGGGCGCTGCGCGCGCCCTCGACCGGGGGCATGGTCGTGCACCTGGGCATCGTGGTGCTGGCGCTCGGCATCGTCACCTCGACCACCTACGCGAAGCGCCACGAAGTGACCCTGGCGAGCGGTCAAACGACCGTGGTCGACGGCCAGCGCGTCGGCTTCTACGGCTTCGCCCACGTGCGAAGCGCTCTGCTGAGCGCGACCGAGCTCAAGGTGCGCGTCGATGGCCACTCGCTTCGTCCGGCCGTCACGACCTACCACGGGCGAAACGGCCAGACGGTTGGGACCCCGGCGATCGACTCGACGCTCCTTCGAGACGTCTACGTGACCTTTGACGCCGTGGGCGGCACCGGGTTGGCGTCGGGGGCGCAGATCCAGTCCCAACTTCCGGTCGGCTCGGTCGTGCTCGGGGTCACGGTCGAGCCGCTGCTGGCGTGGCTGTGGATTGGCGGCCTGATGGTCGGCGCCGGAGCCGCGCTGTCCTTCGTTCGCCGTCGCCACGTGGAAGAGGCGCCGTGAAGCGCTCGGTGCTCGCCCTCTCTCTGGCCGTGCTCGTCGTCGTGACCGCGATGTCGTTGTTGCTCGCGACGCGCCATCCGATCACCAACGCCACCCAGACCCAAAGCCCCCTGCTCGGCCACCGGGCGCCGTCGATGAAGGGACCCGAACTCGGAGGGGGCTCCTTCTCGCTGGCCGCGCAACGCGGCCAGGTTGTCGTCGTGAATTTCTGGGCCTCGTGGTGCGGACCCTGCCGAGTCGAGGCGCCCGAACTCTCGACCTTCGCTTGGCACGAGCGCACCCGCGGGGTGGAACTCGTCGGGGTGGTCTTTAACGACTCTTTGTCGGCGGCGGCGTCCTTCGCGAAGCACTACGGCTCGCTCTATCCGTCGCTGGTGGATCAAGGCGGCGTCTTCGCCAATCGCTTCGGCGTGACCTCGCCGCCGACGACCTTCGTCATCGATCGACACGGTCGTGTCGCGGCGACGCTGATCGGCCCCACCAGCGCGCGCCAACTCGAGGCCGTCGTCGCCCGGGTGCGCTCGTGAACGTTCTCGGGGTACTCAAGAGCGTCTGGCTCTGGGCGGCGGCGTGCGTCGTGGTGGGCGCGCTCGTCGTGGGGGCCCAGGGCGCGAGCAGCACCGTTTCCTCGCGCGCCACGCACCTCGAATCGCTCGTTCGATGCCCGTCGTGTGAAGACCTCTCGGTGGCCCAGAGCAACGCCACCGCCGCGATCGCCGTTCGACGAGAGATCGTGGCCCAGGTGCGCGCCGGGCGAAGCGACACGCAGATCTTGACCTCGCTCGAGGCGACCTACGGCAGCGCGATCTTCCTCAGCCCCTCGACGTCGGGGCTCGGAACAATTCTCTGGCTCGCACCGATACTCGTGGGGCTCTTGGTCTTGGTCAGTGGAGCGCGACTGTGGCGACGACGCCGGTGAGTCCAGACCCGCGCCAGCTGTGTGACGAGATCGCGCTGCGCGAGGCGTCCCTCGCTGACGCGCGCCGCGAGCACCAGAGCGGTGAACTACGTGACGACGAGTTCCACGCCATCATCGCCCGAGAGAGCGCGGCGCTCGAGGTGGCCCGGGGCGCACTGGCTCAGAGCGACGTCACGGCGTCGCCGCGAAGCGTGCGCGTTCGGCGTCGGCGCTGGCTGGTGACCGCACTCGTGGCCTTCGCGCTCGCGGCCGGGGTCTTGTTGTGGTCCTCGCTCACGCCGCGCCAACCCGGGACGTCGATCACCGGCTCGATCACGCAGGACCAGAGTCAAAAGGTGGTGTCGCTCTTAGGCCAGGCCGAGGCCGACGTGGCCAACGGCAACGTCGTCGCGGCGCTGAGCGCCTACCAACAGGTCCTCGCCCTGTCGCCGCGAAACGTGGTGGCGCTGACCCAAACCGGCTGGCTCGATTTCAGCGCCGGCAGTGCGAGCACGAACGCCGCGCTCGTCGCGCTCGGCGTGAAGGACCTCGAACGCGCTATCGCGCTCGCGCCTAGGAACGCCGCCGCGCGCCTCTACTACGCCATCGTCGCGGCCTCGACTCCGGGGCAGTCGGCGCTCGCCCGGCGCCAGTTCCAACTCTTCTTGAGCCTGCACCCCTCGGCGGGGCAACTGGCGGTGGCGCGGCCCTTCCTCGCGAAGTTCCACCTCAAAACGACGTAGGTTCAGGCGGTGACGCGGCACGCGTCGTCGCCGCGCGCGCGCGAGGTCAACGTGACGTTGGTGTGTTGGACCCCGAGGCCCTGGAGCATCCCCGCGATGAGTCCGCGGTCGACGGCGCAGAGCACCGGGTGGTGCTGGGCGGCTGAGCCAAAGGGGCAGTTGTGCGAGACGACCGAGCTCTCGAGCCCATCGTTCTCGACGCGAGCGTTGAAGCCGTGCGCCGTCAAGAGGCCCGCGATCGACGCCATCGCGCCCTTCAAGGACTTGGTCGACTCGCTCGGCCCGGAGTCTTCACTGAGCGCACGTCCGTACTCGACGCCCACGTCGTGGGCCATCTCTTCGGAGGCCTCGGGACCGAGGCGCTCGAGGGCCATCTCGAGCAGGGCCACGAGCAAAGCGTCGCGACGGATGGATCCTTCGAGCGTGACGTTCTCATCCACCACGCGGTAGCCCTTCGCGGGTCGCCCGACGGTCGTCTTTTGCAGGCGGTCGAAGGTGACGTAGCCCCCGTCGGTCAACTTCTCGAGGTGGTGGCGTACGACGTTGGCGTGCACTTCACAGTGCAGGGCCAGCTCGCCCGCCGTGGCGCCGGGGTTCTCTCGAAGGTAGAAGTAGATCTTGCGCCTCGTGGGGTCGCCAAAGGAGTGGGTCAGGCTGGTGACGGTCGCCGTGAAGAGCGCCGGATCGAGTTCGCTCTCGTTCGTCGCCACCATAAGAAAAAGTCTAGGAGTCGCTGGTCCCCGCGCGACGGTAACCTCAAGGGGTTTAGCCAAAGGACCGCCGTGACCCCCGATCTCCCACTTCTCCAGCGCCTCGGCGCCATCAAAGAGCCCCAATTGGTGCGCGGACTGGGCGAACTCGGTTTTCTCGGCGCCGTGTCCGAAGACGCTCGTCGCGTCGAGCTCGTGGTGCCGGTGACCAACTGGCCCCACCTCGAGCGCCTGATCGCCGAGGTGCACGTCGTCGCCCCCGACGCCGAGGTGGTCGTGCGTACGATGAACGACGAGGAGCGCCTGGCGCTTCGCCATACGCTTCGAAGCGCCATGGCGGCCCCGAGCGGCCCGGGCCAGCACGAGCACGGCGACGAGAAGCCCAAGGTGCTCGACCGGCTCTCCAAGACGCGCGTGCTCGGGATCTCCTCGGGCAAGGGGGGCGTGGGCAAGTCCTCGGTCACGGTCAACCTCGCCATCGCGCTCGCGAAGGCGGGCTTTGACGTGGGCGTGCTCGACGCGGACGTCTATGGCTTCTCGCTGCCCAAGATGCTCGGGGCGACGAGCGACCCGATCGTGCTGGGCGACACCGTGATCCCCACGTTGGTGCACGGCGTGCGCGCGCTCTCGATGGGCTACTTCGTCGACGACGCCCAGCCGGTCATCTGGCGAGGCCCGATGCTGCACAAGGCCATCGAACAGCTCGTCACCGAGGCCTGGTGGGACGAGCCCGACTTCCTCTTGATCGACATGCCGCCCGGTACCGGCGACGTCGCCTTGACGCTCTCTGAGATCGTGCCGCGCGCCGAGATGTACGTCGTCACGACACCCCAGGCGGCCGCCCAGCGCGTCGCCCAGCGCTCGGCCTACGCCGCGCGCAAGTTGAAATTGGCGCTGCGCGGGGTGATTGAGAACATGAGTTGGTTCGACGCCCCCGACGGCACTCGTTACGAGATCTTTGGCGCGGGCGGGGGCGAGACGCTCGCGCGAGAGTTGGGCGTTCCCCTGCTGGCCCAGATCCCCCTCGAGCCCGCGCTGCGCGACGGCGGGGACCGCGGCGAGCCGATCATCGTGAGCGATCCCGCCAGCACGGTCGCGCGCGCGTTCGTCGAGCTCGCCGAGCGCGTGGCCCAGCAGGGTCCCGCGCGGGTCTATCGTCAAGAACTCAAGCTGGTGTAGCAACGAACGAGGGGGCGAAGTGGACGTCGCGGGCAAGGTAGCAGTCATCACGGGCGGCGCGAGCGGCATCGGTCTCGCGACCGCGCGCCAGTTCGCGTCGTCGGGCATGAAGTTGGTGTTGGGCGATATTGAAGAGGGACCCCTGGACGCCGCGGTCACGTCACTGCGAGAAGACGGAGCCGACGTCGTGGGCGTCGCGACGAACGTGAGCAACGAAGACGACGTGATCAATCTGCGCGAGGTGGCCCTGGCGCGCTTTGGCGGCGTGCACGTGATCTTTAACAACGCCGGCGTCGCGGCGGGCCCGACGATCGGCACCCCGACCAAGGTCTGGGACTGGGTGCTCGACGTCAATCTCGACGGCGTGATCTACGGCGTCAACGCCTTCGTGCCGCTCTTCCTCGAGCAAAACGAGGGCCACGTCGTCAACACCGGCTCGCTGGCGGGCCTGGGCGGCGTGCCCGGCATGGGGGCCTACTGCGCGAGCAAGTTCGCGGTCGTGGGGATTTCGGAGTCGCTGTACCACGAGCTGGTGCTGAGCGGCAAGAACGTCGGCGTGTCCGCGCTCTGTCCGGGCTTCGTGAAGACGCGGATCTACGAGTCCCAGCGCAACATGCCCAACGAACTCATCAGCTACAACGAGGACCCCGCGGCACGCTTCATCGCCGACGTCGCCCAGAGCGCCGTGCAGGCCGGCATCGAGCCGAGCGAGGTGGCTCGACGCGTCGAAGACGCGGTCGTGCACAACAAGTTCTGGATCCTCACCCACGAGCACGCGGCGATCCGCACGACCGAGCAGCGCCTCGAGTGGATGCGCGGCGGGCCCGCGCCGGGCATCAACCTCACGGCGGCGACCCAGCCCTAGTTACGAGGTGAGGTCCCTTACGACCTGGGCGATGCCCTGGCCCCACGCGTTCAACTTCACGGCCGGCAGGTAGGACACGCCCTTTTTGGTGTGGTCCACCATCGGTGCGGCGAGGTACTCCTCTTGCCCGCGCGTGTTGATGAAGTAGGTCACCGAGGAGTGCTGCACGTCGGCGCTGGGCGAGGGCGCGTACACCGCGATGCCGTAGCTCGACCAGGCGGCCGCGAGTGCGTGGTACGAGCCGGTCAAGAAGTGCCACGAGGGGATCGAACTGAGGCGATGCTCGTTGGAGAAATGGGCGACGTTGGCAACGCTGCGGTTGTATTGGTTGACGTTGATCGCGAGGAACACCGTGTTCTTCGCGAGTGGACCCAAGTCGTGGTTGGCGTCGATGAGTTCTTGCGAGACGATCGGGCAGATGTCGGTGCAGTGAGGGTCCATGAAGTTGAGCACCACGTTCTTGCCGCGCAGAGAGTGTAGCGACACGCGCTGGCCGTGCTGATCGATGAACGTGAAGTCCGGCGCCGCGTGGTGGGGCACGGGCGAAAGCTGCATCAAATTGACGACGTCGGTCGAGAGATTGCTCGGCACCCCCTCGGGGCGAGGGATCGTCGGCTGGGCGTTTCGACCATGCAGGTGCCAGGCGAAGGCGAGCAGCACGCCGGCGAGCACAATGGTGATCGACAGGCCCACGACCATGATCGCGAACGGTCGGTTTTTCACTGCTTCAGCGTACCGGTCGGCGTAGGGCGTCGCCGGACGCTAAATCTTTTTCAGGACTAGCGGTCGATCCCGTTGGGGAGTTGGTCGATGGGCCACTCGAGCAGCGTCACCGCGGCGCGACAGGCGAAGCGGTCCGTCATGCCCGCCACGTAGTCCACCGCCGCGTGCAGTTTTGAGGCCTCGGATTCGACCAGGGTCTCGTCGGCCGCGACGTTGGGGATGAGCAGCGGGTGGGCGCTGTAGTGCTCGACCAGCGTGCGCAGCATCGACACGACCTTGAGGGCCTGTTCGCGCGAAGAGCCGCGCAGGTAGATGTGCTCGTAGTTGAAGCCGCGAAAGGCGGCGAGCGCTTCGGCGTGGCGCGCGTCCATGCCGACCACGCCCTCGTGGCGAACGGTGTCGATGACGGCGTTGATGAACGCGCCGAGCTGATGCCCACGGCGCGCGCCGCAGCGCTCGAGCACGATCGCGGGCAGCTGTTCGACGCCCACGACGCCGGCCGACAGCGCGTCTTCGAAGTCGTGACAGACGTAGGCGACGCGATCGGCCCACGAGACGACTTCGCCTTCGGGGGTGAGGGGCGCGGGCCGCGACCACGAATGATTCCGGATGCCGTCGAGGGTCTCGACGCAGAGATTGAGATCGCGCAGCGCCACGTCGGCGCCCCACGTGGCGTGGTCGAAGCCGCCTTCGACGAAGGGGTCGAGCGCCTCCTCGCTGGCGTGGCCCCCGGGACCGTGTCCGCAGTCGTGTCCGAGGGCGATGGCCTCGGTCAGGGCGACGTTGAGCCCCAGCGGCCGCGCGATGCCCGTGGCCACCTGGGCGACTTCGAGGGCGTGGGTGAGGCGCGTGCGCATGTGGTCCTCGGGAAAGATGAAGACCTGGGTCTTGCCGGCGAGGCGTCGAAAGGCGTTGGAGTGAAGTATCCGGTCGCGGTCGCGCTCGAAGCAGGTTCGCCACTGGTCGGGCTCTTCGTCACGATGGCGGTGGCCCGCTCCCTCGCCGCGCGTGGCGCCCGGGGCGAGCTGGTCGTCGAGCTGGCGCTCGCGGGCCTCTCGAGAGCGCGTGCTCGCCAGCGCCAGCGCGTCGACGCGGGCGAAGGAGTTTTCGTGCGCGACGGTGAGCGTCTCGCTGGCGCCCTCGAAGCCCTCCATCGTCGCGGCCCAACGCTGGTTTCGCTCGCTGGGCGTCTGGTTACTCACGGGACACATCATGCCCCAGCGCCGTAACATGGTGAAAGTCCCCACCGCAAGAGGAGAGCCGTCATGGAGATTCGCATTGGCATCGTCCAATCGATGAAGGAGATCGACGTCGAACTCGCCGACGACACCGATCGTGACGCCCTCGGCGCCGAAGTGGAGGCCGCCTTGAGCAACGACCAGGTGCTCTGGCTGACCGACCGAAAGGGCCGCCGCGTGGGCGTCCCGGCCGCGCGCATCGCCTACGTCGAGTTCGGGACGCCGGCGCGCGAGCGGGTGGTGGGATTCGGCACCGTCTAGTACGTGCTCGACTACCACCTGCACCTCTGGCCGCACTCGGCCGCGTCGACGTGGTTCCAACTCGACCAGATCGCCCAGTACTGCGACGAGGCCGCTCGCCACGGTGTAAGCGAACTCGCCCTCACCGAGCACGCGAATCGCTTCGTCGACGTCGCCAACGTCGTCGGCCCCTGGTGGCTGCGCTTCGGTCACGAACCAACGTCAAAGGCGATGGCCGCCTACTGGGACTTTCACGCGCGCAGCTCGCTCGAGGAGTACGTCGAACTCGCCCAGCGGGCCAAGGACGAGGGCCTGCCCGTCAAGATCGGACTGGAGGTGGACTACCAGCGAGGGCAGATGGACGAAGTCAGTGCGCTCTTGGCCCAGTACCCCTTTGACGTCTTGATCGGTTCGGTGCACTGGATCGACGCGTGGGCCTTTGACGACCTCGACAACGAGGTCAACATGGCGGAGTGGTCGATTCGTGACGTCGAGCGTTGCTGGGAGGACTACACGCTCGCGCTCGAAGAGTTGGCCGCGACCGGCGCGGTCGACGTCTTGGCGCACCCCGACTTGATCAAGGTCGCGGGCCACGTCGCGGCGTCGCCGGGTGAGTTCTGGGATCGCATGAGCGACGCGGCCGCCCGGGCGCACGTGAGCGTCGAGTGCTCGTCGGCGGGGTGGTTCAAGCCAGTGGGCGAGCAGTACCCGGCGCAGGGATTTCTCGATCGACTGGTGAAGGCGGGCGTGACCTTCACCACCGCCTCAGACGCACACCGCCTCGAAGTCGTCGGCGCTCGGGTGGGCGACGTCGCGACGCTGCTCGAGGCCCGCGGCGTGCACGAACTCGCCTCCTACGACGCGCGCGTGCGCCACATGGTGCCGATGAGGGCGGGCTAGTGGCGACCCTGGCCGAGCTCGCGGCCCTGCGCACCGACCTCGACAAGGCGAGCGTCGAGCATCTCGTTCGCCTGGCGGCTTCGTGGACGCTCCTGGCGGACCTGGCCTTTTCGGACATGGTGCTGATGGCGCGCGTGGACGAGCCCACGAATCGCGGCGAAGAGCACTTCGTGGTCCTGGGCCAGGTGCGACCCAACAACCGCTCGACGATGTTGAGCGACGACCTCGTCGCGACGACCCAGCGCGCCGACGCGTGGCCGCTCGTGCAGCGCGCGTACCAAACCAAGTCCCGGGTCATCGGGGAGGGTTGGGTCGCGGGCGTCGATCACGTCGTGCCTCAGTGGTGCGTGCCGGTGTGCGCCACGGGCCGCGTCGTCGCCGTCATGGTGCGCTTGCAGGGGCCAGTCCAAACGGGCGCGTCTCTCTATGAGAAGGTCTACCTTTCGATCTTCGAGCGCCTGTGCACGATGGTCAGTGACGCGACGTTTCCCTTTCGCGAGGAGGACGTCGCGGGGCCGGGACTGCCGCGCGTGGGCGACGGCATCATCTTGTTGAACGGCGAGGGCGTCGTCGAGTTCACGACTCCCAACGCCGCCAACGCGCTGCACCGCCTGGGCATCTACGCCTCGGCCGAGGGGCGAACGCTTCGTGAACTCGGACTTCGCGCGCGCGTGGTGGAGCGCTCGCTCGAGTTCGCGTTGCCCACGCTCGAAGAGATCGACCGCGGACACGACGTGGCCATTCTCTTTCACTGCGTGCCGTTGATTGAGAACCAACGCGTCACCGGCGTGCTGGCGCGCGTGCGCGACGTGTCGGACCTGCGCCAACTCGACCGCATCGTGTTGAGCAAGGAGGCCGCGATTCGGGAGGTCCACCACCGGGTGAAGAACAATCTCCAGACGATCTCGTCACTGCTTCGCCTGCAGGCGCGCAGGAGCGGCGAAGACGAGACCAAGGTCGCCCTCTTGGAGGCCGAGCGCCGGGTGCGCTCGATCGCGGTCGTGCACGAGGTGCTCTCGCGCGAGCCCGGCGAGGAGGTCGTCTTCGATGAGATCGTTCGTTCCTTGGTCACCCTGGTCGAAGACACGGTGCTCGCGCTTCATCCCGTCGAGATCGTCGTCAACGGCGAGCTTGGCGTGCTCTCGACCGACCTCGCGACGCCCCTCGCCGTGGCGCTGACCGAACTGCTCACCAACGCCGTCGAGCACGCCTTCAGCGATCAAGTGGCCGACGTCGCGTCGGCGGGCATCGTCACCTTGAACCTCCAGCGCGGGCCCGACGCGGCGATCGCCGAGATCAGAGACAACGGGCGCGGCCTCGGCGAGGACTTCTCGCTCGAGGTGCCGACCAGCCTCGGGCTCTCGATCGTGCGTGACTTGGTGCGCACGCAGTTGCACGGTTCCATCGAGATGAGGTCCATGCCCGACGAGGCGGGGGGAGGAACCTACGTGCGCGTCGTGATCCCCCTCGGCGAGGACAACTAGCCCAGCTGCGTGCCACGGCGTCGAGCGGCCAGCCACTGCTTGCGCAGTTTGCGTCGCTCGTCTTCCGTGGTGCCACCCCACACGCCCGACTCCTGGTTGGTGGCCAGGGCGAATTCGAGGCACGCCTTTTGGGCGTCGCACTGGACGCACACGCGCTTGGCCGACTCGATCTGGTCGGTGGCCATGCCGGTCGTGCCGATGGGGAAGAACAGCTCGGGTTCCGTGTCTCGACAGGCGGCCGAGGAGCGCCAGTCGGCGTCGTCCCAGGCGTGGGTACGGTTCCAAATTAACGACATGTCAAGTCCTTATACGGTGGGGGGGAATCGGGCCAAAACGCCTCAAGGCGTCCCTGGACCAGCCAAAAATCCTAGTGAAAATCAGGGGCTAAAACAAGGGCATTCTCGGAATTTGTTGCCTTCACGGGCCCTCAAGGGGTCTGGAAGACTGTCGCGGTGAGCAAAGTCTTCGCCCATCGAGGGGTCCACCACCAAGCCCGTGAGAACACCCTGGAGGCCTTTAAGGCGGCGCGGCGACTCGGGGTGGATGGCGTGGAGCTCGACGTCAGGCGAAGCGCCGACGGGGCGCTCGTGGTGCACCACGACGAGGCCTGCGAGCAGCGTCTCGTCGCCAAGACCCGCGCTGGCGAGCTTCCGAGCTACGTCTGCACCCTCGAAGAGGCCCTCGACGCCCTTTTAGACCTCGAGGTCAACGTCGAGATCAAGAATCTCCCCTCCGAGGTCGGCTACGACGACTCGGGGGGTTTCGCGGCGGCCGTGGTCCAGTGCGTGAGGGCGAGCGGATTGGAAGCGCGAGCCCTCATCTCGAGCTTTGACCTGGCGACGTGTCAAAACGTGCGCGAAGTGGCCCCCGAGATCGCGGTGGGCTGGCTCTTGTGGAAAGTGGAGGTGCCCAGGGCCGTCGACGTCGCGGCCCTTCATGGCTTTCGGGCCGTCCACCCCCATTTTTCGACCCTGGGCTCGGCCGAAGTCGCCCAAGCCCGAGACGCCGGCGTCGACTTGAACGTGTGGACCGTGAACCATCGCCGCGATCTCCTTCGCTTTTCCCAGTGGGGCGTCGCGGCCCTCATCACCGACGAGCCCGCGGTCGCGCTCGCCTTGGGTCGCGGCTCGCCCTGATCTGTACTGGTCGGTAATGGCCTAGATTATTGGCTATGAACATCGTCGTCTGTGTCAAGCAGATACCCGACCCGGCCGCTCCGCAGTCCTTGGACGCCTCGCACAACCTAAACCGCTCGGGCAAACTCATCCTCGACGAGGCCGACACCTACGGCGTCGAGATGGCGCTGCAACTGGTCGACAAGGCCGGCGGTGGCGAGGTCACCGTCGTCTCCATGGGTTCGGCCAGCGACGTCGCGGGGATTCGCAACGCCCTGGCCATGGGCGCCGCCAAGGCCGTCATCGTCAGTGACGAGTCGCTGCGCGGCAGCGACGCGCTCACCACGGCCAAGGTCTTGGCGCGCGTCATTGACCGCGACCGGCCCGACCTCGTGCTCTGCGCGACGGAGTCCTCCGATGGCTACACCGGTACGTTGCCCGTGCAGCTCGCCGAACTGTTGGGCCTGCCCTCGATCACCTTCGCCAAGGCCGTCAGCGTCGAGGACGGCACCGTGAAGGTCGATCGCCAGACCGAGGCCGGCTACGACGAGGTCAGCGCCCCGCTGCCGTGCGTGGTGAGCGTGACCGCCGGCGTCGTCGAGCCGCGCTACGCCTCCTTTAAGGGCATCATGGCCGCCAAGTCCAAGCCGCTCGAGACCTTGAGCGTGGCGGACCTCGGACTCGAGGGACTCGTCGGTCCCGCGGGGGCCCGCCAAAGCATCGTCGAGGTCGTCGCCGCCGAGGCGCGCCAGGGTGGCGAAAAGTACGTCGACGAGGGCGACGGCGCCGTCAAGATCGTCGCGTTCCTCGAATCCATCAAAGTCCTTTAGGAGTCACCGTGTCCGTCGCCTCACTTTGGATCGTCGCCGAGCCCGCGAGCGGCTCGTTCACCTCGACCACGCTCGAGCTCTTGACGCACGCGCGCTCGCTCGCCCCTTCCATCAGCGTCGTCACCTGGAACGAGGGCGCCACGCTGGCGGCCCAGGCTGGCGAGTACGGCGCCAGCACGCTCTACGACGTGGGCGCGCTCGAGGGCGCGCTGCCCGGCGCCAGCGTGGCGGCCGCGATCGAGGCGCTCGTCGCGAGCAAGGGTGCGCCCGACGCGATCCTCATTCCGAACTCCTACGACGGACGCGACGTCGCGGGACGTCTGTCGGCTCGCTTGGACCGACCGGTGTTGACCAACGCGACGGGACTGGTCGACGAAGGAGGAGTGCTCACGACTGAGCACCCCGTCTTTGGCGGCACGCAGATCGTTCGCGCGCGCTTCAGCGCTGAGGGCCCGGGTCTTATCGTCGTGCGTGCGAAGTCCTTCGCGGCCGAGCCCTCGGGCAGTGCCGCGGCGTTGGTGGAGTCCGCGCCCCCGGGCGAGGTGGGCGCGAGCGGCGCCTCGCGCGTGGTGCACTCGCACGTCGAAGAGCGCGTGGGCCCCAAGCTCGAAGAGGCCTCGGTCGTGGTCTCGGGTGGCCGCGGGCTCGGCGACGCGTCGAAGTACGCGCTCGTCGAAGAACTGGCCAAACTCTTGCACGGCGCGCCCGGCGCGAGTCGCGCCATCGTGGACGCCGGGTGGGTCCCCTACTCGCACCAAGTGGGCCAGACCGGCAAGACCGTGAAGCCGACGGTCTACGTCGCCTGTGGCATTTCGGGCGCGACCCAGCACATGGTGGGCATGAAGGGCTCGAAAAACATCGTGGCGATCAACAAGGACGCCGACGCCCCGATCTTTCAGATCGCCGATCTGGGCATCGTGGGCGACGTGCACCAGGTGCTGCCCAAGCTCATCGAAGCCCTTCGCGCGAGGGGCTAGCGCGAAATCTGCTCGCGCACGTTCAGGGCCAACAACACGATGATCTCGACGGCTTCGTCGCGCGAGGTCTCACCCGATTCCAGGAGATCGTAGAGGCCAAAGAGCGCGTTCATCACGGCCCATATCGCGGCTCGATTCCTCGTCGTCACCACCTGGTGGGGGAAGACGATCTGGTACCAGCGAAGGATGAGCAGTCCGCGCATCTCACTCAAGGTCTCTTTGAGTTCGGGTCGGTCGGCTTCGAGCCCCCCAAAGACGTAGCGCAGCAACTTTCGATCACGAAGCGGCAAGTCGACGCCGATCTCGGCGGCGCGGCGCACCGCCTTGAAGTAGTCGCTGCCACTCGACGAAATGGCGACGCTTACGTCTTCTTGCATGGACATGAAGCGCGCGCGCAGGATCTCCCTGAACAGGTCGTTCATGTCGTTGAAGTGGTGATACGCGGTCTGGCGAGTCACGCCCGCCTCCAAGGCGAGCTGTGAGATCGTCAGTCGACTCAGGCCCATCCGGTCGACCAGGACCAACGCGACGGCCAGGAGCTGTTGGCGTCGCGCGTCGGAGCGAAGGTACGCGCGCTTGGCGGGCATTTCGGGGCCCGCCGGGCCCATCGGCGAGTCGCTGGACATGCCCCTTATCGTTCCTTAAGTCGTGGCACGCAAAATTGTACTCGTGACCGGCCAATATCGTTTCGACGAAACGTTGTAGCCATCAACGTAACGAAAAGAACCCTCGAAATTCCTTAGAACGACCTGTGAATAATTACACAGTGTATTCACTTCGAGACGCGGCCCCGAAACGCTGGCCCTCGCGGCCGGCGACGCGCGGTGATTTCTTTTCGAGGAACGACCTCGCCGTGCAGCGACGTTCGCCGGGTCGCGCTCGTTCGTTCGCCCACCTTTTTCCGAACGCGCGGAGCGGCGCCGGGTGATTCGTAGGGCGCGAACGCGACGTCTAACACTGCAGGTTTCGTGCAATGGCCGTAGCGAAGGGGCCTCGCTCCTTAGGCTGTGCTTACCCTTATGTGCAGCGCCCTTCGCCAGAGCCACGCCCTACGTTGGTGGACGCTCGGAGTGCTCTCCCTGGCCCAACTCATGGTGGCCCTGGACGCGACGGTGATCAATATCGCCCTGCCGCGGGCCCAAGTGGACCTCGGTTTCTCCTCAGCGAACCGCCAGTGGCTGATCACCGCCTACGCGCTGGCCTTTGGATCGCTGATGTTCCTCGGGGGACGCCTGAGCGACCTCTGGGGTCGACGAAACGCGCTGCTCATCGGCATCACGGGCTTCGCGCTCGCCTCGGCGATGGGCGGCGCGGCGAACAGCTTCTCGACCCTGGTCGCGGCGCGAGCCGTGCAGGGCGTCTTTGGCGCGCTGCTCGCGCCCGCGGCGCTCGCCGCCTTGAGTGTCACCTTTACGAACCCCACGGAGCGGGCCAAGGCCTTCGCCATCTACGGTGCCGTGGGCGGTTCGGGCGCCGCCATTGGCCTGCTGCTCGGCGGAGGACTCACGCAGTGGGCGACGTGGCGCTGGTGCCTCTACATCAACGTGTTCTTCGCGCTCGTGGCGCTGGTGGGCGTCTTGGCATTCGTCGCCGGGGGCAAGAGCGAGCATCACTCCAAGCTCGACGTGCTGGGCACCTTGTTCGCGAGCGGCGGGCTCTTTTTCGTGGTCTACGGGCTCGGTCACGCGGTCACGACGAGTTGGTCGAACGCCGCGACGTGGGGATCGCTGGTGCTGGGCGCGGCGTTGCTCTGGGCCTTCATCGCCTGGCAGCAGCGCTCCCAACATCCTTTGTTGCCGCTTCGCATCTTTTCCTCGCGCACGCGCTCGGGCTCTTTGGTGGCGATCTTTTTCACCAGCGTCGGCATGTTCGGCGTCTCGCTCTTTCTCGCCTACTACTTGCAAACAACGCTGGGCTACTCGCCGCTTCGCACCGGCGTCGCCTTCATGCCACTGGTGGTCGCGATCTCGGCCAGCGCGGCGCTCGCGAGCGCGAGGCTCTTGGCCAAGACCGGCCCGCGACCCTTGGTGCCCACGGGCATGGTCCTCGCGATGATGGGCATGGTGCTCTTCACGCGCCTCGCGCCGGCGTCGAACTACTTCTCCGGGGTCCTGCCCGGGCTGATCGTGCTCGGCCTGGGGCTGGGCCTGATCTTCGCGCCCACCCTGGCGAGCGCGACGGCCCAAGTCGAAGTCGCCGACGCGGGCGCGGCGTCGGCGCTCGTCAACACGACCCAGCAGATCGGCGGCTCGGTCGGGGTGGCGCTGCTCAACACGATCGCGGTGTCGGTCACGATGCGCGCTCTGAGGGCTCCCCACCCCCTCGTCTCGCCGGGCCCCTTCATCACCCGCGCGACCCTGCACGGCTACGCGGTCGCCTTTTGGTGGGCGGCCGGCCTCTTTGGTTTTGGCGCCGTGGTGACGCTGTTCATGCTCGAGTCGGGTCCGACGGGCGCCTCGGAGCCGGCGTGCGAGGCCGTCTAAATGAGCGGCCAGGGGTAGGGCGGCCAGGGCGCGTCGTCGTCGGGCAAGGGATAGCTCGCGCGTTCGACGAGGTCGTGCGCGCGCCACTGCGCGAGGGCGAGTTCGTCGTGGTGCAGCCAGCGAGCGAGGTCGCCGGTTTCGCCCATCGCGAAGCGCTCCAGGCGCTCGCGCAGCGGCGCGTCGAGGGGCCCGCCGGCGTACTCCCAGATGACGGTGCGCAGTTTGTCCTCTTGGTGAAAGCACAGGCCGTTGTCGATCGCCCAGCAGCGCTTCCCGTCGTAGAGCACGTGACCGCCCTTGCGGTCGGCGTTGTTCGCCACCACGTCAAAGGCGCAGAGCGTGGCGAACCACTCGTGGAGTTCGGGCCGCTCGCGCAGGGTGAAGTAGTGGTCGACGAGGTTGTCCTCGACCCACCACTGGAACGAGCCGGGGCCAAAGGGCCCGTCGTCGCGTCCGACCGTGGTGGGCACGAGGTCGGTGCCCAGGGCCACGTCGAGCTCGTAGGCGGCGACCTCGCGACGCCAGAGGCCGTCGGGAAAGTCCCAGAGTTTTCGCTCGCCGGCCTCGGCCTTGTAGCAGGCGCGAGCGCTGACGCCCTCGAGCGTCACGTTCACGAGCAGGGCCTGGTTCGACGAGCCGGCCACGCGGCCCTCGACTTCGATGGCGCCCTCTCGAAGCAGCGTCTCTTCTTCCGAGCGGTCCATCTCAGCGAAGGGGTGCGCGGTGGCCGTTGGTGCGCGGACAGTCGTGCCCGAGCGGGTCGAGTGGTCCGCCGCACAGCGGGCACGGTGGGCGACCCGCTTCGACGAGGCGAGTGATGGCGATCGCCAGCGCGCCGGCCCACTCCTTGTTGAGCGACAGGGTCAGCCCCGCGTCCTCGTCCACCGACTCAAAGGTCACGTCGATGACCTGGTGCTCGACGTCGAGGGCGACGCTCACGTCGCCGACGACGAAGTCGGCCTCGTACTCGGGTTCGAGGGTGAGGTCATCGGGCAGGTGAGCGGGGCGCCCGAGTTCACCCACCACCTGCGCGAGCCACTGCGCCAGGGCGGCGAGTTGGATCTTTTCGCACTTAAGAATCACGAGGCGACGGCCCTGGCGAGCTTGGAGCAGAAAGAGTCGAGCCCCCACGTCGCCAATGGCGCCGACCATCACCCGGTCGGGACTGGAAAAGACGTCGTTCACGACGGCGCCAGTTCAGCCAGCGAGCCGGTGCTGTTCACGCTCAACACGATCGGCGCGCTCTCGCCGAGCACGAGCGCCGACACCGAGCACGTCGAGATCACCGTTCGTTGAAAGAGGTCGAGGGGTACGCCCTGGGCGAAGGTCACCGCGGCCTTGATGGGATCGGCGTGGCTCACGACGACGATGGTCTTTCCTCGGTGCTTGGCGGCGAGGCGCTCGAGCGTCGCCCACACGCGCAGTTGCATCTCGGGGAAGGATTCGCCGCCGGGAAAGCGAAAGCTGCTCGGCGCGCTTTGCACGCTGCGCCACTGGGGCTTCTTTCGAAGCGCGCTGAGGCGCTTCGAGGTCCAGTCGCCAAAGTCGCACTCGAGCAGCCCGCGCTCGACTCGCGGCGTGAGTTTGAGCGCTTTGGCGATGGGGGCGGCCGTCTCGCGGGCGCGCTCGAGGGGCGACACGTAGAGCGCGACGGGTCGCGCCGAGAGCTCCCCGAGGCGCGCGGCGACTTGATCGGCCTGGGCGATTCCCTTCGCCGAGAGGTGCAGGCCCGGCGCTCGGCCGGGCAAGACCTGGCCGGTCGTGGCGGTCACGCCGTGACGCACGAGGAGGATGGTCGTGTGAGGGGGAGTCGCCACGCCCTGACCCTAACGCCGGGCTAGCCCGAGGTCACCGGCAAGCGCCGAGGACCGGGGTTGGCCCCGGCGGGCCAGCGCTTGCGCGAGACCTGCGCCAAACGATGCAGCAACGCCACCGCGCCAGGGTCGTCGTCGCCGGGGCGCGTCTCGACGAGTCCGCGCTCGACCAGCGCCGCCATCAGGTCTCGTCCGAGGTCGGTGCGCACGATGACGAGGGTCCAGTCGCCGAAGGCACCGATGCCGCCCGTCGAGATGTCCGCGTGTTCGGCCGCGAAGTCGGGACACTGTTGGCAGCCCTCGCGGGTGTAGGCGTGGGCCTCCTTCAGGGGGATCTCGTGGAAGCCTCCGTCACGCGTCCAGATCTGGAAGATCCCCTTGATGTTCATCTTGGTGATGTCGGCGCGCTTGAGGCCGTACTTCGCCTCGAACAGCTCTTCGAAGATGGCGTCGTCGAAGGTCTTGGAACACAAGAGCCCGATCGTCAAACTGAGACGTCGCGCGACCTTGCCGGCCTTGCGCGCCTGCATCGCGCCGGGGGCCGAGGCCATGCAGCCCATGCCCACCACAGCGATGCGCTCGGCGCCGCCCGCGACGGCCTCGTCGTAGGCGAGCAGATTCGCGCTGTAGGTGTAGCGCGACTTCGCGCTCGCCAGGACGTCGTCGCGGTTGCGCGCGACCGCGGGCGTGGCGCGCCAGGTGGAGCCGTCGCCCTCGAGCGTGCTCACCAGCGCCGCGTCGATGACGTCGTTCTCGAGCGCGTAGATCAAGAGGGCCGAAACGAACCCGCCGTCTTGGCCGTTGTCGACGAGGCTTGGATCGCTGGCGCGCGCGAGCATCACGTCACCGATGCCAAAGACCTCCTCGTCGCTTCGCTCGCGCGCGAAGCGGTGCGTGTCGATCTCGCTCTCCCAATTGCGAAAGCGCGGGCAGGCCCGGGTGCACATGGTGCAGCCCTTCTCGCCGTGCGTGCAGTCGGCCGGTCCGCCGTCGATGTCGAGGTGGAAGGGCCGATAGACCCCGTCTTGCGCGTTGTAGTCGAGCACCGGGTGCGGACAGACGACGACGCAGGCCGCGCAGCCCGTGCACAGCCCCGAGGTCACGACTTCGCTGAAGAGTTCTCGCCAGTGCGGTTTCTCGATTGCCACGGGCCAACCTTAGTTAACACGTCTCTACGTCGTTCGACGGTACCGTGTTCGCGTGCCCGAGATTCTCGAAGTCGAGTCCTATCGACGGCTCGCTGATCGGCTTCGCGAAGCGAGGATCCATCGGGGATGGAGCGACGCGTACGCCGCGAAGAAACTCACGTCGCCCGCGGCGTGGTCGCGCGGCGTTCGAGGTCTCACCATTCGCTCCACGTCGAGACGCGGCAAGCTGCTGCTCCTCGAGACGAACGGTCCGACGTTGGGACTTCGATTTGGCATGACGGGGGTCTTGCTGCTCGACGGCGCGGCGGGGATCGATGGACTGTTCTACGGTCCCCACTCCTTTAAGCGCGAGTGGGTCCGAGCGGGACTGGCCTTCGACGACGGCCGAGAGCTCCTCGTGCACGACCCGCGCCGACTTGCGCGCGTGGAGATCGCGCCCTCCCTCGACGAACTCGGACCCGACGCGCTGACCTTGACGAAGGCGCAGTTCAACGAGGTTGTGACGATCGGGCGCGGCGAGGGACCGGCCATCAAAGCGCGCCTGCTCGATCAGTCCGTCGTCGCCGGCGTGGGCAATCTCTTGGCCGACGAGATGCTCTTTCGAGCCGGCATCGATCCGCGCACCCCGACGGGACGATTGAGCGACGAGCAGCGAAAGGATCTGTACCGGGCCTTCACCCAGACGCTGCGCACCCTTCAAAAACGCGGCGGCTCGCATCTGGGCGACCACATGGAGGGACGACTGCCCGGGGGGCTCTGCCCCAGGGACGGCGCGGCCATGGTGGTCGCCACCATTGGCGGGCGAACGACGTACTGGTGCTCAAGGCACCAGCACTAGCTCCCGCCAGGGCGAGGCGCCGACCTGGGTAAGAATGGCGATCGTGCAATCCTTCGTCCAGAACTACGGCTACTTCGCGCTGATCGTGCTTTCGATCGTCGAATCCGCGATGGCGCCCATTCCCTCCGAAGTGACCTTCGGCTTCGCCGGTGCGCTTTGCACCTCGGCCGTGCTCGGCCACGCGCAGTTCTCGGTGTGGGCCGTCATCTTGATCGGCACGCTCGGCTCGCTCGTGGGTTCGATCATCGCCTACGAGCTCGGGCGCACGCTCGGGCGCACCATCGTCGATCGCTGGGGCAAGTGGATCTTGCTGACGCATAAGGACCTCGACGCCGCCGAGCGCTGGTTCGCCAAGTACGGCGCCCTTTCGGTGTTGATCGGGCGGATCTTGC
>Ga0307372_10004123_pt1 | contig 22690 bp, 15 predicted proteins | sample OX1MG_FD_202533 | JGI IMG/M metagenome (GOLD analysis project Ga0307372, IMG submission 202533) | Soil microbial communities from Risofladan, Vaasa, Finland - OX-1 | ecosystem: Environmental > Terrestrial > Soil > Coastal area > Acid sulfate soil | place: Finland: Risofladan, Vaasa | collected...
GCAGGTGATGGCTGATGTAATGGACATGCCAATTAGAATTCACAAATCAGAACAGACATGCGCAATCGGTGCTGCCATGTTTGCAGCGACTGCTGCGGGTATTTATGATAAAGTGGAAGATGCGATGGCGGCTATGGGCCAGCGTTTTGATGCGGAATACCGACCCAACAAAAAGAATGTGGAGTTATATAAAAGGAGATATGAAAAATATAAAACGCTTGGAAAATTTATTGAGCAATGAATAAATATTATGAAATAAAAAAGCTTGCCTACAAAGCCAATATGCAATTGCCAGAATTCGGTTTGGTGCTTTTTACATTTGGCAATGCAAGTGCTGCCGATAGGAAAGAAGGCGTATTCGCGATAAAGCCAAGCGGCGTTCCTTATGTGGAACTATCTGAAGATAAAATGGTAATTGTTGATTTTGATGGAAAAAGGGTTGAAGGAAAGTTGCATCCTTCATCCGATACTTTGACTCATGCAGTTCTTTATAAAAATTTTGAAACCATCGGAGGAATTGCGCATACACATTCTAGTTATGCTACTGCCTGGGCACAAAGCCTGCGTGATATTCCTATTTATGGAACCACGCACGCCGATCATACAACTTATGATATACCCTGCGCTGCCCCTATGAATGATGAATTGATACAAGGGGATTACGAATTCCAAACGGGGTTTCAAATCATTAATGCATTGAAAGAAAGAAATATAAGTTATGAAGAAATGGAAATGATATTGGTGGGCAATCATGCACCTTTTACCTGGGGGAAAACGGCGGACAAAGCAGTTTACAACAGTGCCGTATTGGAAGAAGTTGCGAAGATGGCCTATTTAACAGAATCAATCAAAGCTGATGCATTGAGGTTGAAAGATTCTTTAATAAAAAAACATTACGAGCGTAAGCATGGAAAAGATTCATATTATGGGCAATAGAACTGAAACTATCGAAGTAAAGTCAACTTGAGCCAGGAACTTGTCGAATGGTAGAAGGATACTTAATTCATTATGATAAAAAAATTAAAACGATATCATTTTTTAATTACACTGGTAATTTTCTGCAATCCTGCTTTTGCACAGCAAAATAATTTGGCTTCCACACCTCCAATGGGTTGGAATAGTTATAACTGTTACGGCTCAGCAGTACATGAAGATGAGGTAAAAGCCAACGCAGATTACATGGCTAAAAATTTAAAACAATTTGGCTGGCAATATATTGTTGTGGATTTTTTATGGTCTTATGATAATCCGCCGGGAAGTACCGTGGGCAATCCATTTCAGAGCCGGCTCCCTGATGGTTCCTATATTCCGTGGCTGAGTATGGACCAATATGGAAGATTGCTTCCTGATGTCAATAAATTTCCTTCATCATTTGGTGGTAAAGGTTTTAAACCATTAGCTGATTATGTTCATTCATTAGGATTAAAATTTGGTATTCATGTAATGCGTGGTATTCCACGGCAAGCGGTTTGGGCCAAATCACCTGTACTCGGCACGAATGGAATTACTGCTGATATGATTGCAGATACTTCATCCATCTGCCCGTGGCTTAATCACATGTACGGCTTAAATATGCAAAAACCCGGAGCGCAGGAGTATCTTAATTCCATCCTTAAACTATACGCTTCGTGGGGTGTTGATTTTATTAAAGTAGATGATATTTCACGTCCTTACCGGGCGCCGGAAATTGAAGGCTATTATAAAGCGATTCAAAATTGCGGAAGGCCCATTGTGTTGAGTTTATCTCCCGGGGAAACACCCATTAAGGATTCTGCGCACGTAAAAAAATATGCCAATATGTGGCGGATGGCAGATGATTTTTGGGATAATTGGGAACAACTTCTAAAAATGTTTGATTATGCAAAAACGTGGGAAGGCGTTGGCGAGCCCGGTCATTGGCCGGATTGCGACATGATGCAGATAGGTAAATTATCAAAACGTGGACCGGTTGGCCCGGAACGATACAGCAGGTTTACACCGGACGAATTACAGACTCACATGAGCTTTTGGTGCCTGTATCGTTCACCTTTAATGTTAGGCGGCAATCTTCCTGAAAACAGGGAGCTCGAAAATAATTTAATATCCAATGATGAAGTACTGGCCGTGAATCAAAATGGAGAAAATCCAAAACAATTATACAAGAATGACAGCAGCATGGCTTGGATTTCGGGTGTGCATGGTAGTAAGGATATTTATGTTGGCTTATTTAATATTGCTGATAACGCACATGAAGTAAAAATTAATTTTTCGCAACTCGGTATAAAAGGAAAAGTAACGGTTAGGGATTTATGGGAAAAAGCAGATGTAGGAATTTTTAAAAAGAAATATGGAAGAATGATAAATGCGCATGGTTGTGCATTATTAAGAATAAAAGTTCACTAGCAGTAAACCAACAAATAAGCTGTATTCTTAATCAGTTTTAAAACTAAACAATGAAAGAATTTAAACAACTCGAAGCCTGGTTTGTAACAGGAAGCCAGCATCTTTATGGAGAAGAAACTTTAAAAAAAGTGGCCGATCATTCAAAGATTATTGCAAAGGCTTTTAACGATGCCGCTACAATACCTGTAAAAGTTGTCTTCAAGCCAACCGTAAAATCCCCGGAAGAGATTTATGCCATCTGCCAGGAAGCCAACAGCAGCGCCAACTGCATCGGTATCATCACATGGATGCATACTTTTTCTCCTGCTAAAATGTGGATTAATGGGTTGAAGATTTTACAAAAACCTTTATGTCATTTGCATACCCAATTCAACCGCGATATTCCATGGAACGATATTGATATGGATTTCATGAATCTGAATCAGAGCGCACATGGCGACAGGGAATTTGGCTTCATTATGACGAGGATGCATAAACGAAGAAAGGTGGTTGTCGGACATTGGCAAAGTGAAAGTGTGCAACAGCAAATCAGTACCTGGTCCCGCGCGGCGGCAGCATGGCACGACTGGCAGGGAGCAAAGTTTGTTCGCTTTGGTGATAACATGCGCTATGTAGCCGTTACAGATGGCGACAAAGTGGAAGCCGAAATGAAGTTTGGATATTCAGTAAATACGCATGGCGTCGGGGACCTTGTAAATGTGATTAATAAAGTAACTGAAAAGCAAATTGATAATTTATGCAGTCAATATAATGAAGACTATAAATTAGCTGCTTCCCTGAAAAACGGAAAAGAAAATTATGCTTCGTTACGTGAAGCCGCTAAGATAGAATTAGGATTAAGAAAGTTTTTAAAAGATGGAAATTTCAAAGGCTTCACCGATACTTTTGAAGACTTACACGGAATGGCACAATTGCCCGGAATTGCTGCCCAGCGCCTGATGGCAGATGGTTATGGTTTTGCTGCAGAAGGTGACTGGAAGACTGCGGCGCTTGTTCGCGCCATGAAAGTAATGGCCACCGGATTGCCTGGCGGCAATTCGTTTATGGAAGATTATACGTATCATTTTGATCCAAAAAATGAAATGGTATTGGGTTCACACATGCTGGAAATTTGTCCTTCAATTGCAAAAGGAAAACCTTCCTGCGAAATTCATCCTTTGGGAATTGGTGGTAAGGCAGATCCGGTGCGTTTGGTGTTCAACGTGGGTGGTGGTGAGGCTTTGAATGCTTCTATGATTGACATGGGAAACCGTTTTCGTCTATTGGTAAATGAAGTTAAAGCGGTAGCTCCTGAACATGATTTACCAAAACTTCCAGTGGCACGAGTATTATGGAAACCATATCCTGACATGGCAACTGGCTGTGCAGCATGGATATTGGCGGGTGGAGCGCACCACACATGTTTTAGCCAAAACTTAACCTCTGAACATTTGGAAGACTTTGCTGACATAGCAGGAATTGAAATAGTATTTATTGATAAAGAAACGAAACTGAGGGATTTCAAAAATCAATTGAGGTAGAATGAATTTTCAATGAGATAAAATTAATCAATACAAAATATAAAATAAACCAACATGCATTTTCACTTCACCAGATGTTTACTTTCCGGCGGATTAATTTCATTAAACTGGGCGGATTTACTCATCATCATCATCTATTTCCTGATTGTATTAGGAATCGGATACTACCTGGTAAGATTCACTAAAACCGGTGATGATTTTTTTCTTGCCGGAAGAAAGATGACCATGTGGATTGCAGGACTGGCTTTTATTTCCGCTAATCTTGGTTCCCTGGAACTGATGGGCTGGGCGGCATCGGCGTATCAGTATGGCATTTTAGCGGCTCACTGGTATTGGATTGGCGCTATACCCGCTATGCTTTTCCTGGGTATTATTATGATGCCATTTTATTATATATCCAGGACACACTCCGTCCCAGGTTATTTAAAATTGCGTTATGGTAAAAGCACCAGCATGTTATCAGCCGTTTCTTTTGCTTTTATGACGGTGCTCATGAGTGGTGTAAATATGTTTGCCATGGCATTGGTAATGAAAGTCATTCTTGGTTGGGATCTTAACTTCAGTATCTGGGTATCTTCCATTACCGTAATGGTTTACGTAGTATTAGGAGGTTTACTCTCTGCCATATTCAATGAAGTGTTGCAATTTGTACTCATCTGGGCAGGAGCGTTGCTGGTGCCTATTCTCGGGCTCACAGAAGTTGGTGGCTGGAAAGGTATGGTTGCAAGGATTCATCAAAATCTTCCTCATGGAGATTACACACACATGTGGAGATCGTTAGGGCATTTTAGTGATAACCCTATGGGCATTCAGTGGATTGGTATTGTATTTGGTTTAGGGTTTGTTATTTCTTTTGGATACTGGACTACTGATTTTTTGGTAGTGCAGCGAGTATTGTCGGTAAAGGATTTACGATCTGCAAAAATGGCCCCTATTATAGGTTCAGGATTTAAAATGCTGGTTCCTTTAATTGTGATATTACCTGGTTTGATTGGTTTGGCTGTTATGCCTGGATTAGTAGGCCAGGCACAGGCAGCAGCAACAGGAGCGCAAAGTTATAATGAGATCCTTCCTTTAATGATGGCACGTTATTTAGGACCTGGGCTATTAGGATTAGGAATTACTGCCCTGATCGCCGGCTTCATGTCGGGAATGGCGGGCAATGTCACGGCCTTCTCAACTGTATGGACTTATGATATTTATAAACCACTTCATTTTAGCATTACTAAGAAAGAAGCTACTGATAAACATTACGTAAAAATGGGCCGATGGGCTACTTTCGTTGGTGTTATTATCAGCATTGGCACGGCTTATTTAGTGGAAAATGCAGCAAGCATTATGGATTACGTTCAGGCTTTATTCAGCTTTTTCATTGCGCCATTATTTGGTACGGTTATCCTTGGTATGTTGTGGAAAAGAACTACAGCAGCAGGAGGATTTTGGGGATTGCTTGCCGGTACAGTATCTTCCGTTGGCATGTGGGCATGGGTAAGATTGGATCCACGCGCCCTGGCTATCATAACCGGTTCCAGCGATGCAAAAGCCATGGCAGAAGATATGTACCGGGCTCTTTGGTCATGGATAATCTGTGTGCTCGTAACAGTATTTGTTAGTTTCGCTACGAAGCCTAAGCCCGAATCACAGTTAGTTGGATTAGTGAGAGGTTGCACGGAGTTGCCTTCAGACGCTCATTTGCCTTTAATGAAACGTCCAATTTTCTGGGCAGGAGTGGTATTGGTTGCTTTTATTATTTTACAAATTATATTTTGGTAAAAATTATATTTTATGCACGAAGAAGAAGGTTTTTCAATATGGTTTTTTGTAGGGGCGATGTTAACCATATATGGTATTATTATTTTGATAGCCAACATCCCTGCTTTTTCCTCAATGGAAAGTCACCATGTAGTTTTAGAACGATTACACGCAGGCTTATGGTGGAGCATCTTATTGATATTATTGGGAGTACTCTTTCTTTACCTTCATTGGCCGGGGAAACATTCTTCTACCCTTGATGATAAAGATAATAACATCTTATCCAATAAAGAGGAAGGGAAAAATTAATAGAGGTAGGCGCATTCGGAATGGCTATTTTAACTTGCTTATTTAAATTAAGCCACGTAATTAATCTCCTAATCTTTGGCATATTTAAGATCATTTGATGTTACATTGGATTTTGAAGAACACCCAAAATTAAAATGAAAAGAATGAAAGAGCCCGAAACATGTTATCAGATAAAAAATAAATTGAAATGAGTATTATTGATGAATACAAAGTCCACGACAAAATATTAATAGCAGTGGATTGCATTATTTTTGGATTTGATGGTAAAGACTTACAGGTATTATTGATCAAGCGGGCTTTTGAGCCCGAAATCGGGAAATGGTCTTTAATGGGTGGTTTTGTAACTCTTAGTGAAAGCTCCGATGATGGAGCCTACCGGATTTTAAAAAAACTCACCGGACTTTCTAATATTTATATGGAGCAGTTGTATTGTTTTGCAGATGTTAATCGTGATCCCGGCGGCAGGGTTATTTCTATCGCTTATTTTGCTTTAATTAAAATTGATGATTATTCTGAGAAATTGATGAATGAATACAACGCCAAATGGTACAACATAAATAGTATTCCGGCATTGATCTTTGATCATGAAAAAATGATATTAATGGGTAAAGAGAGATTGAAGCAAAAAGTAGCCGCACACCCCATAGGTTTTGCATTATTACCTGAGAAATTCACTCTTTCGCAGTTGCAAAACCTTTATGAAGCTATTTATGAGATCAGTTTTGATAAGCGAAATTTTTTAAGAAAAATATTATCCCTTGGTATCCTTATTAAATTGAATGAAAAGGAAAAGTTGCTCTCAAAAAAAGGGAGCTTTTATTATAGGTTTGATTTTAATAAGTATAAAAAACTCGACCAGGAAGGATTGAAATTCATTTAAGTTTTAATAAAGTTTTTCAATACTCTGATGATCTTCGATTATGTCAAAAAAAAATTCTCTGCATTAGGAAAAGTTCTAAATAAAAGACTTCTTCGTTTTTCATTATAACATAATCATAGTAACGCCCTACATAAACTTTCAGTAATTTTGCAATTCAAAAAAAATAATATGGAACCTGCTAAATTTGACTTTGGAATGATCGGTCTCGGCGTAATGGGAAGTAACCTTTTGCTAAATATGGCTGATCATGGATTCTCTGTAATTGGCTTTGATACCAATCCCGATAAAACAAAAGCTCTCGAATCTTCTGCTGGCAAAGACTCTTCTATTAAAGGAGAAGTAAAAGGAGTAAATTCCCTGAAAGAGATGATTACATCTTTAAAAACTCCGCGTAAATTAATGATGCTTGTTCCCGCAGGGAAACCTGTGGACAGTGTGATCGGTGATTTAAAACCGCTGTTGCAAAAAGGCGATATCATTATTGATGGCGGCAATTCGCATTACACAGATACATTGAAAAGAATTAATGAACTAAAAAATATTGGTTTTCATTTTATGGGGATCGGAATTTCCGGAGGTGAAGAAGGAGCACGAAAGGGTCCAAGCATTATGCCCGGCGGAGATGAGGAAGCCTACAAAGAAGTAGAGCCAATCTTAAAAGCCGTATCAGCAAAGGTAAACGCTGAACCTTGCGTAGGATATTTAGGGCATGATGCTGCTGGCCACTATGTAAAAATGGTACATAACGGTATAGAATATGCGATAATGCAACTCATCAGCGAATGCTACGACCTGATGCATCATGGATTACAACTTTCTAATAAAGAGCTTCACGATGTTTTTAAAGATTGGGATAGCGGTGATATGAAATCTTTTTTATTGGAAATCACCACAATCATTTTTGATAAGAAAGACGACAAAACCAGCAACTATCTGGTGGACATGATTCTTGATAAAGCAGGCGCCAAAGGAACCGGGAAATGGACATCACAATCGGGGCTTGATCTGCCAATGCCAATACCCACAATAGATTCAGCCGTAATGATGCGCAACCTTTCTTCGTTGATTGATGAAAGAAAGGAAGCAGCTTCTCTCTATAAAACTTCAACTCAAAAAATTGAAACCGATAAAAAAGAATTTATCAATCAATTAAAGGAAGCATTCTATTTCGCTTCATTAATCAGTTACGCGCAAGGTTTGGCAATGCTTACTACGGCTTCCTCTGAATTAAAAATGGATATTCCACTGCCGGAAGTAGTAAGTGTTTGGCGGGGAGGATGCATCATTCGTTCTGCTATGTTGGATATGTTTAAAAAAGCCTATCAAAATAAATCATTGAAAAATTTATTGCTTGATGCATCAATTGCAAAGATTCTTCAACAAAAGGAATCATCGTTAGAAAAAATAGTTTCTACGGCAGCTATGAATAATTATCCTGCATCGGGATTGATGGCATCATTAAATTATTATAATGCTTATCGCAGAAAATTATTACCAACAAATTTAGTGCAGGCACAACGCGATTTCTTTGGCGCACACACTTATCAAAGAACCGATATTGAAGGGATTTTCCATACAGAATGGGAGGGGAAATAAAAAAATAAAGAAAGAGTAATTCTAAAACATAAGACAAAAAGCTTAAAAGACTTCAATTTGAATAACTACGGTATTCTCCGTGAAAAACTAAAATCACCAGCATGTTAGATTATAAAAAATTACAGCCAACAGTTCTTATCATTTTTGGGGGCAGTGGCGACTTAAATTATAGAAAGTTAAATCCCGCATTATACAATCTTTTTTTAGACAATGCCATGCCCGACCATTTTAGTATTGTAGGTATTGCCCGTACTGAATATTCGGACGCAGAATATAAAAAGCATTTGAAAGAAGGAATTGATAATTTTTCAAGGATAAAAGATACCGATGGTAAATGGGATGCTTTTTCCAAAAACATAAGCTACCTGAAGATGGATATCAACGACAGCAAAGCATATAATAAAATTGTTCAGATAGTAAAGGAAAAAGAGAAAGAGGCTGGAATCCATCCCACAGTTGTTTTTTATATGGCAGTTGCACCGCAATTGGTTCCCATGATAGTAAAACATATTGGCAATATGGATATTTGTAAGGACACTAAGAGTTCCAGAATTGTAGTTGAAAAACCTTTCGGCCATGATTTACAAAGTGCGGTAGAAATGAATAAAATGCTATCGGAGTATTTTGAAGAAGAACAGATTTACAGAATTGACCACTATCTCGGAAAAGAAACGGTACAGAATATTCTTGCATTACGTTTTGCTAACGCACTATTTGAACCATTATGGAACAGGAATTATATTGAGCATGTACAAATTACCGCTGCAGAAACCGTAGGTGTCGAGGGTCGCGGTGGTTATTATGAAACAGCCGGGGCCATGAGAGATATGATTCAGAATCATATTTTACAATTGCTTTGTATGATAGGAATGGAAGCGCCTATATCTTTTGATGCTAATGAAATAAGGAATAAAAAAGTAGATGTGTTAAATGCCATCCGCAGAATTCCGAAAGATGAAGTACAGGATTATGCTGCACGCGGACAATATGGCGCGGGATGGATGCAGGGAGAAAAAGTGCCCGGGTATAAAGAAGAAAAAGGCACAAATCCTGATTCCAATGTAGAAACTTTTGCTGCAGTAAAATTTTATATTGATAATTGGCGATGGGAAGGCGTACCTTTTTATGTACGCACTGGGAAACGTCTTCATGAAAAATCCACAGAATTGACAATTCAGTTCAAACCAGCTCCTGACTTTGCTTTCCCCAAAGAAGCTACAGAAACCTGGAGACCTAACCGGCTCTCCATTGGCATCTCACCCGAGATGGATATTTGTCTCACTTTCCAGGCGAAACGCCCGGGACAGGCTATGATACTTAATCCTGTTGACATGGTTTTTAGTTATGAAGATGCTTACAAAGGAGAGGAACCTGAAGCTTACGAAACACTTTTATACGATGTTATGGATGGAGATGCCACTTTGTTTATGCGTGGCGACCAGGTAGAAGCTGCCTGGAAAGTAGTAATGCCAATTTTAGAAGTTTGGTCTTCCCGTAAACCGTTAAGTTTCCCTAATTATTCACCAGATTCGTGGGGCCCTGAAGATGCTGAAGCGCTTATAGCAAGGGACGGTCATAATTGGATTTCTATGCCTGCTAAAGTAAAGTCCAAAACTAATGAAACTGAAAAAGTGGAAAGTAAGAAGACTAAAAAAACAACTTAAAATGAAACTTCATATTTTCGATAATAAAGAAATCATGAGCGATAAACTTGCTCAATGGATTTGTGATTTAATTTCAGCTACTTTAAAAAATCAGGAATTTTTTTCTTTGGTACTTTCCGGAGGTGAAACACCAAAACTACTTTATCAAAAATTAGCTTCGGAAAAATTTAAAAATAAAATAAACTGGAAACGCATTCAAATTTTCTGGGGCGACGAAAGAGGAGTGCCTTTTACTGATGACAGAAACAATGCAAAAATGGCTTTCGATATTTTATTGGATCATATTGATATTCCTTCTGGCCAAATTCACATTATGCGTACCGATATCGAACCTAATTTTGCAGTTGAGGAATACAGGAAATTATTACACACTTTCTTTAAAAGTACCGCGATCAGTTTTGATCTTGTACTTCTTGGCATGGGCGATGATGGCCATACGCTTTCTCTTTTTCCCGGATCTCCTATTATTAAAGAACATTTTCATTGGGTAAATTCTGTTTATAATGAAAAACAGGAAATGTACCGGATTACTCTTATGCCGCTTATCGTAAACAAAGCCTCCAACTTAGCTTTTATGGTAGATGGTTCCAAAAAAGCAAAAATATTACAACAGGTTTTGGAAGGAGATTATATACCTGAAAAATTTCCAGCACAAATAATTAAACCGGTTAACGGGAAATTACATTGGTTTCTGGACAAGGCGGCCGCAAAGGATTTGAATAATCTATGACCGTTTTATCCCCCCAAAAAAGTATCAGGCTTGCGTTATATTTACTATTCAATTCGCTGTCACGCGCTTTAAAAAACTAAAAGAGCTTCTCTACCCAAAAACAATTTTTTGAAAATCGGCCTTTAGAGTTTAACTTAAACTCCAATCCATTTAATAAAAATTGTATGGGTCACTTACCTGGATTAATAGAAGATCTCGCGCTAATATTAATTGCCGCAGCAATTACGTCGCTGTTATTCCGATGGTTGAAACAGCCGTTAGTATTGGGCTACATCATTGCGGGCTTTCTGATAGGCCCGCATTTATCACTGACTCCTACAATAGCCGATACCCAAAATATAGAAACCCTTGCAGAAATAGGAGTTATCTTCTTGCTATTTAGTCTGGGGCTTGAGTTTAGTTTTAAAAAATTAATACACGTTGGTGGTTCTGCTTCTATTACGGCTTTGGTCGAAATTATTTTTATTACCATCGCGGGCTTTTACCTTGGTAGGTGGATGGGCTGGGGTCAAATGGATAGCCTCTTCCTGGGTGGTATGCTGGCGAGTTCTTCGACTACTATAACGATCAAAGCTTTTGAAGAATTAAAAATAAAAACCCGGCAATATGTAAGAGTAGTTTTTGGTGTGTTGATAGTCCAGGATATAGTGGTAGTGTTGTTGATGGTATTGCTTTCTACGGTTGCCGTATCACGTCATTTTCAGGGTTCAGAGATGTTTTTTATTTTGGTTAAACTAATCTTTTTTCTAATCCTCTGGTTTATTGCCGGCATTTTTTTATTACCAAGCCTCTTGCGATGGGCTAAGAAACTATTGGATGAAGAAACATTACTAATCCTTTCACTGGGGCTTTGTCTGGGTATGGTGGTAGTAGCGACTCAGGCAGGTTTTTCAGCAGAGTTGGGCGCTTTTATTATGGGTTCTATATTAGCAGAAACTACAAAGGCAGAAAAAATTGAAAATTTATTAAACCCTGTAAAGGATTTATTTGGGGCTATTTTTTTCGTATCGGTAGGGATGCTGATAGACCCTCAATCCATAGTAACTTACCGCTGGCCAGTTCTATGGGTTACGTTACTCACCCTTTTTGGGAAATTATTTAGCACCGTATTAGGTGCTTTACTTTCAGGACAGCCATTAAAACAATCCATACAAGTTGGCATGAGTATGGCCCAGATTGGTGAGTTTACTTTTATCGTTGCCACACTTGGCCTTACTCTGGGAGTTACCAGCAATTTCTTGTTTCCTGTGGCAGTAGGCGCTTCGGCTATTACTATTTTTACGACACCTTATATGATAAAGCTTTCGGGACCATTGTATCAATTCGTAGAAAAAATATTACCTGCAAAATGGCTACGAGGGCTTAACAATTATTCATCAAACACGCAAAAAATACAGGCCGAAAGCAGGTGGAAAATAGTAATGATGTCTTACCTGAACATTATTGTTTCCAATGGTATTATTTTACTGGCGCTTATGTTGGTTACCATTAAATTCTTTATACCTTTTTTGAAAAACAATATTGATAATAATCTTTTGAGGAGCCTGATAGCGCTTATAGTAACGCTTGGAGTAGCAAGTCCATTTCTATGGGCTTTCATGGCTAAAAAACCTGAAAATACAGCTTATAAAGAGCTTTGGCTTCAAAAGAAATATAGCAGGGGTCCTTTACTGATATTCGAAATTTCGAGAGTGGTAGCCGGTGTTTTGTTGATTGGTTTTTGGGTTGACAGATTGTTTACTACTTCCATTGCCATACTGGTGGCTGTTCCTCTTATCATAATTATTTTAATACTATTCTCAAATAAAATACAGCATTTTTATCACAGGCTCGAAGGACGTTTCTTAACCAACTTGAATGCCCGGCAATTAGAAGAGAAACAAAAATCGCAGGAAGAAGAAGACCTAAAAAACCAGTTAAGACCCCATACAGATCTCTCCCCATGGGATGCTCACATGATAAACCTCGAGGTAAATCCACATGCGGAATATATTGGCAAAACATTAGTAGAACTGTCTTGGCGTGAAAAATATGGAATTAATATTGCCTACATAAAACGAGGCGACAATTTAATCTATGCACCCACCCGATTCAACAGGTTACTGCCCTTTGACGACGTAGGCATCATTGCTACTGACGATCAGATGCAAAAGTTCCAACCCATATTTGAAGAAGCGGTTACTATGGAACTAAATGAAAAAAGAACTGAAGATATTATTTTGCAGAAAATGGTAGTGGACGAAAATAACCGGCTAAAGGGTCTCACCATCAGAGGTTCCGGAATCCGCGAACTTACGAATGGCCTGGTAGTAGGCATTGAAAGAAATGAAGACCGCATACTAAATCCTGATTCGGGTACAAAATTTGAATGGGGTGATATAATATGGATAGTTGGGGAGAGAGAGAAAATAAAACAACTAAATGTGATTTAAGTATAAAGTTTTTGGAATTTTAATGTATATGCCTCCGTTTAATAATTCCACCGGAAGCCTCTTTGATAGTGCTTGCAAAAACAAAAGAACGCGGGTCAATTTCGCTAACAAGATTTTTAAGTTTCCTGATTTCAAGTCTTGTAATTACTGTAAAAATAATATCACAATCACTATGGAGATCAAACTTACCGGGTAAAAATCCTCTTTCGCCTTTATAAATTGTGATTCCTCGCCCCATTTCATTTACCAGCCTGTCTTTTATGATTTCACTTTTACCCGAAATAATAGTAACTCCAACATAAGCCTCTAAACCTTCCACTACATAATCCACAGTTTTGGTGGCTGTGAAATAAGTGAGCATTGAATACAAAGCCACCGGAATTGTAAACTTAATTGCGGCAATACTAAAAATGACAACATTAATAGCAAGAATAATTTCACTGATTGTAAAACTGGTTTTTTTCCAGGTATAAAGCGCCAGAATTTCAATTCCGTCAATTGCGCAACCGGCTCTCATAGTTAGGCCTACGCCGGCTCCCAGGAAGAACCCGCCAAAAACAGAAACCAACAATTTATCTGATGTAATGTTATAAAGAGGTAGAACCCACAGGCAAATTCCAAGCAATAAAATACAAAAAAACGTTTTTAAAGCATAATTAAAATTGATGGCATAAATACAAATTATTATAAATGGAAGATTGGCGAGCATAATTACCCAAGCCAGGTTAAATTTATATAATTCATGTATCAAAAGCGAAATACCTGTTATGCCCCCATCAAAAAATCCATTAGGTACCAGGAAACTTTTGAGAGAAAAAGCTGCTAATCCTACTCCTACTACTATAAACAAAACATCATTGAACCAATTATAAGCATCAAACAATTTTTCGGGTTTTTTTTGGATGCCATTTCTTTTTTTAAGCTGCTGCAGGGTTTTCTTCAATTTAGCACTGAGGGTATTCTTGGCAGTGGCTGTAAAATACTCATGCTTTTCCACAAATTTTATTTCTTCCTTTCTCCATTCTTCCCGATCTTTTACAAAACCCGCCTCGTGCAATTCTTTAAAAAGATTATTGGCCCCCACAAAATATTTATCAGTTCCCAGGTAATACAAGTCCGCATCACATATAATTTCCGCCAATTTCGTTTTTGGTCTTTGAGGAAGCTTTGTTGCTAAAATAAGTTCACATATCTCATTAATCACTTCTTGAGAGTATCCGAATTGTGGCAGCCATTTCTTTGCCATATCGCAAGAAATTTCTTCATGGTCAGTATAGGTTTCCAAAAAACCGCAATCATGAAATAATGCTGCTGTTTTTAAAATGGTTAAATCGCGTTCTGAAACATTTTCTTCGTGTGCCAGGTTTTCAGTTGCCGCTATCACATCTTTAGTATGGCCTGCATTATGATAATGTAAGTAGGTAGGTAATTCTGTTTCTAATCTCGCAATTAAAAATGAATACGCTTTATCAAATTGCATTTGTTGTGGCTGGTTCAAGTGTTTATTTTAAAATTTTTAAATAATAATAAATCCGTTTTGGTACGAATGGTAAGTTTCATCTTCTCAGTCTGAAAATATCGTTTACAAATCTAAACAATACGGAAAGAAAAAATTAAAAATGTATCTTCAAAATTAAATTTTAATTAGCAGGCTTATTAGCCGCCTTGTAAGCATTGTTCTATATTATAAATATTTTTAAATAATCATTTAATGGCTAAATTTTATACCATATATATTTGGAAAAAGGCACCACTTCTACGTTTACTGATTCCCGTTATGGTCGGTATTCTTCTTGAATATTATGGTAATATAAAAATACCGATAATTATTTTCGGCGGCACCATAATGTCCATATTATTGATTGTATTCTCATATATATGCCGGAGGCAATCAGGTATCGATTCAGATCGCTGCAGGGAATTTTCATTTTTATCTTTCTTATCATCTTTGGATTATTTATTACATGGCAGAAAGATGCCAGGAATCACAAAAACTGGTATGGACAAAATTATAACGATAGTAGTTTTTTAATAGCTACAATTAATGAACCGCCGGTAGAAAAAGCAAAGTCATATAAAGCACTTGCAGCAGTAGAATCCTGCATTACCAATGGTTTTCAAAAAACTGCACGTGGAAACATAATCATCTATTTTGCAAAAGATTCTTTTTCAAACCATTTAAAATATGGCGATAAAATCATTATTGGGAAAGCATTGCAATCTATAAAAAATTCCGGGAATCCGGGTAGTTTTAATTATTCCCAATACCTCGCATTTCAAAATATTTTTCATCAATGCTATCTTCAAAAAAAAGATTGGATATTATTGAAAGGTAATAATGCCAATGCATTCAAAAACACCCTTTTCAACACCCGCGAATATATCGTAAAAACCATTGACAAATATATTACCGGCAAAAATGAATCAGCTTTGGCAAATGCACTGGTGGTAGGCTACAAGGTTGATCTCGACAAAGATTTGGTTCAGGCATTCAGCAACGCCGGCGTGGTGCATTTAATTGCCATTTCAGGTTTGCATCTAGCGCTCATTTACGGATTATTATTCTGGATTACTTTACAAATACCAATTCTCAAAAACTCAAAAACTGTACGGATTCTGGTAATAATACTATGCCTTTGGTTTTTTGCTTTGTTAACGGGGGCTTCTCCCTCTGTAATGCGCGCTGCCGTAATGTTTAGTTTCATTTCTGTCGGTAGTATTTTTAAAAAAAGAGCTTCTGTTTATAATTCTTTATGCGTTTCTGCTTTTGCATTATTATGCTTTGACCCTTTTTTACTTTGGAATGTAGGATTTCAACTTTCTTACCTGGCAGTCCTCGGAATTGTGGTTTTGCAAAAGCCAGTGTACCATTGGATTTATACCAAAAATAAAATTTTGGATCTTATCTGGAAGATGGCATCTGTTTCTATTGCTGCACAAATGTTTACGGTTCCGCTATGCTTCTATTATTTTCATCAATTGCCTTTGCTTTTTTTAGTCGTCAATCTTATTGCCATTCCCTTGGCTACGCTTGCACTCTGGGGTTGCATTGTTTTACTTATTTTATCTCCGTTAGGAGTATTGCCTGTTTATTTTGGTAAATTGGTTTCCGGTGTTCTTTGGTTAATGAATCATTCTGTTTTATTCATAAGCACGCTGCCTTTTGCTCTATGGAACAATGTTTCTATATCAGTATTTGAAACTATTTTGTTGTGTATTATTTTCATATCTTTTATTTATTGGGCCATCAATAAAAATAAGCTTGCATTTAAAATTGGATTAACATTTGCTTTAATTTTCTCTGTAATTATTTCTGTTAATAAATGGAATTTCTACAGGCAAAAGAAAATAGTAGTTTACAATATTCCATTCCATAGTGCCATTGATTTTATTGATGGCAACAAATACCATTTGGTTTCGGATAAGGATTTATCGGAGGATAAATTACTTCAGAATTTTAATTTAAAACCTGCAAGGATTTTATTTATGGCTAATGATAAATCAAATATTAAGAATCTTGTTTCTCTTTAAAATAATTTTTATCAGTTCTATAATAAAAAAATATTAATTATTGATACTTCAATTTCCTATTTGCCCATTTCACAGAAAGTAATAGTGGATTATCTTATTATTTCTAAAAATCCAAAAGTCAAAATAAAAGATTTAGCACAATTATTTCACTGTAACCAATATATTTTTGACGCCTCTAATTCTTTGTGGAAAATTGGTCAATGGAAAAAAGAGTGTGAAGAATTACATTTGCAATCCCATTCTGTTTCTGAACAGGGTGCATTTGTAACAGACATTTAAAAGGAATATTTTCCTATCCAACATGCAACAAAAAATTAAATCTGCTCTCATCTCTGTTTGCAACAAAGATGGTTTGCAACCCATTATTTCCTTCCTTGCCAAACAAAATATTACAATTTACAGCACAGGCGGTACTCAAAAATTCATTGAAGAGAATGGTGGCAAATGTATATCTGTAGAATCACTTACAGGCTATCCTTCTATCCTGGGAGGAAGAGTTAAAACCCTTCACCCTGCCGTGTTTGGCGGTTTTTTGGGAAGAAGGGATGTTGAAAATGACTTAAAGGAAATGAAACAATACCATATTCCTGAAATTGATTTGGTAGTAGTAGATTTATACCCTTTTGAGGAAACAGTAAAATCAACCAATGATGAAGCTACTATTATTGAAAAAATTGATATAGGCGGGCCTTCCATGATTCGTGCGGCTGCTAAAAATTTTAAAAACGCATTGGTTATTGCTGATAAGAATGATTATCAAAAGTTAGAAAATATTTTATCAGCACAAAATGCCGAAACCTCTTTGGAAGAAAGAAAGGGCTTTGCGAGAAAAGCCTTTGACGTATGTGCCCGCTACGATATAGCTATCTCTAATTATTTTAATAAAACCAATTTTGCCAACCCTTTTTCAAGTGAAAAGAAAACACTTCGATATGGTGAAAATCCGCATCAGCAAGGATTCTTTATTGGGAATATTGGTGAAATTTTTGAACAACTTCATGGAAAAGAACTTTCGTATAATAACCTGGTAGATGTGGACGCAGCATTACAACTGATGAACGAGTTTGATAAAAAAAGTAACTCTGATCTTACAACATTTGCTGTAATAAAACATACCAATGTTTGCGGTATTTCACAAAGAAAAAATGTGCCAGATGCATTTTCTGCTGCGCTTGCCGGCGATCCTGAAAGTGCTTTTGGCGCAATATTAATTTCAAATTCTGCTATTGATAAAAAAACTGCCGATCTGCTGAAAGATCTTTTCTTCGAAGTATTGATTGCACCAGCATTCGATGAAGACGCAATTCCTGTTTTGCACGCAAAAAAGAATCGTATCATTTTAAAATTAAAAGAATTTCCAAAAGAAGTGCAACAATCAAAAACTTCATTGAATGGTTTGCTGATCCAGGATAATGACAAAGGAAATTTTACAGAATGGAAAGAAGAAGGAGGAAGAGTATCTACTGAAGAAGAAAAAGAAGATCTAGTATTTGCCAATCTTATTTGTAAACATCTAAAAAGTAATGCGATCGCAATTATAAAAAATAAACAGCTTTTAGGAAAAGGCTGTGGACAAACATCCCGCGTAGATGCTATGAAACAAGCCATAGCAAAGGCGAATCAATTTGAATTTGATTTAAAAAATGCCGTTGTAGCAAGTGATGCTTTTTTCCCATTTGATGATTGTGTCAAAATTGCGCACAGCGAAGGTATTACAGCATTCATACAACCTGGAGGTTCTATCAGGGATAAAGATTCCATCGCATATTGCAAAGAAAATAATCTTGTAATGATAATTACCGGATTAAGGCATTTCAAACACTAGTAAGAATTTTAAATCCTCTGTATTTATCGATTTTAAATAATCATTTTTAAATAATCAGAGTTTATTCATTCATAATTACTAATTACTTTTCATTTTTTGCACTTGAAATAATTTGTCTCATTAAGTTTGGTTTCGTTTACAATTTTTTAACTTTCAACTTTGGGCATCATCGTGGTTTGTGCAGAAAACCCTTTACTAATGAGGGTTTCATAATAAAATTTCCCGTTTTAAGATGCGAAAATCCCAACTAATCTTGTTTTCAAACCATTTCTTTGATGTTTACTTTTGTGTCTTGATTGTTTGAATGAGTAAAAGAAAAATAAACTTTAATCTTAAATTTCATTTTATGAAACAAGCAAAAAACAAAACAGGAAACATTGCACTGGCATTATTTGCACTTTGCACGATGGGATTATCAGTCCCTTCATTTGCAGGTATCAAAACCGGCAATCCGATTGAATTAAAATTTATTGGCAAAGAAAACAGCCAACCCATTTTTCAGCTCAAACTGAACAATTCTGAAAATGGCCTTTATCTTATATCTATTAAGGATGCATCTCAAAATGTATTATTTTCCGAAAAGGTAAAGGGAATTGATATTGTCAGAACTTATCGTATGGATATTGATCCAGATGATTATGAATCTCCTTCATTTGGACTAAAATTTGAAGTTACTAATTTAAATACTCATCAAACACAGGAATACAAGGTGAGTTCTGAAACACATGTTACAAATAACATTATAGTAGCTAAACTCTAAGAAAAAATAATTCTCAATAAATCTTAATTCATGAACATGCCGGTAAAAAACCGGCATGTTTTTTAGTATTTATATTTTTAAAAAAAAATAACCAGGTGCAATTTAATTCGCAGCGACATTTGGGAGGAGGGCTAATATTCATGCAGATTAAAAAAGATTTTATTTGTATTAAAAAAGGATTTATTTTCACATTTTCAAAAAAAATAGGTCTCCCTGTAGAAACAGAGCGACCCTTTTCGATTGCTTGATATGAGAATCTTTAATTGTTACTTTTGTGCTGCTATCAGCTTACAATGAGAAGATTCTAAAAGATATACGCCTTCAAATTGACATTCAATCTTCATCCCATTGTTTCGCAAATGTATACTGCGTCAACAATTTAAAATAATCAAATTAAACTATAAAGTATTATCGCAGAGATGATTATTTTTTCATAAGTACCTTACAAGCAAATATTTAAGGTAATTTTTTAAATGATGCCCAACCATAATTCAGATACCTTGTTTCAATTAATTCATTCCCTCGAAAAATCAGAGAAAAGGCATTTTAAGCTTTATATTAAAAGAAGTTCTGCCAAAGAAGATCTGAAGATTGTTCGTTTATTTGATGCATTAGATAAACTTACTGAATATGATGAAAAGCACATGATGAAATCTTTAAAAGGATTTACCAAACCACAATTGGCCAATTTAAAGACACACCTTTATAAGCAATTATTAGCGAGCCTCCGATTATTAAAAACGAATGATAATGTCGATCTCAAACTAAGTGAACATCTTGATAATGCACGTTTACTTTATAATAAAGGATTAGAGATACAAAGCTTGCAAATACTGGAAAGAGCCAAAGAGATGGCGAAAGCAAATCGGAAAATGAATTTCCTGGTGCAGTTAATTTCTCTTGAAAAAAAGATTGAAACTCTCCATATTACCAGAAGTTCACTTGAGAAAACAGAAATGCTTGCCCAGGAAGCGCTTGCCACAAGCGAACATATAGACCGTGTTACCAAACTTTCTAACCTGGCTCTGTTACTCTACAGATGGTTTATAAAAAATGGACATGCCCGAAATGAAGAAGATGAAAAAGATATAAAAAAATTTTTCAAAAGTTCATTGCCTGATAACATAAATGCCATAGATGATTTTTATGAAAAATTATATCTGTACCAAAGTTATTCCTGGTATGCATTTATAAGACAGGATTTTTTTATGTATTACCGATATAGCCAAAAATGGATAGACTTGTTTAATGAAGACAAGGTAATGCTGGCCGTAGAGACAGGGCATTACATAAAGGGAATGCACAATTTATTGAACGCGCATTTTGATTTAAGAAATTTTAAGAAATTTAAAACCACGCTTTGTGAATTTGAAAAATTTTCAAAAACAGAAGTAGCTAATCATCATGATAATTTTCGAATTCATACATTCATTTATATCAATAGCGCCAAAATAAATCAACATTTAATGCAGGGGAATTTCAGGGAGGGACTTGCAATTCTACCGGAAATTGAAGTTAAATTAAAAGAATATTCTCTCTTTGTTGACAGTCATCGCATACTTGTATTCAATTATAAATTTGCATCACTTTTTTTTGGAGCAGGAGAATATTCTATAGCCATTGACTACCTTAATAAGATCATAAATGACAATCAGCAAGGCCTACGCAACGATCTTCAATGCTATGCACGGCTGATGCATTTGCTTTGTCATTATGAAATGGGCAATGATGAAATTTTAGATTCTCTTATAAAATCTGTTTATCGTTTTATGGCAAGAATGAAAAATTTTACAATAGTTGAGGAAGCTATGTTTAATTTTTTACGTCATTCCACTAAAGTAAATGCTAGGGAACTAAAGCCGGAACTCGAACTTTTTCTTACTAAAATTAAACATCTTGAAAAAAACCGGTTTGAGACGCGATCGTTTGCATATCTGGATATAATTTCCTGGGTAGAAAGCAAGGTTTATAACAAGCCAATGGAAGAAATTATACATGCTAAATATCTGAAAAGCAAGCATAGAGGATAGATTAAACTTAATTGAATTCTTAAAATTGAGATCTTCATTTTAAATTAATAACAAAAAGATTTGCTTCGGGTAGTTTTTAAAAATTTTTCTCAAAAACTATCAGAAGTATTAAGTTGTTATTTTAGTTTCTCCTGGTCCTTCCACATTTCATTAAAAGTCTTTTTGCTAAATTCAAGCGGAGTATGATGTTTGTCCCAATCCTTAAATAGCATATTTACTACTTTTGTTTTCAGGCCACCATTTCCCATGTTCATCATGCCTCTTTTTAATGAAGCTGTTTTCCAAATTTTCCATGCCATCTTTTCTGAAAAAGTAGTCATTCCCTGCTCCACACTTTCATTGCGGTTAACTAATAATAATTCATGAAGATTTATTTTTACCGGGCACACTTCTGTACATGCGCCACAAAGAGAAGATGCAAAACTCAAATGTTTATTTTCTTCAAGTCCATTCATATTAGGTGTAATTACACTCCCAATAGGACCGGTATAAGTAGTTCCATAACTGTGGCCGCCAATATTTTTATACACCGGACAAACATTTAAACACGCTCCGCACCTTATACAATAAAGGCTTTCGCGTTGGCGCTCACTCGCAAGAATATTAGTTCTGTTATTGTCCAAAAACATAACATACATCTCATCGGGCCCGTCATTTTCTCCCGGTTGTCTCGGTCCGCAAATAATACTGTTATAAACGGTTACTTTCTGTCCGGTTCCATAAGTTGCCAGGAGCGGCCACATTAATGCAAGATCGGTCATCGAAGAAATCATTTTTTCTATGCCAGCAATTACAATATGTGTTTTCGGCCATGCAGAACTTAGCCTTGCATTTCCTTCATTTTCGGTAATAGCAATGCCGCCAATATCGCTGATAATAAAATTAGCACCGGTAATTCCTATTTCAGCCTGAACATATTTTTCTCTTAAATTACCCCGGGCAATAAGCGTTAATTCCTGTGGGGAAAGTTTGGAAGGGGTTCCCAATTTATTTTCAAAAACTTTGGCAACATCTTCTTTGCTCTTATGCATCGCGGGCGTCACAATATGATAAGGAGGTTCTCCGTCCAGTTGCTGAATATACTCTCCTAAATCAGTCTCAACACTTTCTATTCCGTTTTTCTGCAAAAAATGATTTAGGTGAATTTCTTCCGTAACCATGCTTTTGCTTTTCACAATGGATTTGCAATTTTTCGCTTTGCAGATATTAAGAATTTCGTCTAAGGCTTCCTGTGAATTTTCTGCCCAAATTACTTTTCCTCCACGTTTGGTAAAATGCA
>Ga0307372_10004127_pt1 | contig 22677 bp, 25 predicted proteins | sample OX1MG_FD_202533 | JGI IMG/M metagenome (GOLD analysis project Ga0307372, IMG submission 202533) | Soil microbial communities from Risofladan, Vaasa, Finland - OX-1 | ecosystem: Environmental > Terrestrial > Soil > Coastal area > Acid sulfate soil | place: Finland: Risofladan, Vaasa | collected...
CGCCGTGCGCCGCGTCCGGCCCGGGTTCGACCCGTCTCGGGGCTTCGTCAGGAACGCCCCGCCCGCTGGCGACGCACCTCCTTGTTCAATGGTCGCGCCGCCGCGCGACCGAGGCAACCGGAATCTGCAACAGAGCAATATTTCGACGACGTCAACTGCTCCTTTTTGCTCGAATCTCCGTTTTTTTGCTGGCACGTTTATCGCGGTGATGTCCGTAGCCGTTCCAAACGAGGAGTTTCGTCAATGACCGCTGCCGACGAAGCACAAATTCGTCTCCTTCTAGAACAATGGGCGGCCGCGACCCGAAAGGGGCAACGGAACGAGGTCCTGGCAAACCATCTTTCGGATGTTCTGATCTACGACGTCCTCGCTCCGATGAAATACGAGGGCACGGCAGCGTATCGACAAAGCTGGGATGAATGGCAGCCCGATACGCAAGGCGAAGGGCAATTCGACCTGCAAGATCTGTCTGTAACGGCCGGCACGGATGTGGCGTTTGCCCACTGCTTCATCAAGTGCGGCGGCATCCTTCCCAACGGTAAGACGTTCGAGGATTTGGTTCGCGCGACCTTCTGTTTGCGGAAAGCATCTGGGTCGTGGAAGGTGGCGCACCAACACATCTCAAAGCCAATCCAGCTCGCGGGCGCCTAGCGACGACTGCGGTCCGGCCGTTCGCTGACCACGCAAACCCAACGTCGAGCGAGACTGCAGTTAATCAAAGCGGCTTCGCCAGCCGCCGCTCCCGTAAGTGAACACCGCGAAAATCGGATTCGCGCACCGAGCCATCGCGTCGATACCCAGCGGCCTCATAAACGGCGAGCGCTCGTTCGTTTTCTTCGTGTGCGTACAGAAACGCCTCCCTGCAGCCTGCGGCTCGCAACGCCCCATGCGCGGCATCGAGTAGTGTGCGGCCTACACCGCGACCGGCGTGGTTCGGGTGAACGAACAACAGGTACATCTCGCCATCTCGCGGATGCACGACAGTGAAACCGACGACATCGTCCAGTTCATCGATGGCGACAAGCAAGACGTTCGGCGGAGCATGATGGTCGACCACGAGCTTTTCCCACTCATCAGGCGGAAACATCGGTTCCCTAGCGAGGTCTCCGAGGTACGCCCACCCTGCGCGAACGGCAGTATCGAACACTGCTCCGATCTTCTGAGCGTCGCTTGCGACGCCTGGTCGAATGGAAATCATAGGTGCCGACTCCCCCTTTTATCCTCGTCGAACATCGGCCGACCGACTTGCTGATGCTGTCGATATCGAACCCGAGGCCTGGCTCGCTGACGTGCTCCGCCGCATCAACGACCACCTGGCTTCAAGGCTCGACGAGCTGCTGCCGTGCAACTGGAAGAAGCTGGACAGAGCCGAGACCCAGGCCGCCTGACCGCTGTCTGCGGATTCTGGCGATTTCGACCGGGCGTTCCGAAGCGATGTCGGCCACCCCGACAGTCGGCATCACGGCTTAAGATCAATCGCGGCCCTAAGGCTGCCGTCCATGTACATGGGAACGGACTGGTGGAGGTGAGCAATCTTCCAGACGCCATCATCCCTGCGCAGACAGAGCGTGCTCCGGAACCAAGTATCGGCCTCCGAGCCGTCGGTGCGACCACCAGTGAGGTGGACGAGGCCGTAGCAGAATGCGACACCTGCGCCAACGGCCACGTACAAGTCGGAAATCTCGTAACCGATCGCGTCTCGCCACGTCGCGAACCAGGATTCGAGGCCTTCGGGATCAGCATCGATCACGCGCAGTGGAGGCGCCAAGTCGAATTGGACGATATCCGACGCCAGTTGGGCAATGACCGCGGCGGTGTTCTTTGTTGTTAGCCCCTGCGCCCAAGCGTCAATCACCGCCCGAATCTTAGCTTCATCTGACAGCTGAGCCATCGCTACGTCCTCTTCCATGTGATGTGATGTGATCTGATCTTGCTCGAAAAAGTCGCCGGGTGCCGCTGGTATATTGTCGGTAGCGGCATGAACTTTAACGCTAGTGGTGCGAAAATCTTGGATTTTGACCCTTAGTCTGTCGACGGCACGGAGTGATGCTCGTGCGCGATACGCCAGTCGCCGTCGATGTTGCGCAGTCCGATTGTCAGCCTGAACAGAAACCCGCTTTCCTCCGCAGGGCCGCTGAACGTGCCGGAGCCGCACCGCATGATGACGACGGCGAAGGCGACATCTTCGCCGGCGGTAATTGCAAGCTCCTCGATGTCGAACGCTTGTGACGGCTTGTGATACCTGAAGAACAGATCCCATGTTTTCTTGTACTCATCCATTCCTCGCGACTGCAGCGGCGGCGGGACGTCGAACATCACGATGTCTTGCTCATGATGGGCAAGAATGCCGAAAAGATCATGCCGGCGGACGGCGGCGGCCCAGGACTCGATCACATTGCGGATCGCCGTTTCGTCTTCTGAGCCACTCTGCTTCTCAGCCACTCTAAAGTTCCTCCAAGTTGAACCGCGACAGGAACAGACCACCCGCACACCGGACGTCCGGACGCCCGGACGCTTTTCTACCGATCCACAGATCCTTTCCTTCGGCTGTGACTATCGCGTCCAGGGCCTTCATCTCGATGATGCCCAGTTGTTGGTCGCCGTTTTCAGTTTGATATCGAACCGAGCGCCACTCCTCCGCGCTATTCCGCCGCGGTTCGGCCGACGGGGAGGCTGGCGCGCGCGGCGTTTTCCATGTCGTGCCGCGCCCGCACCGCGGGTTCGGATTCATCAACCGCGACATCGGCCCAGGACAACACCGTGCCCTTGGCCACCGGGCGCTTCAGCTTGACGTGATGCGCCAGGCCGATCGGCAGGCCGCCGAGGCGCAGGCTGTCGGCGGCGGGCATCAGCCGCGCCCACACGGTGAAGCCGCCCTCGCCGTCGAGCGTGTCGCCCGATGCCAGATCGCGCTTGGCCACCGCCACCGCGTCGCCCACGAAGGCGCGCGGCGCACCGGTCGGCTCACGGCGCAAAGCGGCGCTCGCGACCGAAATGCCGAGCTCGAGGCCGATCAGATGATAGGGTTTGTACAGCGCGGCATAGCGGCCCGATGGATCGGTCTTGAGACCGTACTCGGCGAAGCAGCGCTGGACGTAATCCGACGCGGCCTCGAACACGACGTAGACGCCCCAGCGCAAATCGCGGAAGACCGGCGCGCCGTCGCGCATCAGCGACGACACCACCTCGACCTGGCCCTTATGGTGCAATTGCCCGCCCGCGCTCGCCGGCCGCAGCACGGTGGGCAGGTCGTCGACGCCGCATGGCGGGAATGCGAGGCCGCTGGGTGCCGGCGCCAAGCCGGTGGCGTTGGCCACTGCCGCCATCTCGATCGCCGACTTGGTGCCGTCGAGGAAGGAATTGAACATCTGCGCGTTCATGCCGCCGCGCTTCGCCTGCTCGGCGGTCAGGCCGTAATGCGACCACACCGTGTCCGGCGTCGATTGATGATACGCCGGCAGGTATTTGGTGCCCTTGCCGGCAGCGACGACGTCGAAACCGGCGGTCCGCGCCCAATCGACCTGCTCGGCGATGAGGGCCGGCTGATCGCCATAGGCGAGGCTGTAGACCACGCCTTTCGCCTGTGCGGCGCGCGCTAGCGCCGGTCCGGCCAGCGCGTCGGCCTCGACGTTGACCATGACGATATGCTTGCCGTGGGCGATGGCCGCGCTGGCATGCGCGATGCCAGCCGGCGGATTGCCGGTGGCATCGATCACGACCTCGACCGCGGGATGGCCGATCAGCGCCTGTGCGTCGTCGCCGATCCACGTCGTGCCGCGATCGATCGCCTCGCCCGGCGAGTGCGCGGCTGCCGCCTCCGCTGGCCAACCGACCAGCGCCAGGTTGTCGCGCACGCGTTGCGGCGACAGATCGGCGATGCCGAGGATATGGAGGCCGGGCGTGCGCCGTGCTTGGGCGAGGAACATCGAGCCGAACTTGCCGGCGCCGATCAGGCCGACGCGCACGGGCTGGCCGGCGGCCGCGCGTTCTTGCAGCAGACGATGCAGGTTCATCGCCCTACTCTGCCGCTGTGCGCCGGTGCCGCGCGAATTCGATCAGGCAGTCATCGGACGCCGGCTCGATCGGCGTGAAATCGTGGTTGGCGATCCAGGTCGGCCGCTTGAAGCGGCGGATCGCGTTGTCGCAGCGGTTCAGCGAGAGATAGAGGATCCAGCGCGACCACGGTGTCAGGTTCGAGCCCGAGGCGTGCACCAGATTACCGTGGAACAGCAGCACTGAGCCGGGCGGTCCCTTGGGGGCGACGATGCCGCCCTCCGCGACCAATCGCGCGATGGTCTCGTTGTCGCAAGTCCACAGCGGATAGCTCGTCGTCGTGACGTCGTGGCTCGCGGTGAGGCGACCGCTGCGATGGCTCTTGCGAATGAACATCAGCGGACCGTTGAACTCGTTCGCCTCGGCGATGAACAGCGCAACGTTCATCGCCCGCGGTGTCGGCATGTCGTCGTCGTTGAACCAGGTGGCGTAGTCCTGGTGCCACTGCCACACCGCGCCGTCGAACGCCGCTTTGGCGTTGATCTTGAACTGATGCATGTAGAGCTTGTCGGAGCCGAGGAGCTGCATGCCCGGCTCGACGAGGCGCGGATGCCGCGCCAGCAGCGCAAATACCGGATTCCACGTCTGGACGTAGAAGGCGCTGCGCGGCGACGTGGTGCCCTTTTCGCGGATCACCTCTTGCCGCTGCTGCGCGAAGATGCCGGGCAACTCATCGTGGACGAGCGCCATCTCCTCGGCCGAGAAGGCGCTCGGCAGGAACAGGTAACCCTGATCCTCGAATTCCGCGAGCTGGGTTGGGCTCAGCTTCATGGCGATCCTCCGCGACGATATCGCGAAGAAATCTTAGTCCAAATTCGGGACGGGCTGGGAGCGGCTATTTCAGGGCGGCGCAGGCGCGCGCGATGCGCTTGCAGGCCTCGGTCAGCGCTTCGGTCGAGGTCGCATAGGAGACGCGGAAATAGGGTGACAGGCCGAACGCCTCGCCCTGCACCACCGCGACGCCCTCGGCCTCGAGCAGGTAGTCGACGAAATCGCCATCGGTAACGATCTTCTTGCCGTCCGGCGTCGTCTTGCCGATCGTACCGGCGCACGACGGATAGACGTAGAACGCGCCTTCTGGCACGGCGCAGCGCAGCCCGGCGCAGCGGTTGAGGCCGGCCACGATCAGGTCGCGTCGTTCCCGGAAGATCGCCCGGTTCCGCGGAACGAAATCCTGCGTCCCGTTCAAGGCCTCGACCGCCGCGGCCTGGCTGATCGAGCTCGGATTGGTGGTGGACTGCGATTGCAACGCCGCCATCGCGCCGATCAGTTCCTTCGGGCCGCCGGCATAGCCGATGCGCCAGCCGGTCATGGCGTAGGTCTTGCTGACGCCGTTGAGCGTCAGCGTGCGGGGATAGAGCTTGGGCTCGACCGCGCAGACAGTGGCGAATTGAAAATCGCCGTAGAACAGATGCTCGTAGATATCGTCGGTCAGCACCCAGACCTGCGGGTGCTTCAGCAGCACGTCGGTCAGGGCCTTCAGGTCCGCGGCGCTGTAGGTGGCACCCGTCGGGTTGGAGGGCGAGTTGAGGATGAGCCACTTGGTGCGCGGCGTGATCGCCGCTTCCAGATCCTCCGGCCGGATCTTGAAGCCGTTGTTCTCCGGCCCCACGACCGCGACCGGCGCGCCGCCCGCGAGCGTGACGATGTCGGGATAGGACACCCAATAGGGCGCGGGAACGATGACCTCGTCGCCCTCATCCACTGTCGCCATCAGCGCGTTGAACAGCACCTGCTTGCCGCCGGCGCCGACGCTGATTTGTTCGGGCGCATAGTCGAGCCCGTTCTCGCGCTTGAACTTGGCGCAGACCGCCTGCTTCAGGGCAGCCGTGCCGTCGACCTGGGTGTATTTGGTATCGCCCTTGTCGATCGCACGCTTCGCCGCGTCCTTGATGTTCTGCGGCGTGTCAAAATCGGGCTCGCCAGCGCCCAGGCCGATGATGTCGCGTCCCGCCGCTTTCAGACGGCGGGCCTTGTCGGTCACGGCGATTGTCGGCGACGGCTTGATGCGTGTGAGACGCGCGGCGAGGAGCGCTTTGGGCTTCGATTCGGCGAGGGTCACGGACATGCGGCCAAGCTAACCGGTCATGCTGCACCGCGCAATGGCCGAACCGTATTCGGTTTCGCCACGCTCGCACCGGTGAAACGCTGCCGTCGAAATCAATCCGGCGATGCGCAGTTTCCTCCAGGAGCGCCGAGCGCACCCGGCAGGCGACGGCTGCTTAGCCCGTCTGGCATCGTGCCGGGCAAGCCCTTATCTTAGGGGCCATGCCCGCACCGTTGTTGACCGTCGACCGGCCGCTGGCCGACCAGGGTCGGCGCTTTGCCATCCAGTCCGAGTTCCAGCCGGCCGGCGACCAGCCGCAGGCCATCGCCGCGCTCGTCCGCGGCATCCAAGAGAACACGCGTGACCAGGTGCTCCTTGGCGTCACCGGCTCGGGCAAGACTTTCACCATGGCGCACGTCATCGCTGCGACGCAGCGGCCGGCGCTAATTCTCGCTCCAAACAAGACGCTGGCGGCCCAGCTCTACGGCGAGATGAAGAGCTTCTTCCCGGAAAACGCCGTCGAATATTTCGTCTCGTACTACGACTATTACCAGCCCGAGGCCTACGTTCCGCGCACCGACACCTATATCGAGAAAGAATCCTCGATCAACGAGCAGATCGACCGCATGCGGCACTCCGCCACCCGCGCGATATTGGAACGCCGCGACACGGTGATCGTCGCATCGGTGTCATGCATTTACGGCATCGGCTCGGTCGAGACCTATTCCGAGATGACGTTCACGCTCACCGCCGGCGAGCACTTCGCGCGCGGCGACCTGCTCGCGCGCCTGGTCGAGCTGCAATACCGGCGCAACGACGCCAATTTTGCGCGCGGCACGTTCCGCGTACGCGGCGATACGATCGAAATCTTTCCCGCGCACTACGAGGACCGCGCATGGCGTCTGTCGCTCTTCGGTGACGAGCTCGAAGCCATCCACGAATTCGATCCGCTGACGGGCGAAAAGACCGCCGCGATCGAATCGATCAAGGTTTACCCCAATAGCCACTACGTCACGCCGAAGCCGACGCTTTATCAGGCGATCAGCCAGATCAAGCGCGACCTGAAGCTGCGCCTCGAGGAATTCCGCGGCCAGGGCAAGTTGCTCGAGGCCCAGCGGATCGAGCAACGCACAACGTTCGACCTCGAGATGATAGCGGCGACCGGCAGCTGCGCCGGGATCGAGAATTACTCGCGCTATCTCACCGGGCGTGCGCCGGGCGAGCCGCCGCCGACGCTGTTCGAATACCTGCCCGAAGACTGCCTCCTATTCGCCGACGAGAGTCACGTCACCATCCCGCAAGTGGGTGGGATGTACAAAGGCGACTACGCGCGCAAGTTCACCCTTTCGGAATTCGGCTTCCGCCTGCCCTCCTGCATCGACAACCGGCCGCTGAAATTCGAGGAGTGGGACGTCATGCGCGGCCAGACCATGTGCGTCTCGGCGACGCCGGGGCCCTGGGAACTCGGCCGCACTCAAGGCGTCTTCGTCGAGCAGGTGGTGCGGCCGACGGGGCTGGTCGATCCGGTGCCGATCATCCGGCCGATCGAGACGCAAGTCGACGACCTGATGGCCGAATGCCGCGACTGCGCCAAGAAGGGTCAACGTGTGCTGGTGACGACACTGACCAAGCGCATGGCGGAGGCGCTGACCGAGTATTTCCACGAGAACGGCATCCGCGTGCGCTACATGCACTCGGACGTCGATACGTTGGAGCGCATCGAGATCATCCGCGACCTGAGGCTGGGTGTGTTCGACGTGCTGGTCGGCATCAACCTGCTGCGCGAAGGCCTCGACATTCCCGAATGCGCGCTGGTCGCCATTCTCGACGCCGACAAGGAAGGCTATCTGCGGTCGCGCACGGCCCTCATCCAGACCATCGGCCGCGCCGCGCGCAACGTCGAAGGCCGCGCCATTCTCTATGCAGACCGCACCACCGAAAGCATGAAGGCGGCGATCGAGGAGACCAACCGCCGGCGCGAGAAGCAACAGGCCTACAATGCCGCACACGGCATCACGCCCGAAAGCGTCAAGCGCGCAATCTCCGACATCCTCGAAAGCGTCTACGAGCACGACCACGTCACCGTCGAGACCGGCGAGGACACGGCGCTGCACTATCAGGGCCACAACCTGCAGGCGGTGATCGCGGACCTCGACAGCCGCATGCAGACGGCGGCGGCCGATCTCGAATTCGAGGAGGCGGCGCGGCTCCGCGATGAGATCCGCCGGCTCGAAGACTTCGATCTCGGCATCGGCAGCCCAGGCCTGTCCGCAGCGCCGCGCGGTCGCTCGACGGGCGGCCGTGCCGGCACCTCGGCGAAGGCGCTGGCCAAGGCCAAGGCGGCGAAGAACCGCCGGATGCGCGAGCGTTATTGATGAGCGACCGCAACGCACTGGTTACCGGCGGCGCCCGGCGCATCGGCCGCACGATAGCGCTGACGCTCGCGGCCCATGGCTGGGACGTCGCCGTGCATTACGGCGGCTCGCGCGACGATGCCGAGGCCCTCGTCGCCGAGATCAAGCAGCACGAACGCCGCGCCGTGGCACTCACGGCCGACCTGACTCGCGAGGCCGAAGTCGCGGGACTTGTGCCGCGCGCCATCGAAGCAATCGGCCCGCTGACGCTGCTGGTCAACAACGCTTCCGCGTTCGAGCGCGACGACGCCATGACGGTGACGCGCGCGAGCTGGGATCGCCACATCGAGACCAATTTGCGCGCGCCGTTCGTGCTGATGCAGGATTTCGCGCGGCAGCTGCCGGTTGACGCCGACGGATCGGTCGTGAATATTCTGGACGAGCGCGTCTGGAACCTCACGCCGTATTTCGTCTCCTATACGGTCAGCAAGGCCGGGCTGTGGACGCTGACACAAACCATGGCCCTGGCGCTGGCGCCGCGTATTCGCGTCAACGGCATCGGCCCTGGACCGACGTTGCCAAGCCCACGCCAGAGTGACGAGCAGTTCCGCCGCCAGGTCGATGTGTTACCGTTGCGACGCGGCACGACGCCGGACGAAATCGCGCACGCCGTGATGTTCATCCTGGAATCGCCGGCGATGACCGGCCAGATGATCGCACTCGACGGCGGACAGCATCTGAACTGGGCGCCAATCAGCCGCTTGCCGCCGAGCGAGTAAATAACAAGAATTTTCGACAATGCAGTCGATTGTCGTCGGCCGTTGTCACGAGCGCACGGAACGACTGTCATAATCGCGCTAAGGTTTTGGCGCACGAGGAGTTTTTCGCTTCGTCCGGTGGCGTACGGGCGTCTGCCAGTTGTCAACAGCCCGGCAACCGTGTGGCAGTTGTGTGGCACAAACGCCTTTATTTCCTTGCTGTTACGTGGTGTTTACAGTTTGCGCCGGAAACGCCATGTAAAAACAAATCGCTGGCGTCTTTGCCGATTTTTTGGGCAAAGCGGTCAGATCCTAGATTTGATCGTTAGCGGACCGGTGCGGGCGATCTTTATGAACAAACTTATGCACACCTTTCGTGGATATCGCCGCGGCCTGAGCACGGAAATGCTCACGCGATGACGGACTCGTTTGAAGTCGACGGGCAAGTGGATGCGACGGCGCCGCCGGCCGGCAACCTTGCGCGTGGCGTCGGCGTCATTCGCGCGGCGCTCAAGACCATGCCATCGGCGCCCGGCGTCTACCGCATGCTCGATGCCAAGAGCGAAGCGCTTTACGTCGGCAAGGCGGCTAATCTCAGGAACCGCGTCGCCAACTACGCCAACGTCAATGGCTTGCCCGTGCGCCTAAAGCGCATGGTGGCGGAAACGCACGCGCTCGAAATCGCCATCACGCATACCGAGGTCGAGGCGCTGCTGCTCGAGTGCAACCTGATCAAGCGCCTGATGCCGCGCTACAACGTGCTGCTGCGCGACGACAAATCGTTTCCCTATATCCATCTGACGGGCGACCACCCCTTTCCGCAACTCACCAAGCATCGCGGCGCGCGCGGCCCGGAGGGCGACTATTTCGGACCATTCGCCTCGGCCGGCGCCGTCAACCGCACGCTCATCGCGCTGCAGCGCGCCTTCCTGCTGCGTTCGTGTTCCGACAGCGTCTTCACCGCGCGCACGCGGCCGTGTCTGCTCTATCAGATCAAGCGCTGCAGCGCGCCGTGCACCGGCCGCATCGATCAGGCCGATTACGATCGTCTGGTGACCGAAGCTCGTGGCTTCCTGTCCGGCCGAAGCAACGAGGTTCAGGCGCGGCTCGCGCTGCGCATGCAGGAACTTTCCGATCAGCGCGAATACGAGAGTGCGGCGGTCATCCGCGACCGTATCCGCGCACTGACGCAGGTTCAGGGGCGACAGGACATCAACCTCGAAGGTCTAGGCGATGCCGATGTCGTCGCGCTGCATCAGGCCGGCGGCAACAGCTCGATCCAGGTGTTCTTCTTCCGCGGCGGGCAGAATTGGGGCAATCGAGCGTATTTCCCGGCACATGCCCGCCACATAGAGCCGGCCGATGTGATGGGCGCGTTCGTCGGCCAGTTCTACGACAACAAGCCGCCGCCGCCGCAAATTCTCGTCAGCCATCGGCCGACCGAGGCGTCACTCCTGGCCGATGCGCTCGGCGCGCGCGCCGGCCGCCGGATCGAGATCATCGCGCCCGAGCGCGGCGACAAGCGCAAGCTTGTCGAGCATGCGCTGCTCAATGCGCGCGAAGCGCTCGGCCGGCGACTGGCCGAAAGCACGGCGCAGCGCCGGCTGCTCGAAGGCGTCGCCGAAACCTTCGGGCTCGACGCACCGCCGCAGCGCATCGAGGTCTACGACAACAGCCATATCCAGGGCGCGCACGCGATGGGCGCGATGATCGTCGCCGGACCGGAAGGCTTCATCAAGAATGCCTATCGCAAGTTCACCATCCGCGAGCCGATCGCGCCGGGTGACGACTACGCCATGATGCGCGAGGTACTGGGCCGCCGCTTCTCCCGCGCACTGAAGGAAAACCCCGACCGCAGCGGCTTTCCCGACCTGGTGCTGATCGACGGCGGCCAGGGCCAGTTGGCCACCGCCTGCCAGGTGCTCATCGATCTCGGCATCAACGATGTGCCGGTCATCGCCGTCGCCAAAGGACCCGACCGCAACGCCGGGCGCGAGCGCTTCTTCCGCACGGGCAAGCCGCCGTTGAGCCTCGATCCCCGAGACCCCGTGCTCTATTTCCTCCAGCGCCTGCGCGACGAGGCGCATCGCTTCGCCATCGGCGCCCACCGCAGCAAGCGCGCCCGGGCGATCGGCACCTCGCCGCTCGACGACATCGCCGGCATCGGCGCGGCACGCAAGCGCGCTCTGCTGCACCATTTCGGCTCGGCGCGCGCCGTCGCGGCTGCCGGCCTGACCGATCTCGAGCGCGTCGCCGGGATCAGCAAAATCGTCGCAAAAAAGATTTATGATCATTTCCATGCCGAGGGCTAGACTTGGAGCCGAACGCCGGCAGGATCATTGAATCGATAACCGGTTATCCGCCCAGGACGCCATGCTGACGACACTGCCCAATCTGTTGACCCTGTCGCGGATCGTCGCCATTCCCCTGGTCATCGCGACATTCTACCTCGCGCCGCCGCTCGGGCCGTGGCTCGGCTGCGCCATCTTCGGCCTGGCGGCGATCACCGATTGGCTCGATGGCCGGTTGGCGCGCCTGTGGGAGCAGCAATCGGAGCTCGGCCGCTTTCTCGACCCGGTCGCCGACAAGCTTCTGGTCGCGACGACCTTGTTCATGCTGGCTGCTTACGACCGGCTTTCGGCGATGAGCATCCTGCCCGCGCTGGTCATCCTGACGCGCGAGATCATGGTCTCGGGCCTGCGCGAGCATCTCGCGGGCCTGCGCGTCGGCATGCCGGTATCGAAGCTGGCCAAGTGGAAAACCTTCATCCAGATGCTGGCGATCGGCTTCCTGCTCGTCGGCGACGCCGGTCCCGCGCCGATCCACGTGCGCGCCATCGGCGAGTTCCTCCTGTGGATCGCGGCGGTGCTCACGGTGAAGACGGGATACGATTACCTGCACGCGGGCTTGAGCCACATCAACCGTCCGGTGCCGCAACGCCCATCGATCAAGACGGCGAAGCCGAGCGCGACGTGAGCAGTCCGGCCATGCGGATTTTCGGGCTCGCCGGTTGGAGCGGCAGCGGCAAGACGACGCTGCTGACGCGGCTGCTGCCGGCATTGATCGGCCGCGGCCTCAGCGTCTCGACCGTGAAGCACGCTCATCACGACTTCGACATCGATCAGCCCGGCAAGGATTCGTGGCGCCATCGCAAGGAAGGCGCGACCGAGGTCATGGTCGCTTCGTCGCAGCGCTGGGCGCTCATGCATGAGCATCGCGGCGCGCCGGAGCCGAAGCTCGACATGTTGCTGCGCCACATGGCGCCGGTCGATCTCGTCCTGGTCGAGGGCTTCAAGACCGAGGACTTCCCGAAGCTCGAGGTCTATCGCGCCCTGGTCGGCAAGCCGCTCATGTTCCCCGACCAGAAGAGCATCGTCGCGCTGGCCAGTGACCAGCGGGTCGCCGGCTGTCCGTTGCCGCAACTCGACATCGACGATATCGAGGGTATCGCGCGCTTCATCCTCGATCGCTGCCGCCTCGAGCCGATGTTCCATGGCGCAACTGAGCGATGACTGTTTCGCCTTCGGCGGACAGTTGATGTCCGCCGGCGAGGCGCTGGCGATACTCAAGTCCAAGGTCCACGCCGTCACCGAGGTCGAAGCGGTCGGCCTGAGCGACGGCCGCGGGCGCATTCTGGCCGCGCCGGTTGTAGCCACGCGCGACGTGCCGCCGCACGACAACGCCGCCGTCGACGGCTATGCCGTTAATTTCGACGATCTCAAGCCCGGCGAGCCGACGGTCCTGCCGATCGGCGGACGCGCCGCCGCCGGGCATCCGCTTGGTCGGCCCGTGGCACGCGGCGAAAGCATCCGTATCTTCACCGGAGCCCAGATGCCGGCCGACGCCGATACCGTCTTGATGCAGGAGGATTGCCGCGTCGTCGACGGCAAGGTGACGCTACCGCCCGGCATCAAGCGCGGCGCCAATCGCCGCTTTGCCGGCGAGGACGTGAAGTGCGGCGCCACCGTGCTCGCCGCCGGCCGGCGCCTGCGGCCGCAGGAGATCGGTCTCGCGGCCTCGCTTGGCCTGACGACGCTGACGGTGCGGCGCAAGCTGCGCGTCGCGATCTTCTCGACCGGCGACGAAGTGCGCGAGCCGGGCGGCGAACTGCCACCGGGCGCGATCTTCGACTCGAATCGTTACACGCTGCGCGCACTACTCGAGGGATTGAGCTGCGCGGTGACCGATCTCGGCATCCTGCCCGACAACCTCGACGCGGTCCGTACCGCGCTCGCCGAGGCGTCACAGGGCCACGACCTGGTGCTCACGTCGGGCGGCATGTCGACCGGCGAAGAGGACCACGTCAAGGCCGCGATCGAGGCGCTGGGCCAGCTGCATTTCTGGCGCTTGGCGATCAAGCCCGGCCGTCCGGTGGCGATGGGACAAATCGGCCGCGTGCCGTTCATGGGCCTGCCCGGCAATCCCGTAGCGGTCATGGTGACGTTCCTGTTGCTGGCGCGGCCGCTGGTGCTGCTGCTGTCGGGTGCCGACGATGCGCCGCCGCGGCTGTTCCGTGTCACGTCCGGCTTCGCCTATGACAAGAAGGGCAGCCGCACCGAATATCTGCGGGCGCGGCTCAAACATGGCGAGGCCGGTTGGGTCGCCGAAAAATTTCCGCGCGACGGCGCCGGCATCCTGACCTCGATGGTGGAATCCGACGGCCTGGTCGAAATTCCCGAAGGGTTGAGCCACGTCGAGCTCGGCAGCGCGGTCGATTTCCTGCCTTTCAGTGAGGTCATTGCGTGAGCCTTGCGCCGCCTGGCGCCAGGGCCTAAGTCAGCCCCATGCGGCTGCGCTATTTCGCCTGGCTCAAGACCAAGATCGGCAAGACCGAGGAGACCCTCGACCCGCCGGCCGGCATCGCGACGCCGGCGGCACTGGTCGATTGGCTCAAGACCCGCGGGCCCGGCTTCGCCGAAGCGCTGAAGGACCGCCGGACGCTCCGCGTCGCCGTCAACCGCCGCCATGTCGGCTGGGACTTCGCCTTGAAGCCGGGCGACGAGGTGGCGCTGTTCCCGCCGGTGACAGGCGGCTAAGGGACCCATGATCCGGGTGCAGCGCGAGGACTTCGACGTCGGGCGCGAGATCGAGGCACTCACGCGCGGCAAGACGACGATCGGTGGCGTCGTCACCTTCGTCGGCACGGTGCGCGCGGCCGGCACCGATGCAATTACGGCAATGACGCTCGAACACTATCCCGGCATGACCGAAGACGAGCTCGCGGCAATTGGGGCGGAGGCCAACAAGCGCTGGCAGCTCGAGGCGTCGCTGATCGTCCATCGCTTCGGCCGCTTGCTGCCAGGCGAACGCATCGTGCTGGTGGTGACGGCGGCAGCGCATCGCGCGGCGGCGTTTGCGGCCAACGAATTTCTAGTCGACTGGCTCAAGACCAAGGCGCCGTTCTGGAAGCAGGAAGAAACACCGCAGGGCGCGCGCTGGGTCGAATCCCAGGACAGCGACGACCAGGCGGCCAAGCGCTGGGCGAAGGGCTAGGCGCCTTCCTTAGGCCGCGCTGGCCTTCTCCGCCTCGCGCACCGAGCGATCGAAATCCTCGATCAACTGCTTGGTGATGGCGCCGGGCGTGAATTTGTACTGGCCGATCTCGCGCACCGGCGTGATCTCGGCGGCGCTGCCCGTCAGGAACACTTCCTGCGCCTTGGCGAGGTCGTCCGGCATGATCGCGCGCTCGATCACCTTGAACTGCCGCGCCCGCGCCAGGCCGATGACGTGGCGGCGGGTGATGCCATCGAGGAAGCAATCGGGCGTTGGCGTGTGCAGCGCGCCGTCGATGGCGAGGAAGATGTTGGCGCCGGTCGCTTCGGCAATCTGGCCGCGCCAATCGAGCATCAGCGCGTCCTCGTAACCTTCGGCTTCGGCGGCGTGCTTCGACAGCGTGCAGATCATGTAAAGGCCGGTGGCCTTGGCCTTGGTCGGCGCCGTGTTGGGCGCCGGTCGCGACCATTTCGCCCAGGCCATGCGGATGCCCTTGAGCCGGGCTTCGGGCGCGAAATAGGTGCCCCAATCCCACGTCGCGACCGCCATGTGAATTTTCGTCTGTTGCGCGGAAACGCCCATCTGTTCCGGTCCGCGCCATGCGATCGGACGAACGTAGCCGTCCTTGATGTTCTGCGCTTTCACCGCGGCCTTGGACGCCGCCTCGATCTGGTCGCACGTCCACGGAATCTCGAATCCCAGGATCCGGCCGGATTCGATCAGCCGCTGGCTATGCTCGCGCAGCTTGAAGATGGTGCCGCCGTAGGCGCGCTCGCCTTCGAACACCGCACTGCCGTAATGCAGCGCGTGCGTGAGGACGTGCACCTTGGCGTCGCGCCACGGCACCAACTTGCCGTCGAACCAGATGAAGCCGTCGCGGTCGTCGTAGGGGATGAGGCTGGCTGCCATGGCGATTCCTAGGTGCGTTCCCGGGGCGTTTTGTTCTGGAACGATAGACGATAAAGGCGCCGCCCTGCACCTGCATCGCCCAAGACGATTATGTGCAATTATGGCCGAGAGGAAGCGCTCCCATATAACGGTTTAAGCGAATATAAGTCAATATGGCTGACGTAAAATCTCCGGCCAATCCGCTGTTTCTCCGCGAAGAGGAATTGCGGCTGGCGATCGAGCTACTCTATTACGCCTACCGCGATTTCACGGCGGAGCCGGACGCGATGCTGGCGCGCTACAGCTTCGGCCGCGCCCATCACCGTGTCATCTATTTCGTCGGCCGCCATCCGCAAATGAGCGTCAGCGAGCTGCTGGCGATCCTGCGCATCACCAAGCAGAGCCTGTCGCGCGTCCTTGGCCAGCTCGTGCGGCAGGGATTCATCCGGCAGTCGCCGGGCAGCCGCGACCGCCGGCGGCGGTTGCTCGAGCTGACCGAGAAGGGCGTCGAGCTCGAGCGGCAGCTGTCGGAGAACCAGCGCCAACGCATCGCCCGTGCGTATCGCGAGGCGGGCGTGCAGGCGGTTGACGGCTTCCGTAAGGTCATGTTCGGCATCATGTCGAGCGAAGAGGACCGCAAGCGCGTCGGCCGTCGCGGTGAGACCCCGCGGTGACCGACGCGTGATTCGGCGACGATGAACGCTTATACTGAAGCGATGGACGCCACGGAGCCCCATCTCCTGGTCGTCGACGACGATGCGCGGCTGAGAGACCTGCTGCGCCGCTATCTCACCGACCAGGGATTTCGCGTCACCACCGCCGGCGATGCCGCCGAGGCGCGGCGCAAGCTGGACGGCATCGCCTTCGACCTGCTTGTGCTCGACGTGATGATGCCGGGCGAAGACGGATTTCAGCTCACCGCAAGCTTGCGCGCCGCAAGCCGCATTCCGATCCTGCTGCTGACCGCCAAGGCCGAAAGCGCGGATCGCGTCGATGGCCTGGAGCGCGGTGCCGACGACTACCTGACCAAGCCGTTCGAGCCGCGCGAGTTGGTGCTGCGCATCCGCAATATCCTGCAGCGTGCGGCCACTGAATCGGAACGCATGGCGGTGCTGCGCCTGGGCGAGTACCGCCTCGACCTACGGCGCGGCGAGCTGGTGCGAGGCGAAGAGCCGGTACGTCTGACCAGCGCCGAGCAGTCCTTGCTTGCCGCACTCGCGGCGCAGCCCGGCGAAGCCATATCGCGCGAGAAGTTGGCCGAGGCGACCCAGCTGGGCGGCAACCTGCGCGCTGTCGACGTCCAGGTCACGCGGCTGCGGCGCAAGATCGAACGCGATCCACGCTTCCCGCGCTATCTCCAGACGGTCCGGGGAACGGGCTATGTCCTCAAGCCAGATTGAACGCGGCGAAGACGGGATCGAACTGTTTTCCGACTTGGCGGCGCGGCGTGCGCTCGGCCTCGACAGCCATCGGCGCTGGTTCAAGCGCATGCTGCCGCGCTCGCTCTATGGCCGCTCGCTGCTGATTCTGATTCTGCCGCTGGTGCTGGCGCAATCGATCGCCACCTGGATCTTCTACGACCGGCACTGGGAGACGGTGGCGCGCCGCCTGTCGACTTCGGTCGCGTCCGACATCGCCCTGACGCTCGACTCGCTGACGATCGCCGCAAGCGATCAGCAGCGCGCCGCGATCTTCCAGCGCGCGGACGACGACACCGAGCTGTTCTACGCGTTCCACGCCGGCGAGACGCTGCCGAAGGGTATGCGCCAGACCGATGGGTCGCGCATCGAGGAAACGCTGGCGCACGCCGTCGGCGAGCGCGTCGGCCTGCCTTTCGAGATCGGCGGCGAATACGACGAGCGCGATATCCTGGTCTCGATCCAGACCAGTGACGGCGTACTCCAGGTTACGGTGCCGCGCGAGCGACTATTCACGCCTACGACCTACATTTTCATCATGTGGATGGTCGGCTCGTCTCTGGTGCTATTCGCGATCGCCTCCGTCTTCATGCGCAACCAGATCAAGTCGCTGCGGCGGCTGGCAGACGCCGTCGACGATTTCGGCAAGGGCCGCGACGTGCCCAACTTCAGGGTCGAAGGCGCCACCGAAGTGCGCCAGACCGGCATGGCGTTCCTGCGGATGCGCGACCGCATCCAGCGCGCGATCACGCAGCGCACCGAGATGCTGGCGGGCGTGTCGCATGATCTGCGCACGCCGTTGACCCGGATGCGGCTGGCGCTCGAGCTGCAGAAGGACGATGCGCGTGCCGCCGAGCTCAAGGCCGACGTGGCCGCGATGGAGCGAATGATCCAGGGCTATATCGACTTCGCCCGCGGTGAAGGCAGCGAGCAGACCCGACCGGCCGATCTGGTCGCGCTGATCCGCGCGCTGGTCGCCGGAATGGGCCAAACCGCCGCGCCGGTGATGACGGCGCTGCCGGAGGACTGCATGCTGCCGCTGCGGCCCGACGCCATGCATCGCTGCCTGAGTAACCTCATCGCCAATGCCCGGCGCTACGGCAAACACGTCTGGGTCACGGTGATCGAGAGCAAGACATTGGTCGAGGTTCTGGTCGACGACGACGGGCCGGGCATTCGGCCCGCCGACCGCGAAGCCGCCTTCCGTCCGTTCTTCCGGCTCGACCCGTCGCGCAACCCGGAGACCGGCGGCACCGGCCTCGGTCTGGCTATCGCGCGCGACGTCGCGCGCGCCCACGGCGGCGAGATCGTGCTCGAGGACTCGCCGCATGGCGGCTTGCGCGCACGTGTCCGGTTGCCGAAGTAGTGGCATGGAATTGACCTTCATCGGCAGCGGCGACGCCTTCGGCAGCGGCGGCCGCTTCAATACCTGTTTTCTGGTACGCGGCGCCGGCTGCCGCTTCCTGATCGATTGCGGCGCGACCGCGCTCGTCGCGTTGAAGCGCGCGGCCGTCGCTCTCGATGCGATCGACGGCGTCGTGCTGACTCATCTCCATGGCGATCATTTCGGCGGCCTGCCCTTCCTCCTGCTCGATGCCCAGCTGATGAGCAAGCGCGGGCGGCCGTTGTTCATCTGGGGACCCGAAGGATTCGAGACGCGTCTCGCGGCGCTGCGCGACGCACTGTTCCCGGGCTCGGCCGCGGCGGTACTCAAGTTCGGCATCGATACGGCAACGCATCGGGCAGGCGTCCGTCGCGAACGCGCCGGGCTGGCAGTGACCCCGTACCCCGCGGCCCATTCCGCTGGGGCGCCGTGTTTCGCGTTGCGTTTCGAATGCGACGGCAAGACCATCGCGTATTCGGGCGACACCGCTTGGACCGAATCGCTGATCGAAGTCGCGCGTGGCGCCGATCTGTTCGTCTGCGAGTGCAGCAGCTTCGAACGCGATCTCCCGGGCCATCTGAGTTGGCGCACGCTCGCTGCGCGGCTGCCGTCGATCGGCGCCAAGCGCGTCGTGCTCACGCATATGAATCCCGACATGCTGGCCCAGGCGGCGAACGTTGGGGTCGAGACGGCGTCCGACGGACTGACGCTCGTCGTCTGAAGGCGCAAACAAAAAAAGGCCGTCCGTGGGGCGGACGGCCCTTTTCGCATCAGCTTCGACACGGCCTCCGCGGAGAAGCCGCGCCGGCGTGGTTACTTCGTGACGCGCTTCTTCGCCTCGTCACGCATCTCTTCGAAGCCTTGCGCAACGCGCTTGGCGACGATATCGAAGGCTTCGGTGTTGGCCTTGGCGAGCATCAGCGTGAGCTCGCGCGCATTGGCGAGGCCGCGCTCGAACGTCTGCTTCAGCAACTCGGCGTTCTTGGCGACGCGATCCGCGGGAGCCGTCGGTTGGACGATCTCGCGCAACACCGTCGACGCCTCGTCGATTGCCTCGCGGGTGATCTCGGCCTGACGCCGTGCGACCGCCTGCACGCCCTCGGCCGCGAGCTGATTCGCCTGGGTCAGCGCCTCGATGTTCTTGCGCTGGCTCGCGAGTACTGCCTCGACGTCGAAGCCCGGCAGGGTGAAGCCGGCAAACGCCTTGCTGAAATCGGTATCCAGGAAAGTCTGTCGGCCGTCCATGGTGTGGGTCCTTGCTTGGGAGTGCCGCGTTATGCTGCACTGCACAATGGCGAATATGATCTCGCGCTAGAGGGCCGTCAAGGGCCAAAAAGATCAAATCGCCGGAATTTTGCGGCGCAACAAAATTGCGCGCCGAGTGCGATCCACTAAAGCCCCAGAAACGGCCCGATCAACGACAATCGGTGGTCCAGCGCCGCCATGGTTTTTCCGAGGTCCTTGCTGTCGTCCCGTAGAAACACAACGAGAACGGATAGATAGGCCAGCGCCAAGACGCGTCGCTTCGCCAGCCCCGGCAGCCCGGCGGTCGGCACGCCCGCCGCCTCGAGCATCCAGCCCATCGAAATCAGCACCCGGCGCAGTGCCAGCAGCGCCGCCGGGTCGCCGATGCTGTCCCAGGCCATGGAGCGGACCGCCTTACGGTGCGGTTTGAGCGCTTCGAATCGCCGCATCAACAGGTCGAACAGTCGGTCCTTCGGCTTCTCGTCCTTGTCGGCCGGTGGCCCGGCTAGGGCGATCTGGTCGAAATGCCGGAGGCACGCCGACAGGATCGCGCCGCGTGAGCGCAATTGCGCATGCAGATCGGCGAGCGACAGGCCAGCCTCGCGGGCGATATCGGTCAGTGTGGTGCGCCGCCAGCCTTGGCGGTCTGCGAGGCTAAGTGCCGCCTCGACCAAGCGGGATTCGGTGTCGCCGGCGACGGCCCGGTGGGGCTTGGCGCGCTTGGGCGAAGCTTTGCGTCCCGTCGCCATGACGCCAGCTTAGCGCAAGCCGCTCCGCACGCCAAACCTCGCGGTCGAACGACCTATTGCGCCAATTCGCGCGAACGCCGCGTCGCCGCTGCCACTGCCTCACGGATGAGGCGGCCGAAACCGTTCTCGGCCATCAACACATCGAGCGCGGCGCGCGTGGTGCCGCCGGGGCTGGTGACCGCTTCACGCAGTTGCGCCGGGCTTTGCGTCGCGATGCGCGCGAGCTCGCCGGCGCCGGCGACAGTGGCAATCGCCAGACGGCGGGAAAGCTCCGGAGCGAGGCCCTGCGCTTCGCCGGCCGCCGCCAGGCTTTCGATCAGCAGGAAGACATAAGCCGGTCCGCTTCCCGATACGGCCGTCACCGGATCAAGCAATGCTTCGTCCTCGACCCAGGCCACCTCGCCGACCGCACCCAAGAGCGCGCCGCACAGCGTGCGTGCGCCTTTGCTCACCTGCGGACCGGCACAGGCGACGCTGATGCCACGGCCGATCGCCGCCGGCGTGTTCGGCATCGCGCGCACCAGCGCGGCATTCGTGCCGAGCCGCCGTCCCATGCCGCCGAGCGTCTTGCCGGCGGCGATCGACAGCATTGCCGCGCCGCCGTCGGCGAAGCGGCGGTACTGCGGCAGCACGGTGTCGAAGGCTTGCGGTTTCACCGCAAACACGACCGCCGCCGGCTTCAGCGTTCGCGGCAACCGCTCGGGCGTCGCGTAGAACCGGGCGCCGCGGATACGATGTGCCGGCGACGGCTCGACAACATGGAACGGTCCACCGATGCGCTTTCGGATCCAGCCGGCGAGAAGCGCGCTGCCCATCTTGCCGCAACCGACCAGCAGCACCGCCGCCGGACGCGCGCGTCGAGCCGTCACGCCTCGCCGACCGGCTCGATCATGGCCGAGGCGATCGCCTCTTGGGCCGATTTGCCGCCCCAGATGACGAGTTGGAAAGCGGGATAGAAGCGCTCGCACTCGGCGAGCGAAATGTCGACCAGATCCTCGATCTGCTCGGCGCTGGCGCCCTGGGCGCCACGCAGCAACACGCCCTGACGGAAGGCGGGGCTCTGGTCGTCCGCCAGATCGAAGTGACCGATCCACAGCCGTTCGTTCACCACGGCAAGCAGTTCATGCGCCGCCGAGCGACGGCCGCGCGGCACCTTGAGTTCGAAGCTGCAGGAATATTGCAGGGCGTTGACCGACGGCTCCCAGACGAAGTGCAGCCGGTAGGCACACCAGCGGCCGGCGACTTCTATGACCATTTCCTCGTCGCTGGTCCGGTCGTGCGGCCACGAGTTGGCCTGCACGATTTCTTCGACCAGATCGATGGGATTGGCGGCGGCGACCGGGGTCTCGAGCGACAGCGTCGGCATCCGCCCTCCTTGGCGACGGGGCGGGTGCTTCGACTAATGGTATGGTGACTCCCCGCCAACCACTACGGCTAATCTGCCAAATGGTTTCGAGCCGAGGCAAGCGCCGAATAACAGAAACCTGTGGAGGACTCGCGTTTTAGCGCGATTTATTGCCGGTTTCGGCGCGGCGTCGCGGCCGTGCGGAGGCTGCCTTGCCAGGGCGGGCAATGCCGACCTTGGCCTCGATCGTGGCAAGCCGCACTGCCAGCGCTTCCTGCTCGCGCCGCGCCTTGGCGGCCATCGCCTGAACCGCGTCAAATTCCTCGCGCCGTACCAGGTTCATGCGCGACAGCACGCGGTCGACTTGATCCTTGATGCGGGCTTCGAGTTCGTCGCGCAGGCCGGCCAGCGCGCCGGCGGCTCCCTGCGCGACACGGGCAAAGTCCTCGAACAGACGGTTGTTGGTCGCCATCGGCGCACCTCCCTAGCGGCAACATAAGCAGGCACACGGCCGGCGAACAGGCTATAACACCGGCCGCAGGAAACCAGCCATGATCGTCGTCACCGGCGGCGCCGGCTTCATCGGGTCGAATCTGGTTGCCGCGCTCGAGGAGCGAGCAGCCGGCGACATCGTCGTATCCGACTTTCTCGGCCAGGACGAGAAATGGCGCAATCTGGCGAAGCGCGAGCTCGCCGCGGTCGTGCCGCCCGACCGCCTGTTCGCCTATCTCGACGACCACGCCGGGGAGATCGAGGCGATCTTCCACATGGGTGCGATCTCGGCGACGACCGAGCGCGACGTCGACCTGATCGTCGCCAGCAACTTCGCCCTGTCGCAGCGGCTGTGGGACTGGTGCGCGGCGCGCCAAGTGCGGCTGATCTATGCCTCGTCCGCAGCGACCTACGGCGACGGCAGCGCGGGATTCGACGACGACTTCACCCC
>Ga0307372_10004128_pt1 | contig 22674 bp, 26 predicted proteins | sample OX1MG_FD_202533 | JGI IMG/M metagenome (GOLD analysis project Ga0307372, IMG submission 202533) | Soil microbial communities from Risofladan, Vaasa, Finland - OX-1 | ecosystem: Environmental > Terrestrial > Soil > Coastal area > Acid sulfate soil | place: Finland: Risofladan, Vaasa | collected...
CCGGCCCCGGCGACAGCCCGAGACGGGCCTCCGGCGAGCCGTTCGACCCGGATCGCCGTTGCCTTGAACTCGGCGGTGCCGGACTTCTTGTCCCAGGTGTCGAGGGTGAGGACGTTGGTGTCGACGTCGTCGGGGAAGTGCATTGTCATGAAGGCAAGGCCCGGACGAAGCATCGGGTCGGCACCCACGGGAACCTCGACGGCGCCCCGCCGGGAACGCACCCGGACGACCTCGCCCTCTTCGAGGCCGAGCTGTTCGAGGTCCTCAGGGGAGAGCTCGAGGGTCTCGGGCCGGCGCAGCGGCGAAGCGAAGCGGCCCGACTGGACCCCGGTGTTGTACGAGTCGAGCCGCCTGCCGGTCGTGAGCCGGATCGGGAACTCGTCGTCGAGCGCGTCGAGGGGCGCCTCGAAGACAACCGGGCTGAACGGTGCCGGCGGCCCGACCCGCGGCTCGGCCCAGAGGCGGCCGTGGAGGAACTTCTCACCGGGATCGTCCTCGTCGAGGCAGGGCCACGGTATGCCGCCGAGCTCCTCGAGACGGCGGTAGCTCATGCCGGCGTGCATCGGCGACAGGCTGCGCAGCTCGTCCCAGACCAGCTCGGCGCTCGGATGGCCCCAGTCGTGGCCGAGGCGCGCGGCCAGCGCGGTGATGATCTCGAGGTCGTCACGAGCGCCCACCGGCGGGTCGAGTGCGGCGCGGACTCGCTGCACCCGCCGCTCGCTCGAGGTCACGGTCCCCTCGGCCTCCAGGGCTCCGACGCTGGCAGGAAGGACGACCGTCGCCATCTCGGCGGTCCTCGTGAGGAAGATGTCCTGTACGACGAGGTGCTCGAGCCCCTCGAGCAGGCGAAGCGTCCTCACCGAGTCCGCCTCGGACTGGGCGGGGTTCTCGCCGATCACGTAGAGCGTTGTCAGATCACCCTGCTCCATCGCGTCGAACATCTGGGACAGGTGCCAGCCGCTCCGGGGCGGGATCGCGACGCCCCAGCACTGTTCGAAGCGGGCTCGAGCGATCTCGTCGGTCTCGATGTCCTGGAAACCGGGCAGCTTGTTGGGGATCGCCCCCATGTCGCCGCCGCCCTGGACGTTGTTCTGGCCCCGCAGCGGGACGAGCCCTGAGCCGTAGCGCCCCACGTGGCCCGTGAGAAGCGCGAGATTGCACAGAGCGAGCACATTATCAGTCGCCGTGTGGTGCTCGGTGATCCCAAGGGTCCAGCACAGCTGGGCCCGTCCGGCAAGAGCGTAGTCATGGGCGAGTCCGGCGATGGCCGCTGCGGGGACGCCGGTCACGCGCTCGGCCTCGGTCAGGGTGTAGGTCTCGACCGAGGCGGCGTAGTCCTCGAAGCCCGTCGTCGCCCGGCGGACGAAGTCGGTGTTGGCGAGCCCGGCGTGGATGATCTCGCGTCCGATCGCGTTGGCGAGGGCGATGTCGGAGCCGACGTCGAGGCCAAGCCAGGTGTCGGCCCACTGGGCCGAGGTGGTGCGTCTCGGGTCGACGACGAAGAGCTTGGCCCCTTGGTGCACCGCCTTGAGGAGGTGGTGGAAGAAGATCGGATGTGCCTCGCGCGCGTTGGAACCCCAGAGGATGACGAGGTCGGTCTCCTCTGCTTCCTCAAAGGAGCTTGTGCCCCCTCCCGCACCGAACACTGCCGCCAGACCGGCGACGCTGGGAGCGTGTCAGGTGCGGTTGCAGCTGTCGATGTTGTTGCTCGCCATTACCGACCGGGCGAACTTCTGGGCGAGGAAGTTCATTTCGTTGGTCGCTTTCGAGCAGCTGAACATCCCGAACCCGTCTCCCTCGGTGCGGCCGCGTGAGCGGGCGCGCTCGAAGCCGGCGGCGGCCACGTCCAACGCCTCCTCCCAGGAGGCCGGTCGGAGTGCACCGTGCTCTCGCACGAGAGGCTGGGTCAGTCGGGCGCTGCTTCGAGGCATGGCAGGCCTCCTCTGGCTCGGCGTTACGGAGGTGATCTCTCGAGGACCGCCCTGGCAACCGAGATCCCGGCGAAGGCCAGTATCGGACACGGAAACCACTTGAATCTCTGATCGAATGCTAGCCCTTCGAGCTCGCCCAGGCCGGAGCAGAGGCTCACGCGGTGGCGCGTAGCGCTGACCAGGGCGTATCTATGACCACCGGTGCCGAGCTACATTGCAAGTCCCCCCGGCGATACGCGCTGTAGTACACGGACCCGCCGACACGCTGCCGATGCACCGGTGCGGGTCGTAGTGGACTTGCACGGCCAACTCCCGGTAGACGTCCGCCTTGTCCTTCGGGTCGGCGGTGGCAAGCACGGAGGTGATGTCGCGGAGCTGGAGGACCATGCGGCGAATCTGGTCCTTGATAGACTCATCGCCCGGGATCGTCGCTCCAAGCTCCCCCTCGGTCCGGGCCGCGCTCGCGTCGTCAGCCTCACCGGCCATCGCGAGAGCTTCGCATGTGGCGTCAAGGTTCGCCGTGTCGAACAGTTCGGCCATCCACGCGTCGAGCCGAGGAGCGATCGAGGACTCTCGCACGTAGACCGTGAGCGAGTGGTCGACCTTGGTCGCGAGCGCGTATTCGCTCGGGAACTTGCAGCGGTACCGGGCGGTGTCGTGCGTGCGCGTAGGTGCCCTGCATCCGCCGCCCGCGGCACACGGCGCATTGCACGAGGCCCGACAGCGCGTAGAGCCGACCCATCGCGCGTCCGTTCAGCGGCGTGGGCCGCTGGGCGCTCGCCGTTATCTGCTCGGCTACCTTGGCGAAGTCCGCCAAAGCGGAGGACGTCACTATCTGGTCGTGACCCGTCGGCGCCGCCCTGCGTCCCCATCGATCACCCGGGCGACTCGGGAAAGAGACGAGCACCGATCAGTCGCCCGAGCACGATGGCGAGAGGAGCGCCGAGCACGCTGACCGCGATGTAGGCCACTGCGGTCGACGCCGCTACCCCCCACAGGTTCGCCGTCTCCAGGCTCATAGTGGAGAACGTCGTAAGCCCTCCGCAAAACCCGACGCCAACCAAGGCACGAACCTGGCTCGAGAGGGAGAGGCGACGAGCGGGGATGGCGCTGAGAAACCCAAGGACCACCGCGCCGATCACATTCACCACCAAGGTGGCCACAGGGAACGCACCCGAGGACGCAGGCAAGGCCACTTCCATGCCGTAACGGGCTAGCGCGCCGACGGCGCCACCCGCGCCGACGGCGGTGAGCACCGCCGGCTTGAACAGCGTCTTCGCCAGTCGTTCAGCCATCGCAGCACGGCCCGCTCAACCCCGCTAGCCGGTCCTCGTCAGGCCCCGTTTCTCTTACCACCTGGCGCTCCCCGCCATCACGCCGAGCGCAGCCAGTGCCACGCCAGGGGCGACAGATCCAACGAGGTTCACGACGAGCCCCACTCGGTGCCCATCGCGCCAGAGGTTCACCGAGTCATTGGCCCACGTGGAATACGTCGTGTACGCGCCGATACCACCAGTACCGACGCCGGTCGTCAGCCAGCCCGGCCACCCTTGACGGGCCGCAAGACCGGCGACGAACCCGAGAAGGAACGCTCCTGACAAGTTGACGATAAAGATGCCAAGAGGGAACCACCACTCGGTCCTCATCGTAACCACGGTGGACAACAGGTACCGCAGTACTGCTCCGACGATCCCGAAGCCCAACACCGCAAGCACAGCGTTCACAACAGACCCCGGTCGGGCTGGTCGCTTACAGGCCCCGTCACCGTCACGCGGTCGTCACTCGCGACCTGCTCCGCGAGCAGCTGTCGCCCGCTGCTCGCGGGGGACCACCACGACGGGACAAGGTGCGTGGTGGACACACGCCGTCGACACCGACCCGAGCAACAACTCCTTCACCTCGCTTCTGCCACGGCTGCCCACCACCAGCAGCAGGGCGTCGTGGGACGCTGCGATCAGTGCGGTCGCGGCCGGGGCAAGCTCGACACGTTCCTCGACCTGCACGCCCTCTCGGAGCTCCACCGGCGCCTGCTTCAACGCCTGGGCCAGCACCGCTCGCCCCGCCGCCACGGCCTCCTCCATCTCTTCTGGAGGCACATAGGTATCCTCGCCCCTGGACTCAACGTCAATGGCATAGAGCGCCACGCACGGTGTCTCGCGAAGGATGGCCTCGGTCAAGGCCCAGATGAGCGCTCGCTGGCTGTGCTCCGAACCGTCAACTCCCACGACGATCTTTCGAAGGGCCACGACGTCTCCTTTCCCTCAGCAAGCCCTTCCACGTCAACCAGAAGATGCGCCATGAGCACTGGGCCCTGTGTGTACCGTCGAGGCCACAGCCTCAGGTATGAAGGTTGCCGCTGAGCAACAGGTAGCCGAGGATCCAGCCCGTGCCGATCCCCGCTAGGACCGTCACCACACCCGTGGCGCGGATGATATTCGACCACTGGATCGGTCGCGCCACCAAGGGGAGAGGCATGCCCCACAAAAGGCCTATCCGGCCGAATCCACCAAGCCCAACATTTTTGCGGGTGACAGACAGGCTGGCATGGGTTTGGGCCAACATCTCATGCCGGGTGGAATGAAGCGGATAGGCCCTCCCCACAAAATGGCCCACACAATCCAATCGATGCCGAGCGATATCCCGGCTCTATGTCCTATTGGCTCCGTTGAGCTTCACGATGACCGTCGACCGCTATGCGACGGCGGTGGCATCCGGTTTGCGGGCTTTTCAGAGCCCACAAACCGGATGCCACCTATGCGCTGTCAACTCAATTTGCCGACCTAGGCACCTGCATGCCCTGCTTCACCTGGTGCGGCCTCGCGCTCGACGGGGTGACGTCGAAGTCGAAGATCCCTCTGGGGATGTAGACGGTTGCACACGAGTTCGGGATGTCGACCACACCGGAGAACCGTCCCTCGATCGGCGCCGAGCCCAGGATCATGTACGCCTGGATGTCGGTGTAGCCGAACTTCATGAGGTAGTCGATGGCGTGGTGGCAGGCACGCTCGTAGGACAACTGCGAGTTCAGGTAGTGCTGCTTGCCCTGAAGGTCCACCGACACGCCGGAGAATGCAATCCACTCGGAGTACTGCGGATCGCGGATGCCGGGCATGAAGATCGCATTCTCAGAAACGCCATACGTCTCCATGCCGCCCTTGATGAGATCAACATGCACGTCCATGAACCCGCCCATCTCGATCGCGCCGCAGAACGTGATCTCGCCATCGCCCTGGGAGAAGTGCAAGTCACCAAACGAGAGCTTCGCCCCTTCGACGAAGACAGGGTAGAAGACCCGTGTCCCCGCCGTGAAGTTCTTGATGTCCTGGTTTCCGCCATTCTCGCGAGGGGGAGCGGTCCGGGCTGCCTCGCGAGCGACCCTGTCGAACTCAGCACCCGTGAGGGTTCCGAGGATGGCGCTGTCCGGGAGCGGCGGCAGAGCCAGCGGCGGCACACGCTGGGGGTCGGTCGCGATCAGATCGGTTTCGCGCTTCGTCCACTTCGCGAGCAGCGCTGCCGACGGTGCGGTGCCCATCAGGCCCGGGTGGTGGATGCCCACGTACGAGCATTCGGGGATGTGCCGCGACGTGGCGACATCGCCCGTGAAGTCCCAGATCACCTTGTAGGCATCGGGGAACCGTTCCGTGAGGAAGCCACCGCCGTTTTTCGTGGCGAACACGCCGGTGTAGCCCCAACCCATGCCGGAGAACGGCCCTTCGTCCTCTTGATCGCAGGCGTCGATCTCGAGGATGTCGACGATCAGTAGGTCGCCCGGCTGGGCGCCCTCGACGTGGAAGGGCCCACTGAGTACGTGCACCCCGGCAAGCGGGGCATTCCGAACGTCATCTGCAGAGTCGTCGTTGTGAATGGCACCGTCGAACCACTCACGGCAATCCGCGCGGAAGACATCGCCCGGCCTGATCGTTACGACCGCAGGAATGTCTGGGTGCCAGCGATTGTGCCCGATGTGCATCTGGTCCGTGAATTTCTTGCTGTTGTCGAGTGGGAAGATGTTCTTAGGCATCAAGACTTCCTTTCGCCAGCTACTTACCTTGAGCGCATGTCAAGCATCACGTCGCACCACGCAGATTTGCGTGGTGACCCAATGGACATCATCCCCCCTTCGCGAGTGGGCAGAGAAACTCCCAGAGTCGGCTACTAGCAGGCGACACTCAGTAGGCACCGGACACGGACACCTCAGCGGCGGTCCACGTTGGCTTTAGGATCACGTAGAAGATGAGGTCGAGGCCGACCCCGACGCATGCGATGACGATCGCGAGCGTTGACGTCACGAACGAGCTCACGTTCAGGAAGATGAGCGCCGGAAGAAGCCCGGTGTAGAGCCCCTGAGCAGCGCAAACAGCCCCGGTGTACTTCGTCAGGGACGTCTTGCCCAGAGCGAGCACGATCCAGAACAGGAGCCACAGGAAGGCCCAGTTGGCCCAGAGGACGCAAAGGATGTAGCCGGTGGGAGTGAGAAGCTCGAAATTGAAGTACGAGTACACGCACGCGGCCATGACCACGAACAAACAGAACCAGCCGAGTCCGGTGCCATCCAGATTGAAGGCGTTATTCATGGCCACGTACAGGTACGTAAAGCCAAAGAGGAACAGGCCAGACGCACCCACAATGGTCGCCTGATTTCCATTCGCCGTGAAAATCAGGTACAACGGTGTGACGATCTGCAGAACACCGACGAACAGATCCATCGGAATCAACGACTTGCCCTTGACGAGCCCAAGCAAGCTCAATCCGTTGATGAACAGAACTGCACCTACGTAAAGAAGCCCCACTGAACCCATGAAAACACCTCACATCCTCGCACAAGCGGTCGGGAAAATGGGGAGCTACATCCTTCCTTTCATGAGTGGACCACGCTGCGTCGTTGCTGCATAGTCGCGGGGGCCTCCCCAGCGGGAGCGCAGTCATGGCCGAGGGAGGCGCCGGAGGGTCGGGGTCAACGGAAGCACAGGTGTTGGTCGCCTGCGTGCGCCGCTTGGAGGCAGCGAGGTGACTACGTCCGGCTCGTAGCGGCTCTTCTCCGCGTGCTCGATCGCAGCGGACAAATCACGTGATGAGGACGAAAGCATGGGTGACGAGAAGACTCGCCTCGCTTCGCTCCCGCAGACTGCACAGATGATCGACTCCGGAGCCATGCCAAGCGGCCACGTTGCCTCGAACACACCATGTTGCTCACACCGGTGCTCGTAGATTGCCATGACACCCCCAGTCACGATCACCTGCGAACAACCTCCCGAACTCCCGAGGAGTCCTCCTCGGAGGTCGTCTCGCACTACCGTTCGCTATTGCTACTAGGTGCCACGGCGTCATTGAAAACGCTACAAGCGGTGCTAAGGGGTGGTCGCGCTCGGGACCTCCTTGTCATCCACCCTGTGAGCCCACAAGGACGTCACTGTGGCCAGCGAAGGCTGTTCCGGGCCGGTGGGGCAGCGACGCGAGTGCGATAGCAGCGCTACATAGCGCTGGGTGCCCCCTATGGATCGCGGAGGATCCAAAAGAGGCTGGCTGGGCGGGACGACAGGTTACGCCAGCCGTCGATGGGCACCGAGGTGGCGAGAACAACATCTCCGCCCCGCACCACCGGCGTGTCATCCCCGACCTCGAGCTGGACCAGTCCTCCTGCCACCAGAATCAGTTCGGCTCCCTTGTGGCGCCACGGGGGGACCCCGGCCTGACCGGGCCCAAGCTGGATGAGAACTGCCCGCAAACCGAGCGACGGGCTGTTGAGGAGCACGGTTTCGCCGGAGGAGCTGTGCTCCAGGCGGTCGTGGCGGACAACGAGGTAACCCAACGGCGGAGCGCCTAGGAGCAGGTCGTCGAGGCTGACGTGGAGCCGATCGGAGATGAGGAGGAGGGTGTCCAGCGAGAGTCCCCGCCGCCCGGTCTCGGTTTGGGAGATGGCGCTAGGCGTCACCCCGGCTACCTGGGCAAGGGCTGCCTGGGTCAGGTCGTGGCCCTTGCGAAGGCGAAGGAGCCCCCGGCCGAGCCGCCCCAGGGCCCACTCGGGAGTCACCGTCATCAACCCATCGGCCAGGTGGAACCGGACCACTTCTCCCTGGACGACCTCAGGGCGGCCCTCGGCCTTGACGATCCGAAGGTGGTTGTCCACGATCTCGATGACACACTGAGTAATGCGGCGAACGTCCTCCAAGAACAGGCTTCCGAGCCGGTCTCGATGGGCACGCCAGTAGGCCACCGCTCGCAGGTTGAACAGCTGTGGACAGGTCCGACCGAAGAAGGCGAGCGTTTTCTGGGGACCCCAACGCGAGGCGAGGGTGGACAGGTTGTCGACGACCGTACAGTGAAGTGGGGCTAGCTTGGCCCGGTCAACCATCTCCCGCTCGAGAGAGATCGGGTCGCCCAGCGGCTTGTCTGGTCGCGCATCGATGATGGCAACCCCGGCGCCTAGCCGCTTGGCAAGTTGCTCTGGGGAAGTCATCGTCGTCACATATGAGCAGGTCCGGCCATCTTCGACGGCATGGCGAAGGTAGGCGTCTTCGACGAAGCCGAGGACCTCGGTGCTGTCGGCTACCCACACCACGTTGTCGCCAGGGATGAGACCATCGAGCAGGGTGTCGAGGACATCAAGTCCCGTCGTCACACGGTGCGGAACGTCAGGCACGCGCGGACGCTACCGCAGCAGGACTAACACTGCACCGGTTCCTCGAAGACTTCGTGAACGGGGAGTCCCGGTGCGCCCTGGACCCCGGATGCCGCAGCGGAGGCGGGGCGTGCATGGCGTGCCTCCACCTCGGCGAACCCTCATGCCGCTGGTTCAACCGCTTCCTCGACCGTTCCCAGCTGTTCGGCGCGTCGGGCTTCGTCCGCGGCGCCACCTGAGGTGGACGACGCGGAGCTGACGGGCGGGGTCCTCTACGACTCGGCCGATCCGTACGCGTCCGCCAGGAGGCTCGCGGAGCTGCTGCTCTCCCCGGCCGCCGACGCGAGGGCCGCCAGGGAGGCCGGGTTCGAGCCCGACCTGGTCGGCGTGCTCAGGAACCAGCTGGGCGGGGACCCGGGTCGGGTGGCCGTCGCGTGCGACCTCGGCGCGGCATGGGTGGCGGGACGACGGTCGGCGCCCGTGTCCGACGTGTGGGACCTCGTCGCGTCGCTGCCGGCTGGGGCGTCGCTCCCACCGGGGCTGCGACGGACGACCGGCGAGACCCTCATGAGGGTGGTGGTCGAGGCGACGCGCACGCTCCGCCTCGTGTCGCCCTTCATCGACCGGGGCGGACTCGATTTCCTGAGCGACGCCCTCGCGTCCGCGACGGGGAGGGGCGTGAGGCTCGACGTGCTGCTGCCGTCCCGCTCGACCATGCGGACGACGCGATCGCGCGCCTGCGGCGCACCGTCGGCGAGCACGGCAACCCCGCGCTGCTCAGTGTCTCCGAGCCGTCGGCGGACGCCCCGTGGGCGCACCTCAAGGTTCTCGCCGCCGACTCGCGGGTGGCCTATCTCGGAAGCGCGGTCCGTGGTGTCGTGGGCGAATCTCGACTGGAGGGAGTAGACGAACTAGTCTACATGGCAGTAGATTGCTGGAGATGAGCACCACGATCCGAGTCAGCGAGGCGACGCGGAGCCGGTTCGCGGAGCTGGCCAAGGCGACGGGCCGCCCGATGACGGAGCTGCTCGACGAGGCGGCAGACGCCCTTGAGCGCCGGGTCTTCTTCGATCGTTTCGCAGCTCGTTACGCGGAGCTTCGTCGAGATTCCGATGCGTGGGGTGAGATCGAGGCTGAGCGGGCAGAGGAGGCCAGCTCGCTCTCCGACCATTCGGCGTGACCACCCGTCGGGGCGACATCTGGCTCGTGGACTTCGGCGAACCCGTCGGTCGCGAGCAGGCAGGGCGACGGCCTGCCGTCGTGGTGTCCGCCGACCCGCTGAACGACAGCCCGGCCGGCGTGGTGATCGTCGTGCCCTGCACGACGAGACGGCGCGAGCTCCCCTCGCACGTCGAGCTCGATCCGAAGGAGTGCGGGCTCGACGAGGTCAGCTACGCGAAGTGCGAGGACGTGAAGTCGGTGTCAGAGCACCGGCTCGTCGCTCGTCTCGGTGCTGCGAACGACGAAGCGCTCTTTGCCATCACCCGGGCGCTGAGGTTCCTGCTGGACTTTTGAGAGTCTCCTGGGAGACCCGATGAGGTCGTCCCGTCAGGAGCCCATCGCCCGGAGCGCGTCGCTGAGCACGGCGAAGGCTCGGTCGAGACGCTGCTGGCGCCGGCGGTCGGGCTCGTGGTTGGCCTCCGCGGCCACGAACCCGATCAGCTCGTCGAGCTCCTCATCGTCGGCTGTGAGGGCAACGCCGTCGTCCACTGCTCTGGCCCGGTACACGAGACGCTCGCACTCGGGGTCGAGCAAGCGCAGGTCCCGCAGGGCCGCGGCGACCTGGTCGGAGACGACCACCTCAGCGACTACGCCGTCGTGTCGACGGGGCCTCGGCGCCCGCAGGTCGTAGTAGGTGCCCTCCCAGCCGCTGATCACCCCCTCGTCACCGCACGAGGTGCAACGCCACTCGATCCGGGCCGGCAGGTCGGGCCGGAAGACGGCGATGCGACCGGGGCACGGGCGCCGCCCTGGCCGCCGGCGGCACGGCAGCGCGCTCACCCAGGCGGCACCGGCCTCGGCGGCGGTGGCTGCGCGCACGACGTTCCCGAGCTGCTCGGCCATCTTGCGGGCGGGCCCGGGGGCATCGTCCGGCATGTCGAGGAAGTGGCGAAGATCGGAGACGAACATCCTCGCGGACTGTACCGAACGGCGTCTACCGCCGGGGCAAGTCGATCAGCCGCGCCCCGACCCTCCTGCGAACCTACGAGCGATGTCGATCACCCCACAACGTCTCCTAAGTAGTACGCTGACGGAGGAGGTAATACCGATGATCACCACGGTCAATCCGAAGGGCCAGGTCACCATCCCCGAGCCGCTGCGCGACCGCTACGGGTTCCCCCCGGGCACCAAGGTCGTGTGGCTGGAGCGCGACGGCGACCTCATCCCCAAGCCACTCCTGTCGGTCGAGCAGCTGCGTGGGCGCTTCAAGGGCGCCGAGCTGACGGCGTTACTGCTGGAGGAGCGCGCCCGGGACCGCAAGCACGAGGATGGCTGATCGCGTCGTCCTCGACGCCCACGCGGTCCTCGTCTTCCTCGGCGAGGAACCCGGTTGGGCCGAGGTCGAGGAGATCATGCGGACCGGCGAGCCGTGGATGACGCTCGTCAACTTCGGAGAGGTCGCGTACATCCTCGAACGGACTTCCGGCGCCGGAGTTGCCGACGAGGTGTGGGCGAACCTCCGGGCGGAGAGCCGGCCCGGCGGGGTGCCAGTCCGCTGGATCGACGTCGACGACACCCTCGTGCGCCGGGCGGCGGCCATCAAGGCGCGAGGAGGGCTCAGCTATGCCGACGCCTTCGCTGCCGGTGCCGCGTCGGTGCTCGATTGCCCGGTGCTCACCGGCGACCCGGAGTTTCGGGTAGCCGAGGAGCTCGGGGTAACGGTCCGCTGGCTGGGGCGCAGGGCATAGTTCAGGCGTAGCGCGGGAGCATTCGCAGGCGCTCGAGAGCGGCGATGAACGCCTCGGCGGGGCGGTAGGCGGCGGGCAGCCGGAGGAGGAGTCTGCGCCCGCGGCGCACCACCTTGGCGGCCACGTTGAGAAAGCTCGTGCGCAGGCGCTTGCCCCTGCAGGTGGCAAACGCCTCGGGAAGCGCCAGCACCCGGAGCCAGCGGGCCACGTTGTGCGACAGCGCCGAGGCGAGCCACCAGAGCCAGTTGCCGAAGAAGTTCTGCACCGGAGCGTGGTTCATGGCGAAGTCGGACTTCAGCTGACGGATCGCTTCCTCGGCGGCTCCGCCACGCAGGCGGTGGTGATGGTCGATCTGTGCTGCTGGGATGCTGGCCGGCGCGTTCGTGATGCAGGCGAAGAACCGCCAGCCGCCGAGGTCGTCGAAGCTCAGCTGCTCGCCGGCCGCCTCTCGCTGACGGCGCACGACGAGGCGCAGGTCATGACCTGAGAAGGCGTAGGTGGTCTCGGCGACCTCGGAGCCGGAGAGCTCGCCGTCCACGTCCTGTGCCGGTGTCCAGGAAGTCTCGGGGGCCATCGCGAGCGCGGCGATGGCCTCACGCACCGGAGCGTTCTGCTCGGCGGTGATGGTGAAGATCGCCTTGTGGGCCACGCAGGTCTCCACCACCTTCTTCGAGAACCCGGCCGAGTCGATGCGGATCCACAGCTGATAGAGCGGCCGTGCCTCATTCGGGATGGAAGCGACGCACTCGTCGATGAAGCTCGCGAGCTTGCGCCTCGGGCTCGCGTTGCCGCCCCGGGCACGGATGGCGAGCACGTCGCCCGTCTCGCCCACGACGCCAACGAGCGGGGACATGGTCGGGAAGCGCTTCAACCTCACCCGTGAGCGGATCCGACAGATCGAGGCTCGCGCGATGTCCAAACTTCGTCATCCCTCGAGAGATCTGGACGCACGTGATCTGCTGACGCTCTGATCGCCCCGAAGGACGCTCGTCTCCGAACGTGACGCGAGCGTTGGAGGCCGTAGGCCCAGCGTTCTCTACTGGCGGTCAAGCGCCCACAGAGAACGCCTACGGGTGTGGAGAACAGGTTCGTGCCCCGGTCTCCGCTGGGCGAGCGCCTGGCCGAGCGGCGGGCGGCGGGCGGCGGTCCAGGCCGCTGCCGCACGCCGGCACGCGTCGAACGCGCCGGTGTTCGGCAGCGTGGCCCGAGCCGACGACGCGCCGGACAGCGATGTGGATTTGCTCGTCGACCTGGACTCGGCCGCGAGTCCGCTCGACCTGATCGCGAGTGTGCTCACGCCGAGCGGCGCAGCTCTGACCAGCCGCTTTCCATCACAACGGAGTGTGGAGCTAAGTTGCAAGTCGCCCCTCCGACACGAAACCGGAGAGCCGAAACCCCAGCTCAAAAGGCAATAATCGGCGTGGAGGTGGAGTTAGATCTCAACGCCAGTCGTACAGCTGGTCCGGCATATCCCAGGTCCCGGGCGTCAGCGTGTGTGGGGGTTTGAGTCGGCGGTGATGCACCGCACATGATTTGGTGTCCGACCTTCAGTCATAGATGAACCCTGACGAGTCGCATGAGACTTTCCTTCGGCTCGATGTTCCTCCCAACCGCTGTCTGGGTCCTGCTCGGCCACGCCTGCCAGAAGTCATCGTCGTCGACCGAGATGACGGACTCGCCCTTCAGGGGCCTCAGGAGGTCGTCGCCTCTCCCGTAATCGAGGCGAATCGGTCTTCGGAGTTCAGCGTGAGCCAGCCGGGGCCCTTAGCACTCTTCCACGCTCCGACACAGCAGACGTCGTGCGCGGTCAGGCGCTCCCGTTCCCAAGCCATTAGGGCGGACAAGTGGGCCGGCGGCCGTTCTTGTATGCAGGTCTTCTCTTGAGCATCGTCTCCCCCCGTCGTCGATCGCGTCTCAGCCAGACGAAGGTTCAATGTGGGTGAAGCATGACAGCGCCAAGGTGCGGCTCGAGACGCGCTCGGACGAGCCGGCGCAGCGTCTCCGTGCCCGGTTCGGTCAAGGAGCCCCGGCTCGAGCCATTGTGCGAGGGGGTGGCTGCCGGGTGCGCCGCCGGCGCCTCAACTTCCGCGCCCGACGCAGATCATGCAGCGGGCCGGGAGCGCGAACGGTCGTCGTCGGGGATCTCGATGCGCGCTCGTTCATCGCTGGCCGGCGCTGAGGCTCCTGAGAGCCGACGATGCGGACCAGCGGGCGAACATCGCAGCATGCACCACGGCATCCGGACAAGTGGCCGATAATTGGTCGCGGCGTACAGATCATGTAACCTACCGCTGTGCAGTGAGGGGGGTGACAGGTGCGAGGGCTTGCCGGACTTGGTGGGGGAGTGGCAGGGATGCCGCGGCCTTCATCGTTCACGGTTGCCACGGTGTCGCACCTGATCTCTGCTACGACGGCGCGTCGCGACCCCAAGCCTCTGATACGTCTGCCTCGGTCCGCCGTTTCTGCACGCTCCTCTGCGGGTCCGCCTCGCGCGGCCGAGGTCGCCAGTGAGCAGGCGTGAGCGCAATGACGGTGCGAGCTGGCTTGGCGTATGTGGCCATTCCGCGGGGGCGCGAGCTGCAGCTGATTGCGAAGAGTCCAGGCCATAACGGACTGAGGGCGGATATGGCGCGGACCGCTCCGGCCGATGCCACCGTCGTGACGGCCGCGGAGGGTTCTTGACCCTGGCCGCCTGCAGTCGAACTGTCCGCGTACTGGTGGTCGCCGCAGATGGGGATCATAGGAGAGGAAGGGTGTCAGCACACCAGCCGTCACATGACAGCCGCATGGTGGGGCCACAGCCAGATAGTGGAGGGACCTGATGCAGATCAACCACGTCGCCGATGCTCGGAATCTCTATGAGATCGCGGGCGACACGCGCACCGGCGCTGGGGCGTCGGGCCGCTCCATCACGCAAAAGGACCGCATCAGCAGGATTCTGCTTGCGGGCGAGGAGGGAAGTCCCGACAACTATCAGCTCTTCTACGGCGAATCCGAGGGTGGTGACGGAGCAAAGTGGACCTCGCCTCGCCACCGGCACAACTTCGAACAGATCAGGTTCACCATCGAGGGCGACTACTCGATGACCAAGGAGAAGGTCCTTCCTGCGGGCTGGGTTGCGTACTTTCCCGAGTCGATCTTCTACGGGCCTCAGGTGAAGAATCCCAACCTGAAGATGCTGGTGCTCCAATTCGGTGGACCGAGTGGTATCGGGTACCACGGGGCCGCCCAAATGAGAAAAGGGTTCGATGCCTTGGTCGCAAAGGGCGGCAAGTTCGAGGCGGGCATGTACACCTGGGACGACGAGGCCGGCAAGCGACACAATCAAGACGCCTTCGAGGCGACCTGGGAGCAGATTCACGGGCAGAAAGTGGTCTATCCAAAGCCCCGCTACGACAGCGTTATCTTGATGAACCCGGCCAACTTCTCCTGGATGGCGGACCCCGCATCGCAAGGTGTGTCACGCAAGCTCCTTGGCGCTTTCACCGAGCGGGAGATCCGCATCGAGTTCGTCCACCTCGACGCGGCGGCATCGGTAGAACTTGGGACCCGCAACTCCGCTGAACTCCTCTTTTTGACACAGGGCGTCCTCGTGCACGAAGGCAAGAACTACGAAAGGAACTCAGCGTTCGCAACGTCCTCTGGCGATCGCCCAGAGACACTGACCGCAGTTGAGCCGACAGAGCTCCTCTACATCAAGCTGCCCACGTTCTGAGCGCGAGCGTGAAGAGGGTTCTGTTGGCGACTTAGGGGCGGTTGGACGCCCGTCCCGCGGCGACCTCTTAGACCTCGAGGACTGCGTCGCCCGCTTCTCTGCTGCGTCCTAGGAGCGGTGGCTCCGCCGTGGGATCAGGCGACCAAGCTCAAGCCGGGTTGTGCCGGTGGTTCATGAGAAAGTGAGGAAATACGTCTATGACAGTGGTCGACGTGCACACCCACATGGTGAGCGCTGAATGGCTCCAGATGCTGGAGCAGGACAGCGCCAGTTTCACCGTCGGCGAGGCACCAGGAGGATCTCGCGCCGTCTTCCGTGGCTCCACGCCATTCCTTACCCTTACCGACGCGATGTTCGACTATCGGATGCGCATCGATGCGATGGACAAGGCGGGGGTCGATGTGGCTGTCGTCTCTCTCACCTGTCCGAACGTCTACTTCGGTGACGAGCAAACGAGCGCGAAGGCCGCGAAGCTCATCAATGATCAGATGTCCGACGCCCAGCGCAGCTATCCAGACCGGATCCGTTACCTTGCGAGCTTGCCCTGGCAGTTCCCACAGCTTGCCGTCACCGAGCTGGAGCGTGTCCGCGCGAAGGGCGCGGTGGGGGTCATGGTATTGGCGAACATCGGGGGCGTCTCGCTCACCGATGAGCGCTTTGCGCCGATCTGGGAAGCGATCGATGCGCTGGCTCTCCCTGTCCTTGTGCACCCGGCGACCCCGCCGGGCGTCGAGCAGCTCGACATGGACCGCTTTCATCTCGTCTGGAGCGTCGGCTTTCCCTTCGACACGACGCTCGCGCTCGCCCGCATGCTGATGGACGGCTTCTTCGAGCGCTACACGAGGTTGAAGATCATCGGGAGTCATGCAGGTGGTTGCCTCCCATTCCTCCTCGGACGCCTCGATGCCGGCCCCCGCTACTTTGCGGCCGCCCGAGAGAAGCTCGACGTCGCACCGAGCAGCTTTGTGGAGCGGATCTACGTCGACTCGATCACCTACTCACCGTCGGTCCTCGAGCTGACTATGAAGGTCTTCGGGCCACAGAACGTCCTTTATGGGAGTGACTATCCCCACATGTGCGGCCGGATGGACGAGATGCTCGACCTTGTCGCCACGCTGCCGACGACAGAGCAAGCTCGGGTGCGCTCGGCCAACGCGGAGCAGATCTTCGTCCTCTAGCGCCGTCGAGATCCGCGGCCTGCGGGGCGAAGAGCTCAGCGCAACATCCCCGACAAGATCGTCGCGGTGCGCATGACGAGGCGAGCAGTCGCCTCCTCGTCTCGCTCTGCGATCCAGACGGCACTGATGGCGACGTCGGTCTGGTTCGAACTGGTCGTGAGTGCGACGCCGACGCCGGTGGCCCCCGTGAGGAGCTCACCCGCGGATCTCGCCCAGCCGCGGATTCGCGCTCTTGAGACCTCCTCGCGCTCGTCCGGCTCGGGAGGGTTCGCAGCAAGAATCGCCAGCCCCGGAGCCGCGACATTGAGCCGGTGCCGCAGGCCGGCCCGGTAGGCGATGTGCATGTCGGTGCTGCGGGGCTCGAGCACGAGCAGAACGACAGCCTCGTCTCCGTCGCGCACTGTCAGCGCGACCGTAGCCCGCAGCTCGTCAGCGAGACGCTGCAGCTCGGGTGCGGCGACCTGCTGCAGGCGGGGACGGACCTGGCTCGCGAGTTCGACCAGCCCGAGTCCGAGGCGGTAGTGAGCGGTGCCGGAGCGGTCGACGAGCCGGTCGTCGAGGAGGGGCCGCAGGAGGCGGTAGACGCCCGCCCGGTGGGTCTGCATTGCTCTGCTGAGCTCGGTGACCGAGAGGCCCTCAGGGTGGTCGGCAAGCACACGCAGGATCCGTAGCCCGCGCGAGAGCGTCTGGGAGGAGTTCCCCGAGGGCCGAGTGAGCTCGTCTTCGGACATCCGCGCACTCTATGCGGACAACCCGTCGCCCGCGAGGATCATCCTTCCAGGGGCGAACGATAGTTGACCGCTGAGCCCGATAATTGTAACATCGTGCCCGTGGACGGGGCCACGACTCAACTAAACGCGGCACGAGGTAGCTGGCAGCGGCCGCCCGTCGCGAGCGCCCTGTCGTTGAGGAGCTGTCTCGCCCGCTTTGCGACCGGTGTGACCGTCGTCACCTTTGCCACCCCGGGTGAGCCGCGTGGCATCACGATCAACTCCTTCACCGCGGTCTCGCTCGAGCCGCCCCTTGTCCTCATCAGCATCGCGAGGGCGGCGAACGCGCATGATCTCTTGGTCGACAAGCCCTTTTGCGTGAACGTCCTCGGTGCCGAGCAGGAGGGGCTCGCCCGGCGCTTCGCGGGCGCCTCGAACGGTGAGCTGCCTTGTTGGGCGCCCGAGTGCGGTCACGAGATTCCGCGCCTCGATGGCTCCCTCGCTTTTGTCGAGTGTGAGCCGTGGCGGGTCTATGACGGAGGCGACCACAGCCTCGTCCTCGGGCGAGTAGTCCACTTCGACCATCGCCAAGGGGGCGCTCTCGTCTACCTCGCCAGCCGCTTTGCCACCATCGCCGAGCCAGAGCTCGGCGTTGAGTACCTGATCTGATCTACGGAAAGGACCGCGGTCTCCACATGGCTGCACGCACCGGCAAGGAGTACATCGACCGACTGGCAGAGTCTCGGCCGACCGTTCAGGTCGAGGGGGAGTCGGTCTCTGCGGGCATTCCGGACCATCCTGCGTTTCGCAATGTCGTGCAGACCTACGCCGCCCTCTACGACATGCAGCAGGATCCGGCGCTGCGAGACGTGATGACCTACGTGTCGCCTACCACGGGCGATCGAGTGGGCACCTCGTTTATGGTGCCGCGCGTCCCAGAGGATCTCGTGCGCCGGCGCCAGATGATGAAGACCTGGGCGGACTACAGCATGGGCATGCTCGGCCGTACCGGTGACTACCTGAACAGCTCCTTGATGGCGCTGAGCGAAGCCGGCGAGTGGTTCGCCCAAGCCGACCCTAAGTTCGGCGAGAACATCCGGCGCTACTACGAGATGGTGCGCGAGCAGGATCTGCTGACAACCCACACCCTAATCCCGCCCCAGGTGAATCGCAGCGTCCCGACCGCCCAGCAAGGCAGTGGGGTAGTGGCGGCTCGCATCGTCGCAGAACGCGACGACGGCATCGTGATCCGCGGCGCGCGGATGCTCGCGACTATTGGCCCCATCGCGGATGAACTCCTCGTGTTTCCCTCGACGGTCTTGCGCGGCACTCCTGAGGACGCCCCGTACTCCTTCGCCGTTGCCGTCGCCTGTGACACGCCGGGCCTGCGCTTTGTCTGCAGGGAGTCGATGGACTATGGCCGCTCGCGCTTTGACCACCCGCTCGGCTCGCGCTTTGAGGAGATGGACGCGGTGGTGGTCTTCGACGACGTGTTCGTGCCCTTCGAGCGCTGTTTCATGCTCGGTCACGCGGAGCTGTGCAACGGCTTTTACTCAGAGACCTCTGCGGTCGTGCACATGACCCACCAGGTGGTGACGAGGACGACCGCGAAGACCGAGTTCATGCTCGGCCTCGTCTCGGCCGTCGCGCAAGCCATCGGGGTCGAGCAGTTTCAACACGTTCAGGAGAACATCGCTGAGATCATCATCGCCCTTGAGACCTTGCGCGCCTTCACTCGTGCCGCCGAGGCAGATGCCACGCTCAACCCCTTCGGGGTCCTAACCCCGAAGTGGGAGCCGCTCAACGCGGCGAGGAACTGGTATCCGCGCCTGTACCAGCGGTTTCCAGAGATCCTGAGGAAGCTCGGCGCAAGTGGGCTCATGGCGCTTCCCACCGAGGAGGATCTCGCCAGTCCCATCCGCGAGGACATCGACTCTTACCTTCAGTCTGCAAACCTAGGCGGAGCCGAGCGCGTGCAGCTGTTCCGCCTCGCCTGGGACACTTGCATCTCGGCCTTTGCAGGTCGACAGAGCCTGTACGAGTACTACTTCTTCGGCGACCCCGTCCGCATGGCGGGCGCGCTGCTCGGCAACTACGAGCGCCAGCCTTACGTCGAAAGGGTCTGGGAGCTTCTCCGCAGGGTCGAGGCATGACACGACGTCCGGCGGTCGCACGAGAGCTCCCGGATCTGCCTTTGATCATCAACAACGTGCCCTCGAGGACTGCAGTCGACATCGCACCCGAGACGGTCCTTCACCCGCGTCGGGAGTTCGACAATGTTGTTGGAGTGAAGGAGACGACGAGGGAGTTCGGGCAGTTCTCGAACGTGCTGCACCTCTGCGGGAGTGACACGCTGTTCTGGTCTGGCGTCGAGCTCCGCTGCATGCCTTTGCTCGCGCTCGGAGCGTCGGGATTCGCGAACGCCCCGGCGGAAGCGCCCGGTGCGACCGCGCGGAGGTACAACTACTGGAGCGCGGGTGATCACAAGGGGGCCCTGGATCTGCGCCACGGGCTGCGCCCTCTTGTCAGCCTCACCGATGTCGAGACAGAGCTCGCGCCGGTGCAGTGGGTCCTCGAGCAAGCCGGGCTCCTCAGGTCCGGCCAGGACCGCCCGCCGTTTGTCCCCCCGGTAAGGGCGCGTGCGAGCGCATGAGAGAGCTCCTTCGTGAGGGCTCGGAGATGCCCGTGGCGCCGATCGCGGGAGTCGGGGCGCCTGTGCCAAGAGAGGACGCCAATGCCAGCTCAAGGTGAGCAACCGGGAGCTATCTCCGGGGTACTGGACAAGATCGAGCATTACATCGACGGCGATCTCGTCCAAAGCTGGGACGGCCGCAGCTTCGTGAGCGCGAACCCCGCCACGAACGAGCCCTACGCGCAAGTCGCCGCCGGCGGTCCCCACGAGGTGGCGCGTGCGGTTACTGCAGCGCGGAGAGCCTTCGACGAGGGAAGTTGGCCGGCGCTGTTGCCCCGCAAGCGGTGGGCAGTGCTCAACCGCATCGCCGACGCGATCGAGGCTCGCCAGGCCAAGATCGCTGCATTCGAGACCTTTGACTCAGGGCTTCCGATCACCCAGAGCAAGGGGCAGGCACAGCGCGCCGCAGAGAACTTCCGGTTCTTTGCCGACGTGATCGTCGCCACGCACGAGCAGGCCTACAGCGTCGGCGACGCCCAGATGAACTACGTGCTGCGAGCCCCTGTCGGGGTGGCGGGCCTCATCACGCCGTGGAACACTCCGTTCATGCTCGAGACGTGGAAGCTTGCTCCCGCGCTTGCCTCGGGCTGCACCGTGGTGCTCAAGCCCGCGGAGTGGACTCCACTCTCGGCGAGCCTCCTGCCCGAGGTGATGGAAGAGGCAGGAGTTCCACCTGGGGTCTTCAACATGGTCCACGGGATCGGCGAGGAGGCTGGCGCGAGCCTCGTCGAGCATCCCGAGGTGCCGCTCATCTCCTTTACTGGCGAGACCTCGACCGGACAGAAGATCATGGGCGCCGCGGCCAAGCACTTGAAGTCGCTATCGATGGAGCTCGGAGGAAAGTCACCGTGTCTCATCTTTGCTGACGCGGACCTAGAGGCCGCGTTGGACAGCGCGATCTTTGGGGTGTTCTCCTTGAACGGCGAGCGCTGCACGGCCGGATCGCGTCTCCTCGTCGAGGCTTCGATCTACGACGAGTTCGTCGAGCGTCTCGCAGAGCGTGCCGCAAAGGTACGCGTCGGTGCCCCCGCTGACGAGCGGACCGAGCTCGGTGCGCTCGTGCACCCCGAGCACTACGAGCGCGTCCTTGCCTACGTGGAGCTGGGTAAGAACGAAGGGGCAAGACTCGTCGCGGGCGGCAATCGACCCGCGCACCTTCCGAAGGGCAACTTCCTTGCTGCAACGGTCTTTTGCGACGTCGAGCCACAGATGCGCGTCTTTCAAGAGGAGATCTTCGGTCCCGTCGTGTGCGTGTCACCGTTCAATAACGAAGATCACGCTGTCCAACTCGCGAATGCGACCCGCTACGGCTTGGCGTCGTATCTCTGGACGAACGACCTGCGTCGCGCCCACCGACTCGCGCGGCGCGTCGACGCGGGCATGGCGTGGGTGAACTCTCACAACGTCCGTGATCTGCGCACACCCTTTGGCGGGATCAAGGCGAGCGGGCTCGGCCGCGAGGGAGGAGAGCACAGTCTCGACTTCTACACCGAGCCGCGCATCGTGCACGTCGCCCTTGAGGATCAGCACGTCCCGAGGTTCGGGCTCTGCAAAGCGGAGGGAGCGTGAGCATGGCGGCATCTACTGCACGGCCCGACATCGTGCGCTCGGCCTACGCGGAGCTCATCGTCACCGATCTCAAGCGTTCACGCTGGTTCTGGGTCGACGTGCTCGGCTTTGTGGTGACCGCCGAGGACGCCGGTGCGCTATATCTCCGCGGCTACGACGAGTTCGTCCATCACTGCCTCATCCTTCGCGAGGGTCCTCGGCCCGCGGCGACGAGGATCGCCTTCCGGGTGCGGTCGCCAGAGGATCTCGAGAAGGCGGAGCGCTTCTTCTCCGAGCGCCACTGCCCGTTCGAGCGGGTTCCCGCCGGGCGAACCCCTGGCATCGGCGAAGCGCTTCGCACCGAAGACCCGCTCGGCTTCACCGTCGAGTTCTTCTGCGATGCAGCGCCAATCGAGCGTCTCCTGCAACGCTACGATCTGCGCCGCGGCGCCGAGGTGGCTCGGATCGACCATTTCAACGTGGTCGTGCCCGATGTGGCGCTGGCGTACCAGTACTACGAGACACTCGGCTTCGGCTGCTCTGAAACGATCGAGGACGACGAGACGCTCTATGCAGCGTGGATGTATCGCAAGCAGACGGTGCACGACATCGCCTTCACCGGTGGCGTGGGGCCGAGGCTGCATCATCTCGGCTTCTTCGCGCACGAGGCCCACGAGGTGCTTCGCACGTGTGACATCCTCGGCTCGCTCCACGAGGAGTCCTATATCGAACGGGGCCCCGGGCGCCATGGGGTGTCGAACGCCCTCTATGTCTACCTGCGCGACCCCGACGGCCACCGGCTCGAGATCTACACGAGTGACTATTTCACCGGCGATCCTGACCATGAGACTTACCGCTGGTCCGTCGATGACCCTCGCCGCCGCGATTTCTGGGGTGGTGCGGTCATCCCGTCGTGGTATAGCGAGGCAACCGAGCTCCTCGACCTCAAGGGAGAACTTCGCCCCCTCGTCATGACCGCGCAGCGAGAAGAGGTCACCGTCGGGGCCGACGGTCTCGGCAGCTGGCGCTCCGACAGCGGCGCTCGCCCCGCGGCGGCCGAGCACGTCTCTCACGAGGCCAAGGCCACGCGATGACCTACATCGTCGCGACCGACATCGGAGGCACCTTCACCGACCTTGTGGCACTCGAGGTTCAAAGCGGCCGGATCGTACAGGCCAAGTCCCACACCGACCCGCGCGATCTCACTGCCGGCATAGTGCGCTGCATCGAAAAGGCGGGGCTCCCTCTCGCCGAGGTGAGCGAGTTCGTTCACGGCTCGACGGTCGCGATCAACACAGTGATCGAACGAAAGGGCGCAACGACAGCCCTCATCGTCACTCGCGGCACCCGTGACGTATATGCGATCGGCCGT
>Ga0307372_10004130_pt1 | contig 22673 bp, 19 predicted proteins | sample OX1MG_FD_202533 | JGI IMG/M metagenome (GOLD analysis project Ga0307372, IMG submission 202533) | Soil microbial communities from Risofladan, Vaasa, Finland - OX-1 | ecosystem: Environmental > Terrestrial > Soil > Coastal area > Acid sulfate soil | place: Finland: Risofladan, Vaasa | collected...
CTTGTGGGGGTCGGCCATCGTGGACTCCTTGTATTCGGCTCATGGGGATGAACCGACGTTCGGAGTTCACGGTGGCCGGCCCTGCTCAGGCCGGCTCCGCTCCTACACCACTACCTGGGGCCTGATCCTGTCGAACTCAACGCCCCCACGGATCCGGCGTAGGGCACCGTACGCGCGCGATGTGATCCTGCTCGGCTGCGATGTCGATGACCACCGCGACCGAAACGGCACGCCGTGGGATGAAGTGATGCTCGCCCGCGATCTTTCGATATCCCGAGTCGGTGTACTCGCGCCCTCCGGCGTCGCCACTCGTTGCACCGTGCTTCGCCGGGTCCCGCGGAGGTCCGAGCCAACGATCACTTCGTGCCCGGGGGGTATCGAAGTATCGAACCATGAACCGCGCGGGAATGTGGGCACTGGCGGTACTACGGCGGCGTGATCGTCACGTTGTTTGGCAGTAATCCCCGCAACGATACGTTCGCATCCGAAGCGATGTGCATGCATGCCGGATGCCGATCCGATCGGTCGCCCGCCACTGCTGCGTGATGCGACCGGGTTGATCGTCGGACGAACGGGCTCGATCCACATCGACCGATGCGCTGTGGCGCGCGGTGGTGAACACGGCGCGCGCACGCGGTGCTGAGTGGAGCATGGCGGAATCGAACCGCCGACCTCCTGGGTGCGATCCAGGCGCTCTCCCATCTGAGCTAATGCCCCGTGCGACCGCAAAGATTAGCGCGAGGCCTACGCGGTGTCACCCCGGCCGCCGCCGCGACCGCGTGCCCGTCATCGTCCGATGCGCCCCGCTAACCTCGGGAACGCAATGATCGACATTCACAACCACCTGTTGCCCGGTCTCGATGACGGACCTGCAGACACCGCCGGATCACTCGAGATGGCCCGCGCGGCCGTCGCGGCAGGCATCACGACCATGGCGTGCACGCCGCACGTCGCGGCGAAGTACCCGAACCTGGCCAGCACGATCCACCCAGCGGTCGCCGCGCTGCGCCGCGACCTCGACGTCGCGCAGATTGCGCTCGAGATTGTTGCGGGTGCAGAGATCTCCACCGACGTCATCGACGCGTTGGACGACGAGGAGCTGCGTCTGCTGAGCCTGAACGGCTCTGGCTGGCTGTTGGTCGAAGCGCCGTTTGCCGGGTGGCCGCTGCGCCTGCCCAAGCTTGTCTCCGAGCTGGAGATCCGCGGCTTTCGTGTGGTGATCGCTCACCCGGAACGGGCAGAGGCGATCCAGCACAACCCCGACCGCTTGCGGGATCTGGTCGGACGCGGGGCGCTTGTGCAAAGCAACGGGTCAAGCTTCCTCGGCGACCACGGGCGCCTCGTGACCCAGACCGCGCAGCTGCTGCTGGGCAACGGGCTGATCCACGTCCTGGCGTCCGATGCCCACTCGGCGACCTGGCGTCCGCCGGGCGTCGGCGACGCCAAAGTGGTGGCTGCGCGCGCGCTTGGGGTCTGGCCCGAAGACCTGGACTGGATGGTCAACGAGGGCCCGCGCCTGATCCTCGACGGCGGCGTGGTCCGTCCGCCGCGCCTCATTCCGCCATCCGGAGGCGCTGTACCGCGCCCGGCCGCGCGGGTCGAGCGCGACCGTCGACCGGCAGGACCACGCGCCTAAGAACACTCGCGGCATGCCGGCCGGCGGACCCCGCTCGAACGATGCGCCGAGACCCGGTCGGCGGACCAGTGAGACGCAGACCGCCAGGATCGCGGAGACGACCAAGCATGCGGACGCAGGAACGAACGCCACGACGATCGACGCCGCGTGGAGCACGGGTCCTCGGGCCGCGACCCGGGCGGTGACCCGGATCACCTGCGGATCTACGCCTCGGCGCAGCAACTGCCGACGGCGGAACACGTCGACGTGCATGAGCGTGAAGGCGGTCGTCGTGACCGTCATCGTGGTGCCGTCGACGACCGCCACCGCATGTGAGTTGGCGCCGCCGGCGGTCACGCAATCGGCGAGGAGGGCCATGGCAAACCGGATCACCACAACGCTCGCCAGCACCAGGAGATTCACGACAAGCAACCGGCGCCGATGCGCTGCAGCTGAGAGTGGTGGTCAATCCAGATGATGCCGATCACCGCGAAGCCGACGGTATGGCTTACGTCCTGCGGCGACTGGTGCGCCAGTGCGCTCCACAGGTCCTCGGGGACGACGCGCGGCAGATGGAGGTTGTGACGCACCAGCACGCCAGGTCGCGACGGCCATTGCCCCGTCGCTGAAGGCTGCGAGGCGGGTCGTGTCCGTCCGCCGGCGTCCGCGAGCGATTCGACAGGCCCCGAGGTCAGGCCGGGCGCCAGTGCGGGCCCGCGTCGCCGTCGAGGTCAATGACGGCTCCTGTGGGCATGGGGCATTCCACGAGCGACATGACGCCCGCCACCACGTCCTGCGCGCAGACGACCCGTCCGGCCGGTGGCGGGCGTCCCCAGCGGCGTCGCCCGGACATTCGGTTCCGAGCACGCCATGACCCGCGGTGCGGCGGCCGTCCGCAGGCTAGTCGGCCGCCGCTCCGGGTGCTACCCGATGACTCGGGTGCGATCGGTCGCGCCGGATCTGGCGCGGGTCAGGATTGCGTGTCCAGGGAGTCGGTTTCCTGGAGCGACGACCTCGGCCCACGCCCAGCCGACCACATTGCGTCGGAAGGTCGTGTGAGGGGGTCGGTACAAGGCGCGATCCTTCGCATGGTGCCGTTACCTACTGTCGCGACAATACCCCCCAGTTGGGCTACCGAGAAGTGCCCGCAACCGCTGGCTGAGCGCGCCTTGAACGGCGTTGTCGGCTGCGAGCGGGAAAACGCGCGCCGCAAGCGGCGCCCAACGGTCCCCCTGGTAGCCTCAGCGTGCGGATCGGCAGCGTAGCTGGCGGCCGATCGTGCCGCGTACGAACGATCCCTCTCGGCGACGGGCATTCCACCGACATGACCGGATCAGACGACCCCACACCCTCCGGCCGGCCTGCGGTCCTCGCGCGGTTGGCCGCCGAGGCCGATCAGGACCATGTTGAGCATCCGCCGCCGCCCTGGTCCCGCTGGGCGGGCCGCGTGCTGTTGGTCGCGATTGTCGTCGTGATCCTGATCATGGTGAGCGTGGTCCATCCGTGGTGAGCAGATCCGCCGGGCGCGGGCGCTTCGTCGTGCTGGAAGGCATCGACGGGTCCGGCAAGTCGACCCAGGCGCGGTTGCTGGCAGCGGCGCTGCGTACCCGCGGCGAGCGAGTCGTCGAGACGCGCGAGCCCGGCGGCACCGCCCTCGGCGAGCAGCTGCGGGCGGTTGTCCTGGACAGCGCTCCGGGGGAGCTCGCCGATGCGGCCGAGGTCTACGTGTTCGCCGCGGCGCGCGCGCAGCTGGTGACCGAGGTCATCCGGCCGGCAGTGATCCGCGGTGAGTGGGTTGTCTGCGACCGGTTCCTTGAATCGTCGCTGGTCTATCAGGGCGTCGCGCGCGGGCTCGGGATCGATGCCGTTGCCCGTGCCAACGAACTGGCCGTTGCGCGCTGCGTCCCGGACCTGGTCGTCGTCGTCGACGTGCCGCTCGAGGTCGCGGTGGCGCGCCGTGGCGGCGGGGACCGCATCGAGGCCGAAGACGCCGAGTTTTATCTGCGCGTTGTGGCCGGCTATCGCGAGCTGTGGGATCGATGGCCCGAGCGGGTCCGTGGGGTCCCGGGCGACGGCTCGCCGGCACAGGTTCATAGCCGCGTCATGGCCGAGGTTGCCGGGCTGAGATGATTGCGATCGAGGACCAGCCGCTGGCCGAGAAGATCCTGGCGGGGGCACTCGCCGGATCGCGCGTGCCGCAGCAATTTCTGTTGTACGGGCCGGCGGGAACCGGCAAGCGGCTGGCCGCGCGTCAGGTCGCCCAGCACCTGATCGGCGCACCCGACGCATCCGCGGACCGTGTGCAGCTTGATCTCTCGATCGTGCGGGCATCCGGAGCCCAGATCCTCGTCGATGATCTCGAAGACGCGTTGCGTGATCTGGCCACCCGCCCCGTGGTCGGTCACTGCCGCGTGGCGATCGTCGAAGGCGCCGAACGGTTGCGCGACGTCGCCGGGAATCGCATCCTCAAGCCGTTGGAGGAGCCACCGTCAGGATCGCACGTGATCCTGGTCACCGACCGACCCGAGGACGTCCTGGCGACGATTCGCTCGCGCTGTGTGCCGATCCCGTTCCGCAGTCCCGGTTGGCAGGCCATCGCCGCCCGCCTGGTCGCGCAGGGCGTATCCAGCGACCAGGCGGAGGTGCGCGCACGCACGCAGGGGCCTATGGCCGTTGCCGGCGATGCATTTTGGCGCTCGATGCGCCAGGTCGGCGTCGAGATGGGCCTGAGTATCCTGCGCGGCGACCGCGCGGGGGCGGAGGTGGTCGCCGACGCCCAGCGGCGCATGGAGTCGGCAGCGTCGCAGAGCCCGTCCGAGGAGCTGGTTGAACTTCGCCGCGCCGCCGAGGAGCTCGAGGGCAAACGCGGCGCCCGTACTGCGGCGAAGAAGGCCGAGGATCAACAAAAGCGCGAACGGCGCCGCATGGTCAGCGACGGCTGGGCGACCGTGTTGGCCGGCACCGCCGGCGTGGTGGCCGATGGTCTGGCGATCGCCCTCGGGGCGGGTGACGTTGTCCGGCACCGTGATCTGGCGGACGCGATCGCGGTGACCGCGGCATCGGCGGAACTCTGCGAGCGGGCGCTCGAGGAGATTGAGATGACGCGCGCCGACCTGCTGCTCAACCCGACCGTCGATCTGGCCATGGAGGCGCTGTTGGTGCGGATCACCCTTGCCCGGCGCGGCGAGCGCCACCCGCTGCGGGGGGCCGGGCGCCTGCGGTGGTGACCGGTCGCGTGGGCGCGGAACCGCCTGGGCGCCGGCGCCGGGTGGAGCCGCTGGGGCGCCGTGGGCTGATCGTCGGCGTCGCCGTGCTGGTGGTCATCGCCGCGATCGGCGGTACGAGCCTGCTGCGGTCATCCGGAAGGACCGCCGCAGGAGTCGACGCGGCTCTCGCACCGTTTCCTGGATTCCCGCCGGCGACCCCCGGACGCCAGGGCCCCAGGGTCGCTGGCGACGTCGCGGCGGCATATGTCGCGATCGCGGCCCAGGGCACCGCGGACTGGCGCACACAGTTCGCGCGGGCCGGGGTCGACTGGGCGGATCCGGCCTGGCCGCCCAGGGCGCCAGCCGTGCCGGTGCCCGGACGGCGCGCGCGACTCGTGTTCGACGTCGGCACGCACCTGGGCGACTGGGCCCAGCAGCTGATCGGCATTCCGGGTTTGCTTGAGGTGGCACGGCGACAGCACCGCATCTCCGCCGGAACGCTCCATGCCGAGACGGCCGACCTGGTCGCCTGTCTGGCCGGGGTCTGGGGCCGGTCGATGATCTCGACGCCTGACCTGGCGGCGGCGGCCCCGTCCGGGCAGGCCGCCTGGGTTGTCCGCGGCGCGCAGACCGGGGTGCCGGCAAGCTGTGCCCCCGCGGCCGGCGGATGACCGGCCCCGGCACGCGGCCGGGCGGTGGCAGACGGCGCTGGGTCGGCGCGTTCGGTAGGGCAGCGATCCCGCGACGATTGGGGCATTTCGGGCCGGACCGCTACCATTCTCTCTGGCCGCACGCGCGGGGCACGGAGCCCCGCCGTCTGAACGTGCCGCGATAAGGGAGTTCTGTGGCTCACCGTGATGATCTGCGCAACGTCGCCATTGTGGCGCACGTCGACCATGGCAAGACGACGCTCGTCGACGCGATGCTGTGGCAGACGGGTGCGTTTCGCGCCAACCAAGAAGTCGCGACGCGCGTCATGGATTCCAGTGATCTCGAGCGCGAAAAGGGCATCACGATCCTCGCCAAGAACACCGCTGTTCACTACCGCGACGTGACGGTCAACATCCTCGATACGCCGGGTCACGCGGACTTCGGCGGCGAGGTCGAACGCAGCCTGTTCATGGCCGACGGCGTCGCGCTGCTTGTTGACGCAAGCGAAGGCCCGCTGCCCCAGACGCGCTTTGTGCTCTCCAAGGCGCTGGCCCACGGGCTGCCCGTGGTCCTGGTGGTCAACAAGATCGACCGGCCCGACGCCCGGGTCGCTGAGGTTGTCGACGAGGTCTACGCGCTGTTCATCGAGCTCGACGCCGACGAATCCCAAATCGAGTTCCCGATCGTCTACTGCAACGCGAAGGCCGGGCAGGCCTCGTTGGATCTTGCGATCCCCGGCGAAGACTTGACGCCGCTGTTCGAGACGTTGCTCGAGCACATCCCCGCGCCGGTGTACGACGAGGAGCACCCGCTCCAGGCCCTGGTGACGAACCTCGATGCGTCGCCCTACGTCGGGCGTCTGGCGCTCTGTCGCGTGCACCACGGGACGATCACGAAGGGCGAGCAGGTAGCGTGGTGTCGCGCCGACGGCTCGATCGAGCGTGCGCGCGTCACCGAGCTGTTTCTCACCGAAGCGCTCGAGCGGGTCCCTGCCGAGCAGGCCGGCCCGGGCGACCTGATCGCGGTGGCCGGGCTGCCGGACATCACCATCGGTGACACGCTCGCCGACATCAACGATCCACGGCCCTTGTCGGTGCTCTCGGTCGACGAGCCGTCGATGTCGGTCACGATTGGCGCCAACACCTCGCCGCTGGCGGGACGGGACGGCACCAAACTCACCGCCCGCATGCTCTTCTCGCGCCTCGAACAGGAACTGGTCGGCAATGTGAGCCTGCGGGTGCTCGCGACCGAGCGCCCCGACACCTGGGAGGTCCAGGGCCGTGGCGAGCTCCAGTTGGCCGTCCTCGTCGAGACGATGCGCCGTGAAGGCTTCGAGCTGACGGTCGGTCGGCCCCAGGTCGTGATCCGGGAGATCGACGGCACGCGCCACGAGCCGGTTGAGCGGGTAATCATCGATGTCCCCGAGGTGCACATCGGAGCGATCACGCAATTGCTGGCCGCGCGCAGGGGCCGCATGCAGGATGTCGCCAACCACGGCCATGGCTGGGCGCGGATGACCTACCTGGTGCCCACTCGCGGGCTGATCGGCATGCGCACGCAGCTGATGACCGAGACCCGCGGCACGGCGATCGTCCACCAGATCTTCGAGGGCTGGGAGCCGTGGCAGGGGGTCATCAAGACCCGAACCAACGGCAGCCTCGTCGCCGACCGCTCCGGCATCACGACGACCTTCGCGCTGATGAGCCTCCAGGAGCGCGGGCAGCTGTTGGTGGGTCCCGGCGAGGACGTCTACGAGGGCGCGGTGATCGGCGAGCACCAACGCGTCGATGACCTCGACGTCAATCCCACCAAGGAGAAGAAGCTCACCAACATGCGATCCTCGACCGCCGACGAGCTCGTTCGGCTGGACGCCTACCGCACGCTCTCGCTCGATGAGGCCTTGGAACTGGTCAACGAGGACGAGTGCGTCGAGGTCACGCCGACCCGCGTGCGCGTCCGCAAGGTGGAGCTCACACAAACCGGACGGGCCAAGCAAGCCCGTCGCCAACGCGTCACGGCCTAGTCGTGCCCGCGCTTGCCATCCCCCATCAGAAGGAGCCTGCCGGTGAATCCCTGGCATGACGTGTACGTCGACGATCACCTGGTCGAGAACGAGTTCCCTGTCGTGATCGAGGTGCCTCAGGGCTCCAAGAACAAGTACGAGCTCGACAAATCCTCGGGGTTGCTCAGGCTCGACCGCGTCCTCTATTCGGCCGTGCACTATCCGGCCAACTACGGGTTCATCCCGCGCACCTTCTGTGACGATGGCGACCCCCTGGACGTGCTGGTGCTCGGCCAGGAGCCGGTCGTGCCGCTGGCGATCGTCGAGGCACGCGCCATCGCGGTCATTCGGATGCGCGACGAGAAGGGCATCGACGACAAGATCATCGCCGTGTCCACGCAGGACCCCTCGGTCAACGACTACCGCACCTACACCGAGCTCCCACAACATCTGTTGCGCGAGATGGGCCGGTTCTTCCAGGACTACAAGGCGCTCGAGCACAAGGAAGTCATCGTCGATCAGCCGCTCGGACCCGATGAGGCGATGGCGACGATCACCGAGGCCTTAGAGCTCTACCGGCGCCTGCGCCGCGGCGACCTCCCCAAGGCGGGCATCGCCTAGGCATGCCGCCATGGCGATAGGCGCTGCCTATCGCCAGAGGGATCCGGCGCCGATTGGACCTTGCCTTGAGGAGCGTGTTAGCTACGGGCGCGACGGCGGACGGCCGTCGTCATCGGACAACCGTTCACCCGTCGGAGTCGCCATGGGGCCTGCCGCATTCGTGCCGAACCGCGCCCCATGGCGCGGGCGGTCCGTGCCTCTGTCACCCGTGGGCGCCGCTGCGCAGGGGAGCCGATGACACTGACCGCGCGCGAGATCGAGAGCGCGACGACCCACGTGATCCCGAGCGGGCCGTTCGCGCGCCTCGGCCGCTGGAGCGGGCACCGTCGGCGCTGGGTGGTCGTGGCCTGGATCGTGATGTTTGCGGTCTTGGCGCCGTTGGCGTTGCGCCTGTCGGGCCGGCTCTCGCAAGGGGGCTTCGAGATCGCTGGCTCGACCTCGCAACACGCCAACCACGTGATCTCCACCAAGTTCACCGACGAATTCCCGGCCAACATGACGCTGGTCCTGACCAGCCCCACCCTCGCGCCGAGCGACCCGGCCTTCCAGGCCGTGGTCGCCAAGACGGCGGCGGCCGCCAAACAGGCCGGCGGATCGGTGGTCGGCGGCGTCGTCACGCCCGTCGAGAACCCGCAACTGGCGTATCCGGCCGCGCACACCGCGCTGATTCAGATCGGCCTGACCCAGGGCATCGACCAGGTGCTCGCACACACCAAGCCGATCATCAACGCCGCCACCGCCCAGTCGACGCCTGCGGTGCACGTCGGGGCGACGTCGGGTCCTGCGATCTTCAGCGATTTCAACTCGGTGAACACGCACGACCTGGCCCGCTCGGAGACCGTACAGATCCCGCTGATCCTGCTGGTCCTGGTGCTCTTTTTCGGTTCGCTGTGGGCTGCGGGGATCCCGGTGGTGGTCACCGTCGTGGGCCTGGCGACGACGCTGGGCGCGCTGTGGTTCGTCGCGGGCGTCATGAGCCTGTCGATTTACGTCCAAAACGTCGTCCCACTGATCGGCATCGGCGTCGGTGTCGACTATTCGCTGTTCATCGTCAACCGCTACCGCGATGAGTTGCGGGAGGGCTTCGCCCCGCTTGACGCCGTGGCGATCACGGTCGGCCGGGCTGGCAAGGCCATCTTCTTTTCGGGGCTGACGGTCGCGATGGCACTGGCCGGCATGCTCGCGGTCGGCGTGCCGATCTTCACCGGCTTTGCGGTCGGGACGATGGGGGTCGTCGTCCTGATGGTCGCCGCCAGCCTCACGCTGACGCCGGCGATCCTGGTGTCGCTCGACCAGCGCGTGTTCCGCGCAGACGTGGTCGCCTCGGCGCGGCGCGTGCTCGGGCGCCCGGTGCGCCACCAGACCAACGACGACGGTGACTTCGGCTTCTGGGGCCGCTGGGCGTCCGCGGTGATGCGTCATCCCTGGACGGTGATCATCGTGGTGACGGTGATTCTGTTGGTCCTGGCCTCGCCGGTGCTGGTGATGAAGACCGGCTCGAGCGGCGTGACCGCGTTGCCGCCGTCAATGCCCTCGCGCATCGCCGCGGCGCGGCTGGTGGCCGCGGCCGGGCCGGGCGCCGAGGATCCGATCAGCATCGTGATCGACGGCAGCGGCCCCGTCTCGTCCGCGACCGTCGCGAAGGTCTCGGCGCGCGTCGCGGCGGACCCTCAGGTGTCGGCCGTCAGCCCGCGCGTCGCGTATTCCACGGACGGCACGGCAGCACTCGTGACCGTCTATCCGAAGTCCAACGAGGACACGGCTGCCGCGCAAGACCTGGCCGGGCGGATCGCCGACGTCTACGGGCCACAGGCCGCCGGAGCGGGCCCCGAGCACATCTACGTCGGCGGAGCCGCCAGCGGGAACCGTGATTTCACCGCGGCGGTCGCCGGACGGCTGCCGTTCGTGATCGGCCTGGTGATGGTCCTGACGTTCATCGTGCTGACGATCCTGTTCCGCTCGCTGCTGCTCCCGCTCAAGGCCGTCGTGATGACGCTGCTGTCGGTGCTGGCCGCCTACGGGGTCATGGTCGCGGTGTTCCAGTGGGGCTGGGCGGACGGCTTGCTCGGGTTCACCCACCTCGGGCACGTGACCAACTGGGTGCCTGCCTTCCTGTTTTCGGTCTTGTTCGGCCTCTCGATGGACTACGAGGTCTTCTTGCTGTCGCGGGTGCGCGAGTACCGGGAGCGCGGTGGAACCGACACCGAGTCGGTGGCCTTCGGGCTGGCCCGCACCGGGCGGATCATCACCACCGCCGCCCTGCTGATGATCATCGTGTTCCTGTCGTTCTTGACCAATCGGCTGATCCCGCTCAAGGAGCTCTCGCTCGGGCTCGCCGTCGCGATCTTCATCGATGCGACGCTGGTGCGCCTGCTCTTGGTGCCGGCGTTCATGCGTCTGGCCGGCAAATGGAACTGGTGGCTGCCGAGGCCGCTCGAGCGGATCATCCCCGTCATCGAGGAGTAGGCCTACCAGGCGCCGGCTATTGGGCGCTCGGCAGTTCCTCTGTGCACTGCCGCCGCGCGAGGATCAGCGGCGCGTCGCAGGCGAGCCTGGCCAGCGTCGGCATCCAAAACTGCAGGTTGCGCCACGCCGGGACCGCACGGACCGAGTGCGGGTCGTTCGCGCCGGTCGCGGCGAACACGAGCGGCACGGCGACCCGAAGCCGCGCAGCATCGAGGCGATGATCAGCACCCCGACAACCGGCCCGAGAACCGCGCGCGGGCCACGCCAGGGTGCGCCGTGGTGGGGGTTCGGTGGCCTCATTCGTCATGGCGATGGGCCGGGCCGACCACCGGTCCATCGTCGTCCAGCGGGCGGCGGTCATCGGCGGTCGTCCACTGGCTCCGCGCCGAGGCCGGACCCGGACGATCCCGTTGCCGACGGGCATTCCCGGCAGGGTGCGGGCGTATGATCCGCCCGTGTGGCTGCCCGCCTTGATCTGGACGAATCTGATGCGCCGACGCGCGCGGAGCATGCTGACCGCGGTCGGCGTCGCACTGGGGGTCGGGCTGATCGTGGCGCTGTTGTCAATCAGTGCCGGCGTCCAGCTGGCGGTAAACAACGTCATCCACCTCGGTGGCGCGGACTTCGGCCTATTTCAGGGCCAGGTCACACAGCTGACGAACTCGCTGTTGCCGGACCGGCTCGTCGGCCAGGTCGCCAGCAATCCCGGCGTTCAGGAGGCTGCCCACATCAAGCTGTTGGTGACGACCGTCGACGGCAAGGGCTCGCAGTTGGTGTTCGGACTCGACCGCACGGAGTTCCCTGAGCGCCAGTTCGTGATCGTCAAGGGCACGCGCGCGCCGGGGAACCAGGTCCTGCTCGGCGATCACGCGGCCAGCCAGATGGGTAAGGGGCCAGGCAGCACCGTCACGATCGGGAACGCGACGCTCCCCGTCACGGGCATCTTCCATAGTGGCAACAACTTCGAGGACAGTGCGGTGGTTGCCCCGCTGGCACTCGTCCAGCAGTGGGCCGGCCGCTCCGGCGAGGTCACGTCCATCGGGATCATCGTCCGTCCGGGCGTCGCGTCGTCGCAGGTCGCCTCCCAGCTTGAGCGGCAGTACCCGGGCCTTGTGGCGATTACCAATCCCGGGCAGGCCATTCAGGTCGACACGACCAGCAAGCTGCTGATCAGCGCCGGTTGGGTGTTCTCGGTCGTGGCGCTGTTGGTCGGCGGGATTGGTGTCACGAATACCATGGCGATGTCGGTGATGGAGCGCAGCCAGGAGATCGGGGTGCTGCGCGCCGTGGGCTGGCCGAACCGGCGCGTCGCCGGCATGATCGCCAGCGAGGCGGTGGCGATCTGCGTGCTCGCGTTGGGGATCGGGCTGCTGTTGGGCTGGGTCGCCGCGCAGCTCCTGGTGGCCCAGGGGGCGCTCTCGCAGTTGGTGACCCCGCAGTTCGGCCTGGACGTGTTCGCGTGGGGGCTGGCGTTCTCGCTCGGAGTCGGGTTGCTCGGGGCCGCCTACCCCGTCTGGCGCGCCGTCCGGGTCAATCCGATCGAGGCGCTTCGGCGGGAGTAGCGGGCACGAGCTTCCCGTCACGCATTCGCACTACGCGATCCGCCGCGTGCGCGATCTCGTCGTCGTTGGTGACCATCAGGATGCTCATGCCGTACTGCTCGCGCACGCGGGCAAGCAGCGCCAGGACGTCGGCGCCGGTCGCCGAATCGAGCGCGCCGGTCGGCTCGTCGGCGAGCAGTAGCGGCGGGTTGTTCGCGAGGGCGCGCGCGATGGCGACCCGCTGGCGCTCCCCGCCCGACATCACCCCCGGGCGGTCATCGACCCGGTCGCCGAGACCGACATCGGCGAGGAGCCTCCGGGCGTGTTCCACGCGCTCCTTCGCGGAGCGCTCGAGCCCGATCATCGGGATCTGGACATTCCACGCCGCCGAGAGGGTGGGGATCAGATAATGGAACTGAAACACGAACCCGACCGTGCGGGCGCGGTATGCCGCGAGGTCGCCCATTTCGGCGAGGGGCTGACCCCCGACGGTGATCGTGCCCGAGTCGGGGCGGTCCAGGGCGCCGATCAGGTTGAGCAGCGTGCTCTTGCCGCAGCCCGAGCGGCCGGTGAGCGCGACGAACTCGCCGGCCTCGACACGCAGCGAGATGTCCTCCAGGGCGCGGATCCGACCCCCCTCGAACATCTTGCGGACATGCTCGCAAATGACCTCAGTCCCGCGATCCGGCGAACTCACGCCGGCGCAACCTGCAAGGGGTAGTTGATCGTCACCGTCGTGCCCAGCGCGGTCGCCAGAACCTGAAAGACCAGTGGCTGGCCCACCGAGGCCGGCGGCCACTTGATCGTCTCGGACCAGACGCCGCTGCTGACCCTGTGCAGCCCGATCTGGCCGACCGCAACGCCCTGGAACATCGCCTGCAGGTGCACGAGGGCGGCGATCGGCCGTCCGGCAACATTCGTGACGCGCACGACGTAGTGCCAGGTTGCGTTGACCTTCGGGGTGTGCGTGGGGGCCGTCAGCGTGGCGCGGATGGCCGGCGCGGCCGGCACGCTCGTGGTCGGCGTGCTCGCGGTATGGGTGCTTGACGATCCGCCGCAGGCGACAAGCCCGAGACTCAGCACGACGACGAGCACGGTCCCCCCGGCGGCGCCGCGCCGGCGGATCGTGCGCGCGCGGGTCCCGGAGTCGTCGGTGCGGGGCGCTGCCGTGTGTCGGTCCCGAGGATGCGGCATGGTCAGTCGATCCCGTGTCGCGGAGGTGATCATTACGATGCTAACAGCCGCGTTCGGAGCGAGACAGGTGCGTTCGGGCACCGGATCCTGAGTGCCGCCCGCCACCCGGGGCGTCCGGGACGACATCAAGCGCTGGGCCTGGCGCGCCACGGGATCGGGTCCACCGCATCCCAGTGCTGCGGTACGCGCCGGATGACCGCGCTGAACGCGTCTGCCAGCTGCTGGGTCGCCCGCTGCTCAGCGGCGCGCCCACCCCGTGGGATGGGGGGATCGATGGGGATCCCGAGTTCCAGCCGCCAGCGGCGCTCGCCATTCGGTTAGACGGCGAACGGCACCAGCGGTGCCTGGGCGAGCCGCGCGATCGCCGCCGGTCCTCCGGGCAGTATGCACTCTCCATCGAGAAAGCGGACGACGTGTCCGCGCATGCCCGGGCGATGCAGGTCCGCGATGAGGGCAACGATGCCGCCGCGGCCGAGAATCGTCACGAGCTCCCGTGGCGAGGCATCGGCGGCCACGACGATCAGCCCCATGCGCTCGCGGCTCCGGTGCAATGCCCGCCCGATGATGTTCTCGTCCGTCACCGCCGCGAGTTCTGTACCCGCTGGGAGGCTCCGTGATGCCACGCCGGCCGCCTCGTAGGGCCCGAAATGTGCCGAGCACAACACGACTCCCCGGCCATCGGCGATCATCCGCTCCAGCAGCTCCCGCGGGACGATCGTGACTCGGTGGGAGGCCTGCTCGGGTCGGGCCAATGCCCACAGGGTCCCCGCGGCGCGACGCGCACCGGTCGTGACATTGCGGTGTACGAGCCGGCGGACGTACCGATCACGGGGCCCGCGTCCCGTCGCGTGGGCGAGGTTCTCGGCCAGCCGCCGTCGCTTCGCCGGCCGCACCGCCCACTCGATGTGGCCGCCGATGGTCGCAAGAGTCGCGGCCTGGTCAGCCGGCAGCAGCGCGCAGATCTGCGCGGCCAGACGCAGCACCGCACCAAGCCGGTCGTGCGGGCGAAACGCAGGGACTCCAGGGCGCACTGGCCGGCCTTGTCGCGTAAGCGGGGCGGCCTATTCTGCCCTAGAACGACGCAAATCCCGGCACCCTCCCGAAAAGCTCACTGGCGGGTACCGGGATTCACTTATTCGTAGCCTTCAATGCACCTCAGTCGGTTGAGATCTCCTATCCGGGATCTCGCTTCCGATCGCAGTCCTACATTTACTACCGGTGGTCGACTGTCGCCCCAGAGCGCAAGGACCGTAGCGCACGTGATGCGTAGGGCTCCTAGCCCGGCCTGATGCCACACCTAACGGGGTGGTGAGAGGCCAAATGCACACGTGGTTACCTGCGAGCGCTGGAAGCCGACGACGACTCGGCGATGGAAATATCAAGGTCCGGTTAGTGGTGCACAACCAATCTATTCCCGCCCCGCCCCTAGGGGTATCGGGGTTTTTCCCGATTGTCTTCCGTGGCGCTCGCAGGGGCGCCGTGCCAACCAGACGTCCTCTGCTACGTGGCGACGTCCCGTCGGGAAAACAGCATCGAGGTTCCGACGGCGATGATGGCCCAGTAGACCACGAGGGTCAGCCCTGTGCGGGCGAGCGAGACCGACGAGCTCCCCCCGGAGGCGAAGTTCGACAGCAGTTGGCCGGGCAGCCAGTACTGGCCGTTGGACCACAGGGCCGACAGGATCGCCTCGGCCGGCAGGATCCAGGCCACGCCGATCGCCAACGCCGCGACCGGGGAGCGGAAGATGATCGCCAACGCCGCCCCGACGGTCCCGTAGCCCAGCGCGGCAACCAGCAGGTGCCAGACCGCCCGCCATGTGTCGGCGATGCCCGTCGAGCTCGTCCACGCGGACGTGTCGATGCCCTTGCCGGGGGCGAGCGCCAAGGCGAGGACGATGCTGACGATGCATGCCACGAGCACAATCACCACGGCGAACACCAGCAGCGCGAGGTACTTGCCGGTCAGGAACTTGACCCGGCGCGGTTCGCGCACGAGCAGGTTACGCAGCATGCCGGTCGTGTACTCGGTCCCGAACGCCGCGGCAAAGATGCCGAGCATCACGATCCCCATCAGCGTGCTCGCCCGCTCGATGCCGCGCACCAGTCCGTCGGGCTTCGACAACTCGGCGACCGTGACGTGAAACCCCCGTCCGCGCGTCGCGCCCTTGGTCGCGTTCTCGATGCCGAGGATCGTAAACAGGGCGGTGAAACCGAGCAGCAGCCCTCCGCCGCCGAGCAGCAGGCCGCGTCGGCGAAGCTTGAGCAGTTCGCTCATAAAGGCCCCGGTCACGCGGCCACTTCGGTCTCGGGAGCGTGGGCAAGGATCTGATGGCCTTCGGTGTCGGTGATCGCGAAGAAGGCGTCCTCGAGGGTCCCGCGGCTGACCGACAGCGCGGCCAGTGTGATCTCCTGGCGCATCGCGAGGCGGTTGAGCTCTGGCGCCCACTCAGGCGGTGCGGGCGCGTGCACGGCGCCGTCCTCGATCCGGCAGGGGTGGCCGGCCTCGGTGCAGATCGCCGCCAAGCGTTTGAGATCCGTCGCATGCTCGGGGATCGCGACGACCTCGGCGGTCTGGGCGGAGATCAGTCCGTCGATCGCCCCCTGGTACCGCAGCTGGCCGGCATCGATCACGACCAGGTGGTCGCAGATCGTCTGGATCTCGCCGAGCAGGTGGCTCGAGACGAGAACCGTCAGACCATCGTCGGCGAGCTCGCGCAACAGTGCGCGCACCTCGCGGATGCCGGCCGGATCGAGGCCGTTGGTGGGTTCGTCGAGGACGAGCAACTCCGGGTCGGGCAGCAGCGCGGCGGCGATGCCCAGGCGCTGCTTCATGCCGAGCGAGTAGCTCTTGAACACGTCGCCGCCACGATCACCCAGGCCGACCTGGGCAAGCAGGGTGGTGACCCGCCGCCGGTCGTGACGTCCGAGCACCGCAAGGATCTCGAGGTTCCGGCGGCCGGACATCGTCGGGTAAAACGCCGGCGACTCGATGAGGGCTCCGACTCGGGCGAGGTAGCTCGCCGGGTCGGTGATGGAGTGCCCGAGCACCTCGCCGGTGCCGGCACTCGGACGGATGAGCCCGAGCAACATCCGCAGCGTCGTCGTCTTGCCGGCGCCGTTCGGGCCGACAAAGCCGCTGATGACGCCGCGGGGGAGTTCGAGGTCGATCGCGTCGACGACCGCACGGGCGCCGTAGCGCTTGGTGAGCCCCGTGGTCGTCACCGCGAGGCCGCCAGAGGGAGGCGCGGCGGCGGTGGTCATCGTCTGGGAGCCGGCAACCGGCGTGGGTCGGAGATCGTCATGTGCGAGGAGGTCTCCCGGGAGTGGTTCGGCGCGGGGCACCCGCCAGCCAACGGGCGTCGCCACCTTAACGCTCGGCGATTAATGCTCGGGTTAACGCGGCCTTATGGTGGTGTGCACGTTCGAGAGCGCCGCCGTGTAGCGACGACGTGTCGGGTCCCGGTGCCCTTTCCGGTGTGCGCTCCGGTAGGGCGCAGAGTTCGATGACTGCCGGAGGACGGGCGGCGCGGGTGCGCAAACTGATCGCCAGTTCAGCCACCGCGTCGGCGTCCGGACCGTCGTCAAGGAACAGGTGGACCGCGTCCCGGGCGCGAGAGAGCGCGACGTAGCCCCATTCGGCGTGAGCGCCCGGTCCGGGCGCGACGACAAAGGCCAGGTCGACCGTCACGCCCTGAGCGGAATGGCCGGTCAGGGCCCAGGCGTGCTCGAGGCCGCCCGCCCGTCGGTAGTCGCGCGGGACCTCGACCCGGATCCCGTCCGCGGCATCGAGCGTGATCGTCCCGCGGGTGGTGTCCACCGCGGCGATCCGACCGCGCAGGCCGTTGCGCAGCCCGGTCCGCGGATCGTTGATGCGGCAACGGATGCAGTCGCCGACGGCGAATGTGGCGTGGCCGGTGCCGAGGCGCCCCCCTCGCAGACCGGCGGCCTCCAGCACGGTCGCGGCCCGGGCGTTGAGGTCCGCGACATCGTGGCGCCGATAGGCCAGCATGACGCTCTCAGCCCCGCTCGCGCCCGACCGCTCGCGCCACCATGCGGCTGCGCACCGGCCGACCGGGTCGGGACCCGTGTGCACGCGGTCGTGTGCGTCCCAGCGGGCAAGCGCGTCGTCGGTCTGGCCCGTGCGCAGCAGCACAAGCGCCTCGCGCTCCCAGGCTGCGGATTGGCGGTGGTTGGCGACCAACGCCACGGCCCCCAGGCGGGCGACGAGCTCAGCAAACACGCCGCCCGGGCCGACGGCCGGCAACTGCCGATCGTCGCCGACGAGCACGATGCGCGCGCGGTGCTCGGTCGCCGCCAGCAGGCGCCCGAGCGTCCGGCTGTCGGCCATCGACGCCTCGTCCACGATGATGCACCCCGCCGGAACGGCCGTGCCGGCCTCCCAGCGCGCGCAGAGCGCGTGCATGGTCGCCGAGGGGACCCCCGTCGCTTGCTCAAGGACGTGGGCGGCCTGCGCCGACGGGGCACTGCCGGTGACCGGGACACCACTTGCCCACAGCGCCTGCGCGGCCGCTGCGAGGGCGGTGGTCTTTCCCGAGCCAGCCCTGCCGACGATGCAGGCGATCCGGTCCGACGGGGCGGCGGCGTGCTCGGCCGCCTCGATCTGCTCGTCCGAAAGGGCCCGCGGACCGAAGGCGATGGCGCTCGCGATGTCTTCGGGTGTCGCGCGGTCGCGGGCACGGCCGCGCCCGGCCTCCGCCCGCCGGATGACGCTCGACTCCAAGCGCAGGATTTCATCGGTCGTATAGCGCACCGGGCGCCCTGTGCGTGGCTCCGCCAGGCGGGTGACGGTGGTGAGTGCGGCGGTGCGCTCGGCCCGGGTCCAGATCTGTGTGGAGCTCGCCCCGTCCAGGGCGGCGTCGGCGATGGCGGCAACGAGATCGGCGTGCGTAAACGTCTGCGCCGTGGCGGTCAGCCCACGTGCCCCGAGCAGCTCGGGATCCGGCTCCGGGTCCGGCCACGATGTTGTGCGGCGCCCGACCCCGAAGATCTCGTGGCGCACCCCGTCGTCGAGCCCGAGCGCGGCCGCCTGGTCTCGCCAGGCCTCGCGGCGCTCGGCGCACATGAAGCCCCGGCGCGGTGGCCGCGCAGCCTGGCTGGCGACCCGCGCCCCGTGCGCGGTCGTGACCCGGTGCCGATCGGCATGCTCGCGCACGGCCGCCGAACGCCGGCTTGCTGCGACGCAGGCATCGCGCCCGATTGCGGCCAGCTCGATGCCTCCACCCGGCAGGCGGTGCCAAGCGACGCCGAAGCGCGTCGTCAGCTCATGCCGCAGGCGAGCCTCGTAGATCGCCCGCGCGGCGCGTCGCCAGCCCACCAGGATGGGAATCCCATCGAGCGCGCGCCAGCGCGTTGGGTCGTCGCGCGCCAGGGTCTGGTTGGCGACGACGACGTGGGTGTGCAGATGGGGGTCGCCGTCGCGATTGGTGTAATGGGCGTACGCGGCCCCGATGTAGCCGGCGGCTGTAACGCTCATCCCGGCGCGCCGCACTACACAGGCATGAGACTCCAGGAACGCCAGCGCGTCCTGCCACGCTGTGCGATGTGCGGCGGCGATGTCGCGGGCCTCCTCGATGGCAATCGCCAACATGAGGCTGATCGATTTCGGTGCGCTGAAGACCAGATCAAAGCCGGCAACCGGGCGCACGGCGTCCTGCCGCGTCGCCGCCTGACCGGTCCGCGGGTCGCGATGCACGCGGACAACCGTCCGGCCCGGCGCGGTGCGCCGCAGCACGCGTCCGCTGATCGGATGCGTGCCGAGGAGCACGCGCGTAAGCTCCCCGGGCCCAACGGGCCCCTCGCACCCAAGCGCGGCTCGGGCGCCGCCGACCCACTCGCTGACGGGCGTACCCGTCCAGGCGGCCCAGTCGGCATCCATGCGGGCGGCACGTTCGTAGTAGCCGCGGATGGCCGAGGATGGGCGCAGGCGGGCGACGCTCAGCATGGTGCGCGTGCATGGGGGTCCCTCGTGCTGCCGGGCAGTCGGCGCATCCCAATCGGTCACATGGGCACGCCGGGCCCCGGGAGGGGGTCGGCGGTCCTGCGAACCCCGTTCCGGTTGCATTCATCTGCCAGGGGGCCACACTCCATCCATGGCTGATGGCGCCTCCGCCCCGCCCGTCGCCCCCGACCATGAGCCGGACGACCTCCCAGAGCGTCCACGCGAGTTTCGGATCGGCCGTGCGGCGTTCCTGGCGACCGTCGTCGCCGGCGTCGGCGGGATCTTCCTGGGGCCGCGTCTGTCGAAGCTCGTGACCAACCCGCTCGCGGGTGTGCTGCCGTCGAGCCTCGGCGATCTCATCCCGGGCAACGGCTGGAGGATCTACAACGTCCAGGACCCGTTTCCGACCTTTCATCCTGCGACCTATCGGCTCGTCGTCGACGGCCTGGTCACGCGGCCCGTGTCGCTCAACTGGGACCAGATCACCGCGCTTCCGGGTGCCTCGCAGACCTCGACGTTCCACTGCGTGACGGGATGGACAGTTGACGGCGTCCGGTGGGAGGGGATTCGTGCGCAGACGCTGGTGGACCTGGTCCGCCCGATGCCGAGTGCACAGTACGTCAGGTTCCAATCGCTCGAGGGGCCGTACGTGGACCAGCTCTCGCTGGCGCAGTTCACGCTCCCCGACGTCATGATCGCCCGTCAGATGGACGGCGGGCCGATCTCGCGGGCCCACGGGGCGCCGTTGCGGCTGGTGATTCCCGATATGTACGGCTACAAGAACGTCAAGTGGCTGAGCTCGATCACCTTCACCGCGGCGCCGTCGCCGGGGTACTGGGAAGTCCGGGGTTACGATGTCGACGCCTGGGTCGGCCGGTCGAATGGGTACGGCTAACCCACGCGCGCGCATCGCGCGCTTCACGGTGGCCGAGCGTCTGCTGCACTGGCTGCTCGCCGCAGCGTTTGGCGTTCTGCTCGGTACCGGCTTGCTGATGTCGGTACCGGCGCTGGAGGGCATGGTGCCGCGGCCGGTGGCCAAGGCGTGGCACATCGATGCGGCGATCGGACTCGCGGTCGGGGTGGTCGTGATCACACTCGCGCGTGCGCGGACGATCGGGCACACGATCAGCGATCTCGAGCGCTTCGATGCGGACGACCGCACGTGGCTGGCGCAGATCCCGCGACGCCTCGTCTCCGGCGCCCCGGCCCCGCCGCAGGGACGGTTCAACGCGGGTCAGAAGCTCAACACGGCGGTCGTCGCGGGCCTGATGGTCGTGAGCTACATCACCGGGTTTCTGCTCTGGTACGGCGAGCGCGACACCGCCTACCGGTTCGCCGGCACCATCAACGTGCACGACGACGTCATGTGGCTGCTGATGTTCCTTGTGGCCGGGCATCTGTACATGGCCCTGGTCAACCTCGACACCCGCGCGGCGATGGCGGGGATGGTTCGGGGGAGCATCGACCGGGCATGGGCGCTGCGCCACCACGCCAAGTGGGTCGCCGACGTCGACCGGACCGCCTCCCAGTCGGATCCCGCGCACCGTACCGACCGACCGGTCGCCGAGACGGCGGCGGCCTCGCGGCCACCGTCCGCAGGCGATCGTCCATCCCCCGACGAGCGGTGACGCCGCGCCGCGAACGTCCGTCAGGGCATCGACGGGGATCCGCCTGCCACTCGGCCCGACCGACCGTCGCGGTCCGTAACGCAGGACGGACCGTGGCGCTGACGAGGTCCCGGGGCGCCAGCTGGTCCGTTCAGATCAGTCGATACCGGGCCGGCTGATGACGCTGATCCCGGCCCGGGCCGCCAACGCGCCGCCCTCACCGCTGCGGACGGCGTGACGCACTTCATCGGGATCCAGGCCCGCCTCGATCAGCCGTTGCTGCAGGCCCTGCTCGCGCGCGCTGGCGAAGAACAAGATTGCGATCGTGCCAAAGGACAGGATGCAGTGGGTGACCATCATCACGGTCCCCGCGTTCGCCTGGTCCCGTAGGGGCCCAACCCCCCATGCGGTGTCCAACGCCGCGTGGCCGGGGTAGAGGGGCGTACCGCTGAACCAGAACACGTTGGCGATTCCCAGCCCGACGAACCAAACCGCGACCATATAGCCGCACTTCACCCCGGTGCCGAACCACGCCGGCGCGGGTGCGAAGCGCTCGAGCACCGGGCACCACACCAGGATGCCGAAGACGAAGAACGACACCTGCTGGGCGATCCACAGCACGTCCGAGCTCAGGAGCTGATCGTGGAGCGCCGGCGCGAGCCAGAACGCCGTGCTGATCACCCACAGCGGGAAGCCGACCGCAGGATGGGAGACCCACCGGACGATGCCCTCGACCGGTTCGGTCGCGCGCGGCAGGGCGGCGAGGACGAGCATCGCGCCGAAGCCTCCGATCAGCGTGTGCTGGAGCATGTGGAACGCCAGCAGCCCGTCGTGGGCCAGGCCGGCGACCGGCGAGCAGACCGCCACCACCAACACGAGAACCCCCGAGATCCCGGCGGCGCGGTGCCAGCCGGGGCGCGCGCGGGGCAGCACGTAGAGCGCGACGAGCGCGATACCGATGGTCTCGACCGGCGGGATCGACCACAGCGCCCACCAGTGCGGCGTCGTCGGAGTCGACCCGATCGCGCCGATGTGCACCGACTGGTCGCCGCTGAGCGCGGTGACGGCGATCGAAGCCGCCAGCACGCACGCGATCACGAGGAATGCAAAGACGCGTGAGCGGTTCACGAGCCGATCATGGCACCAAACGCGGGCCCGGGACGACCGGGGCCTGCAGCAGACCGATGCACTGGGACAAATGACCGCCGCATGTGGCGGATGGCCCGCCGCCCATGCGGCGACGGGCCCGGACGGCGGCTATCCGGCCGAGGAACAGGCGCTCGAGATCGTGGGCGCGCTAGAGGGCTGCTTGGTCAGCTTGATCGACACGGTTCCATGGGTGCCGTCGGCGTGCACGACCTGGGCCTGGACCGTCGTGCCCACCGACTGCGATTGGAGGTACCCTTGGAGATCGCTCATCGTGGCGATCGGGGTTCCGCCGATCGCGGTGATCACGTCGCCGCCGACCGGGATGCAGGTCCCGTAGATCGTCTTGGACTTGGTCCCGCCCACGATGCCCGCCGCCGCCGCGGGGCTGCCCTGCGCCACGCCGGTGACGAGCACGCCGCTTGCGACCGGCGCGATGCCGTTCTGCTGGAGCTGCGCGGTCGCCGTCACACCCGTGATCCCGAGCCACGGATGCGACACGCTGCCAGTGGTGATCAGGTCGTGGATGATGTTCAGCTCGCTCCGGGCCATCGGCACCGCGAACGCGACGCCGACGTTGGCATCGACGCCCGAGTCGGCGATCTGCGCGTCGATGCCGATCACCTGGCCGGCCTGATTGAGTAGCGGACCGCCGGAGTTGCCGTG